>Ga0101944_10002538_pt1 | contig 29068 bp, 18 predicted proteins | sample DewCreD2012metaG_FD_75245 | JGI IMG/M metagenome (GOLD analysis project Ga0101944, IMG submission 75245) | Hot spring sediment bacterial and archeal communities from British Columbia, Canada, to study Microbial Dark Matter (Phase II) - Dewar... ... | reverse complement strand
CATCCTTGAAGCACTGACAACGGAGCCCCTTGGGTTTTCCTGTGTTTATCTCGGTCCTAAAGGATGCCTTTGGAAGCTGACTCCGATCGTTTGCGCCATGTTTCTTTGTGACGGTCTGATCGACGTCCGCATCAAGGGAAATCGAGAGCTCGAAGAAACGTGGCGTCGTCTGCAGGAACAGCGAAAAACCTTTACCTGGCCGGATCACCCGGTGCTTTTCGATGAAATCGAAAAAAGATTTTTGGCACTGGGCCTTCCATCACCGCTGATGCATTACCATTTCAGTCCAGGTCTGCTGCGAGTCAAACGAAACGCGGGCCTGATCACGACGTGAAAACCCCACGTATCACATGGATAAAGGGCGCCTTCCTGTGACAGGAACATACCGGGTGGCCGGACCCTTTCCCACCTTTTCCAGAGCCCCCTTTCGAACGAGATCGTTCAGATCGTATTGCGCCGTCCGTGGGGGAATTTCTTTTCCGATCAGCTGCTGATATTCCGAACGGGTGATCTGTCCCTTTTTTTGAATGATGGGAAGGGCGATTCGTTGGCGTTCATTCAGCCTGGCTGAAAGAGATTCTTTTCTCATGGATCGTTCGGTCTGTTTTCGATTCTGTATGGGGGTGGTTTTTGCAGAGGGGCTTTCTTTCGGCATATCCAAAAGCGGCTCCAGTCGAATATCCGATGTCTGCAGCACGTCGCTGTCCACCATCGCGACGGCCCTTGTAATGCAATTCTTCAGTTCCCGGACGTTGCCCGGCCATCGGTAATGTTTCAGACGCTCCATGGCTCCTTTGCTGATGCCAATCCCTTCCTTTCCCATTTCACGGGATGCTTCCTCAATAAACCGGTACACCAAAGCCGGAATATCATCGATCCTCTCCCGCAGCGGCGGCGTCGTAATCGAGATGACGTTCAGCCGGAAATAGAGATCTTCTCGAAAAATCCCTCGCTCGATCAAGGACGTCAAGTTTTCGTTGGTTGCCGCAATCAGTCGGACATCCACCAGAATTTCCGTATCCGATCCGAGAGGACGGATGGTTTTGGTAGACAGGGTGCGCAGAAGGGCCTGTTGGACCTTCAGAGAGGCGTTTCCGATTTCATCGAGGAACAGCGTGCCGTGATTCGCAGACAGAAAGGCGCCTTTCCGGTCCGATTTAGCCTCTGAAAACGCACCTACAACATGCCCAAAAAGGGCATCCAGCAACAGGTTTTCGTCGAGAGCTCCGCAATTGATGGTGATGAACGGCTGGGAGGATCGGTCGCTGTGCATGTGGATGGCCTCTGCAGCCAATTGTTTTCCGGTTCCGGTTTCACCGGTAATCAAGACATCCGCTTCGGATCTGGCCGCCTTGAGAATGTCCGCCTTCAAGGCGAGGATGGCAGAGCTGTTTCCACACAGTTCGGGTATGGGATCGGATTCGAGCGGTATTCCTGGAGGCATCGCGTCCGGAGAGATACGTTCCCGTTGTTCCGCCATCTGAATGACCTGGTGCTGATGCTGGATGAGATCCATTTGTCGGGCGATGGCCTCCAGCAAGCGATTGATCGTTTCCTGCAGTAGGCGGGTTTCCTGGTCCAGAAGGTTGAGGCGAAGGCCTTCCTGAAAATGGTCCGGCCGCAATTCGGCGACCGCCGAAACCAAACGCCGAAGAGGTGCGGTCAGCAGACGGCTGATCCAGAAGATATAGAGACCGACAAAGAGAGTGGCAGCTGCCGTAATGATAAAGAGAACATCGATTTGTTTGAGTTGAGCGGCAAGGGTGATTCGAGTGCGATCGAGGAATGCAAGACCCAAAACGATTTCAGACGGTTCATTCTGTTTGGTTTGAAATCGAATCGGAGCATACACCAAAAAACCGTCGCTTCTGGCGGAATGGGAAAAACTTCCATGCTCGTCAACGGGAATTACCCCATGCAGTCCCCGTTGAACCGATGTGACCATGTTCCAGAAAGTCGTATATTCGGCCGATGGCCGAAAACAGCTGGCGTATCCCGGCTTTCCGATGGTGCCTTTCATTTCTTCCCGAATGCGGATCGTGGAGAGAGGCCCCGTATCGTTTTCCGTGTAATCGGATTCAAAAAGCATCCATCCCAGGCGGTCGAACAGATAACTGTAGCGGACTTCAGGGGTTCGGGGAAAGGCGTATAGAGGAGACTGGGGCGAATGATACAGCGAAAGAATGTTTCGAAGCCAGGAAGCGTCGATACCGAGCAGAAGGATGCCGTCCATCGATCCATTCGTGAAATGGGGGACGGCCATTCGAAACAGAACATGAGAAAGCGGGTGGGTATCTGCGTTCAGGGACAGGGGATAAAAGGTTTCGACGATATCTCCAAAATAGACCTGATCTGCGGCATACGAACGAATCGTATCGAACAAAGGAATGGGATTCGGTTTAATGTCGGCAAGTTGAGAAGTAGGAATTCGGATCATTCGATCGCTGCGATCCATCTTTAGAAGAAAAAAGCGCTGATTCGCATCGACACCAATATAGGCGACTTCCCGATAGCCGATATGTCCCAATCGGTGCTGCAGGTAAATCCATTTTTCCAAATGTTCTACAGAGAGAGATTCTCTCGAGAGGGCAAGGAGGTTTCTTCTTGCCTGATCCAGGACTTTTTCGATTTCATTGGCCTGTGCAAGACCCATGACGTGGGAAGTGCGTTGAAGGGATAAATTCAAAAATTTCGATGAGAAATAATTGGAAATCCAGCCAACCGTCATAATGCATAGAATGACGGGCAGGAGAACGACCCAGAAGAGTTTCTGGCGCAATCCAAGTCCCGCAAGACGATGCAGCATCGACGTGGACTCGTTCAATTCGAAAAAGAACCGCATAAAGAGTTACCGCCTTTTCTTTTGAAAGGATTCGTCACATTTCTCTGTAGGATGCTACATATTCAAAAATGCGTACCATATCAAGCAAAATGATCGTTCTTATCGATCGTGCAAAAGGATCCGCATGGTACTCGGGCAATGCCGGATAAACCTTGCGTGATAGTATCGCAACTTCTGCGAAACGAGCTAAAACCAAATAAAATGATATGATTATGAGGATTGATGGCGGATTGGATATATGAATCACGCATGGCATTGCGTTTGCTGTGCTTCCGATACGAAATACGGCTGTTCCTTTTCCTTCCGGCAAGAGTCGATGGATGTCTTAAGAACGCTATTTCAAAAGGAGGTGTGTATGAAGGTTCTCGTTGCACTCGACAAATCGGAGTATTCGCAAAAGGCCTTCTCCAGGGCGCTTGAGATGGTCTCTCGGGAACAGGTGCAGATCACGGTGATCAGTGTCTATCCGGATTTGTTCGAAATGGATGAGGGGGCCCATCGGGTGAAAGAAGCCCTGAAAGTATCAGCGGCCGCCGTTGTGGATGCGGCGGAAGAGCGGGCAAGCCAGATAGGCGTTCCCATTGAGAAGGTGGTTGTGGGAGCGGTTTCGGCTGCGGATGCAATCGTGACCCATGCGATAGAAAAGGGATATGACCTGATCGTGATGGGTCATAAGAGTCGATCGGGGCTTGAACACCTGCTGCTTGGGAGTGTCGCTGCGAAGGTGGTTGCCTATGCACCATGTTCGGTGCTTGTAGTTCGATAATCGGATAAGAAAGGAGATGGGAAGATGAGATCGTTCTGGAATATGTTGAGAAAGCGTTTGAACGGTGTTTGGTTGAGCATATGGATCGGGCTTCTGATGATGCCTGCCATGGCGATGGCCGCAGGTGGTGGAAAGGTGGAGCAAATGGTGATTGTGGCCGACACGCGGGGCCTTCCTCCTTGGGAAGCCTGGTGGGCCAATCTATACAACGAAAGCCATGTCTATTTCACCATTGTCACGATTATCATCATTCCTGTGGTTGGTGTCATTTTTGGAACCATTGCAGATCTTTTCATGGGGATGATCGGCATCGACTTAAAGTCTCGGGATCTCGCAGAACATTGATGTTATCCGCATATCAGACCGTATAGGAGGAACTGTTATGGATTGGATGTATGTATTCATGCCGATAGCCGGTGTCTATATTTTTTGGCCGGGATTAATCATCTTGGGAATCGGTGTAGGGGTCATCGGTGGGTTCTTCGGAATGGGCGGGGCCTGGATGGTGACACCTGGATTGAATATTTTGGGATTTCCGATGGCCTTTGCTATTGGAACCGACATTGCGCATATGGCCGGTAAATCGCTGATTTCGACGATGCGGCATGGCAAATTCGGCAACGTCGACTACAAACTCGGGTTGATCATGCTGGTCGGAACCGTTGTCGGTTTTGAAGTCGGCGCCCAAATGGTCATGTGGCTGGAGCGGTTGGGGAACGTCGAAAAGGTGGTTCGCTGGATATATCTCGTTCTATTGATTCTCATCGCCTGGATGGTGTTTCACGATGTTTCCAAGAGAAAACAAAAGGAGCGGGAGGCAGCCCAGCAGGGAAAGCAGGTCGATGCATTGGCTACAGGGATCGAATGGCACAAGACCCTTCATAAAATCAAGATCCCACCTATGGTGCATCTGAATGTCGCCGGGATATATTGTTCTGCATGGTTGCCGATTTTGGTCAGCTTTCTGACAGGGTGGCTTGCCGGCATTTTGGGTATCGGCGGCGGTCTTATCCGTATGCCTTCATTGATCTACTTCATCGGTTGTCCGACTCATGTCGCTGTTGGAACGGACTTGTTCGAGGTTGCGATTTCCGGACTTTATGGTGCCGCCACCTATACCTACAAGGGGCGGACGGAACTGGTTGCTGCTGTGATCATGTTGATCGGTGCTGCAATCGGTGCACAGATCGGCTCCGTTGCTACAAAATACATCAAAGGCTATGGCATTCGAATCGCCTTTGGCATTGCGGTCATTGCCTGCGCCGTATCGATCCTGTTGAAACTGCTTGCCAAATTCTATCCGGCCTATGGCGGTCTGTTGGATAACAGTGCTACGGTCGTTATTCTGGGGACGGTCAGCCTGCTGTCCCTGTATATCATCGTCGCATTCGTACAAGGGGCACGGAAAGAAATTAAAGCGAAGAAAGCCCGGGCATAGAACGTGTGCAACTGTGAAACATTCAGGATGGAGGATTCAAATGATCCGGAAACATATGGTATGGTTGGTCATGATAGGGTTTCTGACAATCCTGGTGGGTTGTGGAGAATTGGGGAAGGTGGATCAAGGAAGGGTTGTTGCCTATGATAAGGAGAAGGGTCTTGTGACCCTCATTCGGGATGCAAAGCACGAAGTTCAAAATCCGGATTACAGTCATTTGCCGCCCGTAACCTATGAAATTCCCAAAGACCCCGATGAAATGGGACCTGAACCGAAAGCCGGGCAGCGGATGAAGCTCGACGTCAAACGGAAACAGATCGTCATCTATGATTCGGCCTCGAAGAATTTCAAGACCATCGATATTCAGCCGATCGACGAACAGGACAATATCGGAAAAAATCACCCGCTGGTAACCGATCCCGAGACGGGAAAACCCAAGAAGTTCCCCATTGTGGATCGGAACAAGAAGCAGATCACGATTTACAGTGCTCGGCAGAAAATCCTGGAAACCTTTACGGTACCAGATGAATATTTCAGTCTGCCCGATTCGACCTGGGATGCCGGTGACGAGGTGAGAATCTATTACAAGGAGGAAGGTAAGGCCCTCCGATTGATGAACATCACCAAGACCGATATCTACAAGAAATGATGACAGGTGCGGTGTTCCGTCCTCTGGGATGAACCTTTTGACACGCGTAGGGGCACGTTGCAACGTGCCCCTATAGATGATTTTCAAGACAAATCCTCATGGCCATGGGCGCCACCCCCGGGGATGAAAATGCAGGGCACGGCATGCCATGCCCCTACAACTGCCTACTGCCCACTATTTTCACGATAAATGGCCATGGCAAGGTTTGGCGCCCCCGCGGATGAAAATTCGGCGTGGGTAAGGGCGAACACAAGGTTCGCCCCTACAGGTTGGTCGTTACACGTTACTTCATTTTCACGATAAATGACCATGGCGGAGGGCCGCCACCCCCGGCGATGAAAATGGGCCAAATTTCACTGCCCACTGCCGACTGCCGACTGCCCACTATTTTCATGATAAATGCTCATGACGGGGTCGCCGCCCCCGCATCACTGTGGAGAGAACCTATATGGAACCTGTTTCAGAAGTATGCCTACAGCCGTATACTACATGCCAAGATATCGAGGAAATGCGATGCGGCGGACTTCCCCTGAAAGGCCTCAGTACCGACTGGTTTAAGATTCGGAAAACCATCGGCATAGCAGGTGCTGCAGTTCTTTTGCTGATATCGATTTTTCTGATCGACCACCTCGTTTCCCGGTTTACAGTTCAACAGACGGAATTGCATCTGGTTCGGGGAGAATCGCTGCTGCTGACCGGTCCAATGCCGGAAAAGGCTGAACGGATCGATCAACTGGTGGTCGTTGGGTTGGAAAAAGGGATGAAAATCGAGTTTGTGGAAGCGATTCGAGGATATTGGCTGGGCACACCGATGTGGAGGGCCTCTATTGATCTTATGGACAGCGTCACGCCTGGAGTCTATTCCCTTCGAATCATGGATATGCTCGGATCAAGACCGCATCCCGGACTGGATATCACCCTGCATGTGTATGCGGATGCAGACGCCAAGAGAAAAGGAAGCGGTGCCTATCTGGAGAGATGGACAGGCATTGCCCTGGGTAAAGCGCTGATGGTTTTGGTGCCGCTTCTGATGGTGCTGATGGGAATGAATTATTTCGCGTCTCACCAGGTGGAGAAATGCCTCGCCGCACATGGCAGGGCGGAAATCTATATGGTCAAAAAAGAATCAGCAGAAACACTCATCGGTTTTTCTCTTGGCAGGAGGCATGGAGTGGTACAGGGAGAACGGATCATCGTCAGCGATTTCCGGGGTCAGGTTGTCGGTGAGGCAACGGTTCTTTCGCTCACGGATACGGATGGAGTGGCCCGACTCGATTTTCCATTGGAAAAGCGGGCAATCCATATGGTAAAGCTTGAAAGAACCTGGAAGCCGGTTTCGACTCCATGAAGCAAGTTGTGAATGGGTATTTCGTGATGGACTTCCTGAGAAGTCATCATTCATCAATCGAACGGTCCTCCTGCCATGTTGCTGCGCAAGCTCCAAGCTCTTCTGCCCAAACGGCTGCGATCCGCAAAACCCACTGTGGATCGCAATCGTGTACTATCCTCCCTTCGGACCAAATACATCCATTTTAAGATCCTCCTCGATTCGAACACCCAGCTGCTGAACATCTTCGCCGACCTCGAAGAGAAACTGAAAGGCCGTAGTGCCTTCGGCCTGGAATGGCTGAAGGCACAGTGCATCAAGATCGTGTTTCATACCGGTCGGATGATCCGAAGCTTCGAGATCATGAGCGGTCGAAGATACCCTGAGTTGTATCAACGACTCGATTGGATCGTTCAGCATCTGGCGCTGGCGGACCCCCCCAGGACGGAAACACCCACTTCGGAGGTGATCCTTTTTTATGATCGGATCGATCAATCCATCGGAAGCGTCGTCGGTGGAAAGAGCGCCCATCTTGGAGAGATCCGAAACCGGATCGGCCTTCCCGTTCCAAAAGGCTTTGCGGTAACGACCGCCGCATTTCGAAAATGGGTGGAATCGGACGAATTGTATCCCTTCATTCGCAGGGAAAAGGAAAAACTCGACGTCATCCAACCCGAAATGGTTGTCGAAGTCAGCCGGAAGATCCAGCAGGCACTTCTGGATAGCGCGCTGCCGGAAGACATCGCTGCAAGCATTCTGGATGCCTTCGATCAGCTGGCGTTGGAAGTGGGGGTGGAACCGGACAATCTCCGCGTTGCCGTAAGAAGCTCTGCTTTGGGGGAAGACAGCGAGATGAGCTTTGCAGGCCAGTACCTTTCCGTGTTGAATGTGACCAGGGACCGTCTTTTGCGAGAATACAAACGGGTAGTGGCCAGCCTGTTTTCGGAAAATGCCATTTCGTATCGGCAGCACATGGGAATACCGTTTCAGGATGCAGCCATGAGCGTGGTCTGCCTGGAAATGGTGAACTCGGTTGTGAGCGGTGTGATGTATACCCGTCATCCTTTCCAGCCGGAATCGAACCAGGTCATTCTTCATGCCCTCTGGGGGCTTGGGCCTTATGTTGTGGATGGAAAGATAGAACCCGACATGTATTGGGTCGAGCGAGAGCCATCCTTGACGCTTCGGGAGAGTCGAATCGCCGATAAGCCGATTCGATTGGTGGCAACGATCTCTGGAAATCTCGTAGAGGAAATCGTCCCGGAAGACCTCCGTCATCAACCGACCCTGACGGAGGTTGAGGCGATAACGCTTGCTCAGTATGGGCTGAGGCTTGAGGCGCATTTCGGTGGTCCGCAGGATGTGGAATGGGCGATTGATTGTGACGGGCGGATCGTTATTCTTCAGAGCAGACCTCTGAAAACCGATTGCGGTGTGGGGCGTGGATTTTCCGAGGACCGTGCTCCGATTGCGGGATATGATCTCGTGATCTGGGATGCGGAGATCGCCAATCCTGGAGTTGGAATGGGGCCAGCCAAAATCGTGAAAAGTACCTCCGATCTGATCGACTTTCCGGAAGGCGCCGTTCTCGTTGCACCGACCAGCTCCCCCCAGTACGTGATGGTCTTGCAGCGTGCCCAGGCTGTGGTTACAGATGCCGGAAGCATGACCGGGCATATGGCAGCTGTTTGTCGGGAATATCGTATTCCGACGCTGATGAATGCCAGGGGAGCCACACAAAAGATTCGGCCAGGGGAGGTGATCACCGTCGATGCCCGATCGGGTCGGGTTTACCGTGGCGAAGTGGTCGAGCTTCAGGGGTATAACGAAGATCACGGCGCCTTCATGAAGGGATCTCCGATCTACGAGATGTTGCAGGACAGGACCCGCCATATTCTGCCGCTTCATTTGACCGATCCCAAGTCGGAGCAGTTTTCTTCGACGAATTGCCGCACGATTCACGATATCATGCGCTATCTTCATGAATTGTCCTATGGGGAAATTTTCCATCTTTCGGATCAGGCATCGGATCGGTGGCAAGCGACCAAGAAATTGATTTCGAGCATACCGCTCGATTTATATGTCGTCGATATCGGAGGCGGCGTCGTGGAAGATAAATCCGAAGCAAGCCGCATTACTGTTGATGACATTGTCTGCGTTCCATTCAAGGCGCTGCTGACCGGTATGCTCAGACGGGAATTCCATCAGGCCGAACCAAGACCCATCGAATTGTCCGGCTTTTTTTCGGTCATGAGCAGGCAGATGCTCGATCCGCCCAACATGATGCGGGAGCGATTCGGAGACAAGAGCTATGCGATCGTTTCCAACAAATACATGAATTTCAGCTCGCGGGTCGGATACCATTACAGCATTCTGGATTCCTATTGCGGCAGAACGTCCGCCAAGAACTATATCCATTTCCAATTCAAGGGGGGAGCTGCGGACGAAATCCGTAGGGAAAGAAGGGCGAGATGTATCGCTGCAATCCTAGCGCATTACGGATTCATGACGGAGGTGGTCGGGGATCGCGTGAATGCAAGGTATGCAAAGGATGAAACGAACCATATGATACAACGTCTGGATATTCTGGGCAGGTTGCTGATGTATAGTCGTCAGATGGATATGCTGATGAAGGGGGAGGAGATGGTATCGGTTTTAGCGGATCACTTCATCGAAGGCAACTATGCCCTTTGTTGCTCAACCGATGTTCAAGCCTGATGTCCTCGGGAACACTTGAAAAGCAGAGTTCTTTTCGTCATTCCCACGATAAATGCTCATGGCGGGGGCGCCGCCCCCGGAGATGAAAATGCGATCCTTGATTCCGAGTGGGCGGCCACATAGGGCCGCCCCTACAGGTCATCCGTTACCGGTCACTCGTTACCCGTTACGCATTTTCACGATAAATGCTCATGGCGAGGGTTGCCGCCCCCAGGGATGAAAATGCAGGGCATGGCATGCCGTACCCTTACAACTGCCCACTGCCGACTGCCCACTATTTTCACGATAAATGCTCATGACGATGGGTTTTCGCCGCCCCCGGGAATGAAAATGGGCCAAACTTCACTGCCCACTGCCCACTCTTTTCACGATGAATAACCTCGACAACCGCCATCCTTCCAAGAAAAGGACCCACTGCATGAACGAGTTGCAGGAACATCATATCACGTTTTTCAAGAAACTGGTCGGATCCGATCGGTTTTCGACCGGATCTTCACACCGGGAACTGCATGTACGGGACATTTCGGCCCATCACGGAAGCCTGCCTGCAGGGGTCATCTTTCCGACGACGACGGAAGAGGTATCCCGGATTCTGGCCTTCTGCTACGACAACGATATCCCGGTGACACCCTGGGGAGCGGGAACGAGCACCGAAGGCAACCCCGTCCCGGTATGCGGGGGGCTTGTCGTCGATCTGACGATGATGAACCGGATCATCGCCATTCGGCCGCAGGACCTGCAGGCCGATGTCGAACCCGGGGTGCTGCGAAAGGAGCTCAACCGCCAGGCCGGGCAATTCGGCCTGTTTTTCCCGCCCGATCCAGGTGCAGACGCCACCATCGGCGGCATGATCGCAAACAACGCCTCCGGCGTTCAGACCGTCAAGTACGGCGCGACCAAAGACAATGTGCTGCGGCTTGTCGTGGTGCTGCCGAACGGAGAGGTCATCCACACGGGGTGCAAGGCCCCGAAATCCTCCTCTGGATACGATCTGACCCGACTCTTCATCGGATCGGAAGGAACGCTGGGCATCGTGACCGAAATCACGGTGAAGCTCTCCGGGATTCCGGCGATCCGCATGGCTGCCACCATCCCGTTTCCAGACCTTGCAAGCGCCTCTCAGGCCGTGGCCGTTCTCATTGGATCGGGGCTTGGACCTGCTGCGCTGGAGCTTCTGCCTCCCGAGCTGATCGCCTTGATGAATCGGGAAAAAGGCCTCGGTCTCGAGGAAGTTCCTACCCTGTTCTGTGAATTTCATGGATCGAGCGATCCCGTGATCGAGGAAACCGCAACGCTCGCGAGGGAGCTTTGCGAGGAATGCGGTGCCGTCGGTTTCCGTCATGCCAGCGACGAGGCCGGACGAACCGCCCTGTGGCGCGCCCGTCACGAAGCTTGGGAGACCATTCACCGGGCCCATCCCGGGTTGGAGACCCTCATTGTCGATGCAGCCGTCCCCATTTCCGCCTATCCCGACATGGTGGTCTTTGCGCAGCATGCCGTCGACCAGGCAGGGGTAATCGGCTACGTCTTCGGGCATGCCGGGGACGGGAACCTGCATGTGGTTCTGGTGGGCGACATCCGGGATGGAGCGGCATGGGGAAGGCTCGAGACCGTCAACCACAGCATCGTGGAGGAGGCCATCCGCAAGGGAGGCACCTGCACGGGCGAGCACGGGGTGGGGATCGGCAAACGCAAGTTCATGCCGCTTGAGCACGGAGGCTCCTACGAGTGGATGCGGCGCATCAAGACGCTCTTCGATCCGAAAGGGCTGATGAATCCAGGAAAGATCTTTTAAAGGCCGCATCGTCGTTCATCCAAAGGGGCAGGGCTTTTGCATGCTGACGGCCCTGCCCTCCCCCACCGAATGCCATGCCTGCTTCGGGTTTCCTTTACCTCCTCAGGGGTTCCCTTGCTGGATCACCGTTCCTTTTCGGCCACCTGAGCTTCTGCAAAGGTCATCACCCGGGTGAACATCGCCACCGAGGCCTCGAGAATGTCCATCGCAAGAACCGCTCCTGTGCCTTCGCCAAGCCGCATGCCCAGATTCAGGATGGGCTCGAGCTTCAGGTGCTGAAGCATGTAGCGATGCCCAGGTTCTTCGGAACAGTGACCCGAGAACATGTATTCCGTCACTGTCGGGCAGAGGCTGTGGGCGATGAGGGCGCCTGCTGTGGAGATGAACCCGTCGATCACGATGGGTTTGCGGTGATAGGCCGCAGCCAGAATCAATCCGGCGATGCCTCCGATTTCGAAACCGCCTACCTTCGCCAAGACATCGATCCCGTCTTTCGGATCGGGCCGGTTCCGGGAAATGGCCTCGCTCAGAACGGCCCGTTTGGCTGCCACACCTTCCGCATTCAGTCCGGTGCCCGGTCCTGTCATGACGTCGATGGCGCATCCTGTCAACACCGATCCGATGGCAGCCGAAGGGGAGGTATTGCCGATTCCCATATCCCCGGTTCCGAGGATATCGAATCCTCGTTCAAAAAGGGTTGTGCCGATCTCGAATCCGTTTCGAATCGCCTGTTCGGCTTCTTGTCGGCTCATGGCCGGGCCGATGCGGAAGTTGTCCGTGCCTTTTCGGACCTTTCGAACCAGCAGTCGGTTTCCACCCGGAATTTCCCTGGGATCGATTTCCGGAATGATGCCCATGTCGACCACCCAGACATCCGCACCGACGTGTCCGGCCAAGGCATTGATGCCCGCCCCTCCAGCCAGAAAGGTTTTTACCATCGCACCGGTGACTTCCTGCGGAAAGGCGCTCACCGCCTCTGCCGCAATGCCGTGATCTCCCGCCATGACGACAACGGCTTTCTGTGTCACTTTGGGTTGCAGGGTGTGCAGGATGCCGCAGAGCCGCTCGGAAAATTCGTGAAGCCTTCCCAGTGCCCTGGGAGGCATGACGAGCTGAGCGGTTCGTTCTCTGGCCTGCAGGATCCAGGACGAATCGATGGGTTGAATGTGAGAGACGATTTCGGGCAGCGATGGTGTGCTGTTCATGGGTTCCTCCTGTAGTGAAGTGTTGATATCAAGGGTGATTTCGAAAGAGAGCGCCAAGAAGATGCAAAGGCTTGCCGACTTTCCATGCTGGTATCAAAAAAAATCCCCGCGGCTTTGGATAAGCCCGGGGATTTACCTTCTCCTCGACTGGGCATTCGACCGGCAGGTCTTCTGGCTTCCGGATCATTCCCGACACCACGCCTTCCCATCACGCTTGGATCGCGACAGTGGCATTTTGTGGAGCGGGTCCCCGGTTACAGCGGCGGGTCCGCGCCGGAGTTGCACCGGCTTCCCGATTGAGCCCCGAGGGGCGCCGTTCGAATACGGTGGATATGAACAGGGATGCACCGGAATGTGCATACCTTGAAGTGATCAGCGAATTTCCGCTCTGAGCTGAAACCCTCCTATTGTTCGATGGATCGTTGGAAGGTTCATTTGGAACCGAAAGGATGTTCGATCACGATGGTTTGATCCCGTCCGGGTCCGACGGAAACGATCTGCACCGGAATGCCGGTCAGCGTTTCGATGCGATGGATATAGGCAAGCGCTTCGTCGGGAAGATCCGACAGGGTTCTCGCCCCGGAGATGTCGCTTTTCCAGCCCGGTAGGGTTTCGAGAATCGGGGTGCATTCCGCAAGTACCTTCAGATTGGAAGGAAAATCCGACAGCCGTTTGCCCCGGTACTCGTATCCCGTGCAGATGCATAGGCTATCCAGCCCGCCCAGCACATCCAGCTTGGTGATGGCAAGCCCCGTCAGGCTGTTCAGTCGGGCGGCGTTGGTGAGCAGCACGGTGTCCAGCCACCCGCATCGGCGCTTGCGGCCGGTTGTGGCACCAAATTCGCATCCGGTTTGCTGAATCCGATCTCCAATTTCGTCCAACAGCTCGCAAGGAAAGGGTCCTTGTCCTACCCGCGTCGTGTAGGCCTTCACCACACCGATGACGCCATCGATGACCTTTGGACCGATGCCCGATCCCGAACAGGCGTTTGCCGATACCGTGTTGGAAGAAGTGACGAACGGGTAGGTGCCGTGATCGATATCGAGATGGGTGCCTTGAGCTCCTTCGAATAGGATGGAACTGCGGCTGCCGATGGCTTCGAAAAGAAAGGTGGACAAATGGATGATATGGGGCGCCAGGCGTTCGGCATATCCGAGGTAGCGGTCTCGAATATCGTCAAAGGAAAGCGGGGTGCCGTTCAGGTAATGTGTCAGGTAGAAATTCTTTTCATCGAGGGTTTCCGCCAGCATCTCGGTGAACAACTCCGTATCCAGCAGTTCGACAAACCGAATGCCGCGTCTTGCCGCCTTGTCCTCGTAACAAGGGCCGATGCCCCTTCCGGTGGTTCCGATTTTCCGGTCGCCCTTCTTGTTCTCTCGGGCGATGTCGATGGCCCTGTGGTAAGGCATGATGAGGTGGGCCTTGTCACTGATTTTCAGCAATTCAGGTCCGATGTCGATGCCTTTCTCCTCCAGATAGGTCATCTCTTCGATCAGGACTTCCGGGTCGACCACGACACCGTTGCCGATGGCACAGATCTTTTTCTGAAGAATGCCGGAAGGGACCAGGTGGCTGATGAATTGCTGACCATTGACTACCATCGTATGACCGGCGTTGTTTCCTCCCTGAAACCGAACGACGATGTCTGCATGCTCCGACAGCAGATCGACGATTTTGCCTTTGCCCTCGTCTCCCCACTGAGTTCCGACAATGACGATATTGGCCACAAGCTTCTCCTTACAATCGATGGGAAAGGTTACCGTGTGATGTCCGCAGGGTTCCGGCGCTCACGAAAAAAATCCTGCATCATCTTTCTGCAGGATTCTTCCAAGATCCCCCCGATCACCACCGGGTGATGATTGAATCGGACATCCACGGAAAAATCGTAGAGCGATCCGCAGGCACCCCATCGAGGGTCGGGTGCGCCGTAAACAATCTGCCGAACCCTCGCATGAATCAAAGCACCCATGCACATGACACACGGTTCGATCGTAACATAGAGCACAGTGTTTAACAACCGGTAATTCCCCAGCAAGCGGGCGGCCTGACGCAGCACGCGGATTTCGGCATGAGCCGTCGGATCCGCCGTCGAAATGGTTCGATTCCCGTCCCGGGCCAGGATACGGCCTTCGGCATCCACCAACACGGCGCCGACGGGAACCTCTCCCAAAGAGAACGCCTTTTGGGCCTCTTCGATGGCTGTCTGCATCCGTTCGATATGAAAGCTGATTTCCGTGTTCATCGTTTGCGTATAGATCATAGGTGACACTCAAGATATGGGATTATCGAAAAATCCAACCATCGGGGCAAGAAGAAAGCGATACCATCATAATTCTGTTGTATTTTGGATTGTGGTCTGATAAAAAAACCAAGTTATGCATTGGCATAAAATTCACTGTGCTTAGGGGGAAACGCTTTTCATGGAAGAACAAACACCAACCAATCCAGAAATGACCAGTCTGCAGGAACAGCAAGCCGCCACACCCGCTTTAGAAGAAACCACGCCCGTTGCGGAAGCCGCATCTTCGGAAGAAATGACCGAAGCCGGTGAAAGCATGGAAAACCTAATGGAAATGTATGAAGAGAGCTTCAAACGTTTCGCCGAAGGGGAGGTGGTCACCGGCCGGATTATCAGCGTTGATCGGGATTTTGTCCTGGTTGATATCGGATACAAATCCGAAGGGCAGATCAAGATTCAAGAATTCCGGGATGAAAACGGCAACATCGTCGCCAATGTCGGTGATACGGTTGAGGTGATGGTCGAATGGTGGGACGACGAAAACGAAATGGTCGTCCTGTCCAAGGAAAAGGCCGCCAAAGTCAAGGTGTGGGAAGAAATCAAGCGGATTCACGAAAGCGACGGCACCATCCAGGGCACCATTACTGCCCGGGTCAAGGGCGGTTTTTCGGTGGATGTCGGTGTACAGGCGTTTCTCCCCGGTTCCCAGGCCGATCTGCGTCCGATTCGAAATTTGGACGAGATGGTTGGAAAAACCTTCGAGTTCAAGATTCTCAAATACAACCGCAAGCGCGCCAACATCGTTCTCTCCCGCAGGGTTCTGTTGGAACAGGAACGGGAAGTCAAACGCGCCGCAACCCTGAGCTCCATCAGTGAAGGCAAGATCATCAAGGGCCATGTCAAGAACATCACCGAATACGGCGTGTTCGTCGATCTGGGTGGGGTGGACGGTCTGCTGCACATCACCGACATTTCCTGGGGCCGGGTCAAGCATCCTGGGGAGATCTACAAAATCGGCGATGAAATCACCGTCAAGGTGCTGAACCTCGATGTCGAAAAGGAGCGTGTGTCCCTTGGGGTGAAGCAGCTGACGCAGGATCCGTGGTTGAGCGCCAGCCAGAAATATCCGATCGGCACCCGCATCAACGGGAAGGTGGTCAGCCTGACGGATTACGGTGCATTCGTGGAACTGGAGGAGGGCATCGAAGGCCTGATCCACGTTTCCGAAATGAGCTGGACCCGCAAGATCCGCCATCCGTCCAAAATCCTGTCTGTGGGTGACCGGGTGGATGCCGTCGTTCTCGACATCAAGCCCGAAAACCGGCGGATCTCTCTCGGTATGAAGCAGGTCGCCCCGAATCCCTGGGATGTCATCGCCGAAAAATATCCGGTCGGAACCACCATCGAAGGGCGGATCAAGAACATCACCGATTTCGGGATCTTCATCGGCATCGACGAAGGCATCGACGGGCTGGTCCACATCTCCGACATTTCCTGGACCAAGCGCATCAAACATCCTTCCGATATCTACAAGAAGGGGGACATCGTTCAGGCCATCGTTCTGGATATCGACAAGGAAAACGAGCGCTTCTCCCTCGGGATCAAACAGCTCCACGAAGATCCCTGGAAAACCGTCGCACAGCGGTATGCCGTCGGCACCGTGATCACCGGAACGATCACCAATTTGACCGATTTCGGCATCTTCGTCGAACTGGAGGAAGGGGTTGAGGGGTTGGTCCATGTTTCGGAAATCAGCAAGGAAAAGATCAAGACCCCCATCGGCAAGTTCAACCTGAACGACACCATTACGGCCAAGGTGATGAACATCAATACCGAGGAGCGACGGATCGGTCTGTCCATCAAGCGGCTTGAAATCGACGACGAGCAAGCTTTGATCTCGGAATACGTCAGCAGCCTCAAGCCTGCGGCTTCGGAATTCGGCGAAATTCTTCGGGAAAACCTGCAGGAGAAGTTCTCCGGTTAGGCCGGTCGATCGACAGGCAGCATCGAAAGGACCGCAGCTCCCCTCATCGAGGAGTGCGGTCCTTTTCCGTTTCTGGGTGGGACAGGGATGGATGGACCTACCACGGTTCGCCATTTTGTTGCGGGTTCACGAAAGATGAACGATGAATCCACATGACGGTATCGATCCAAGGGATCGGACCTCGTGTCAGGATGCCATTGTTTGCTCCAAGGAGGTTTTCCATGTTTTCCCGAAGGCATCCCTATCTCTTTTTTCTGCTCGTGTTGAGCGGTATCTGCGCTTCCGTCATGATCGCCGTCAGCGTCGTCGTCCTTCTGGGCCTTCGCTCGATCGGAGTAGGTGTCTTTTCCGAAGAATCCGCAGGGCGCATCGGTGTTGTGGAAGTGAGCGGATATCTGATGGATTCCATTGACACGGTGAGCGCCATCAAGCGATTTCGGGAGGATGATTCGATCCGGGCCGTCGTCCTTCGGATCGATTCTCCGGGAGGTGCCGTCGGTCCGGCTCAGGAAATTTATCGGGAAATCGTCAAGACGACCGAATTCAAGCCCGTGGTCGCCTCTCTGGGAACGACAGCAGCCTCCGGCGGCTATTACATCGCATCGGCCGCCACCCAGATCGTGGCCAATCCTGGGACGATCACCGGCAGCATCGGCGTGATCATGAGCTACGCCAATTTCGAGGAATTGATCCGCAAATTCGGGCTTGTTCCGGTAATCATCAAAAGCGGCGAGCACAAGGACATGGGATCTCCCATGCGCAAGATGCTTCCAGAGGAACGGGCGATCCTACAGGGGTTGAGCGATCAGATCCACCGCCAGTTCATTCAGGCTGTAGCAGATGGGCGGAAACTTTCGGAAAAGGAGGTCCGAAAACTTGCGGACGGCAGAATCTTTTCCGGAGAAACCGCTCAAGAGAAAGGACTTGTGGACATGCTCGGCAATTTCGAGGACGCCGTGGATGTGGCTGCCGCTCTGGGAAATATCACGGGGAAGCCTGAGATCGTCCATTCCGAGGACAAGAAAATGCGGTGGCTGAAAAAATTGACGGAAACGGCGGCTGCAGCCGTGTTGGGCGCCGATCGGACGCCGCTGTTGCGCTATTGAGAGGGGCCAGAGCCGCCCATTCACGGGTATCCCGGCCCTATACCGCTTCGGCCGGCAGTCACCCCTGCGCTTTTTCTTTCAAACGCCCATCCAATCGGCCCCGTTGAAAAAGCGTAGGGACCTTGTTGCAATACGCCCTTCCTTTCGCAGAAATCCATCTGTCTCCTAACTCCTATCTTCCTCCTCCTGCCCACTGCCCACTACCCACTGCCCACTACCCACTGCCTACTGCCTACTGCCTACTGCCTACTGCCCACTTTTCTATTCCTCCGGAATCCTTCCCCACTTCAGCAGAACCACGGCACCGCACATGGCCAAAAGCGCGCCCAGCTGAAACATCCTCACGTATCCAAACCGCTCATAGAACCATCCAGAGACGAGGAATCCCGCCGTCAGACCCATCCCGTAGCCGATCGAGTTGTTCAGGGCCTGGGCGAAGGTCTTGAAGCGATCCGAGGCAAACCGATCGATCGTGAGGATGCCGGCCATGTGGAAGGCTGCGTAGGTGAATGCGTGCAGCGCCTGGGAAATCAGGATGGGGACCGCGGTGGTGAAAACACTCAGGGCGATCCAGCGCAGGGCGGCGATGCACAGAGACACCATCAGAACGGTTTTCAGCCGAAATCGCGAGAAGATGCGGCGGGAGTTGGCCATGACCCCGATTTCGCAGATGGAGGCAACGGCCCAGCAGATGCCTGTGAAGGTTTTGTCGAATCCGAGGGCTTCCAGATGGATCGAAATGAAGCCGTAATAGCCTCCGTGGCTTGCGATCATCAGGAACACGCACAGCAGAAACACGACGGCTCCCCGGCTTCGGAGACCTTCCGGCAGGCCAAGATCCGGCGACGGTTTGGAAGGAGTGTCCTTCGGCATCCAGAAACTGAAAGCGAGCTGCAGCCCGCATCCGGCAAGCACCAGAACGAGGATCGACGTGACACCGATACGATCGAAGAGACGGCCGCATCCCACAACGACAAGGATGAAGGCCACGGAGCCCCAAAGGCGGTTCAGGCCGTAGCGGTTCTTGTCCTTGCCGAGGGTGTCGAGGGAAAACGCCTCGAGAAAGGCGATGATCGGCGTAAACAGAAATCCGTGCAGCAGGCCGATCACGACCAGCCAAGGGAATTGGGTCGTCAGGAAATACCCGGTCCAGACCAGGGTGGCTCCGACATTGAGCAGAATGTAGACCATGCGTCTGGCCTTCAGCCGATCGGCGATGAGGCTCCAGGTCAGCGGCGCCACCATCATGAGCCCCGAGCGGATACCCGAGAGAATACCGATTTCGATGCCGTCGAGCTGGATGTGGCTCAGATACAGATTGAAATAAGGAAGGGTGAGACCCATCACCGCAAAATACAGAAAATACTGGATCTGAACGATGGATGTCGCCGGAAGGACGGCTGCGGATGACGGGGAGGTCGGCTTGGTCATGGCGGCGACTCAGGTCCTCTTCATATGCCGTTCGAGGGCCTCGAGGGCCTTTTCGATGCGTTTTCTGCTGACGGGAACGGCTGTGCCGAGTTCCTGAGCGAACACGGACACTCGGTACTCTTCCAGCATCCAAAAGAGCTCTTCCACTGCCTGCCGGACGTGGGCTTCCGGATGGTCGCTCAAGAGCTTGCGGCATTCGGCAACACGCGCCTCGAGCGGCTTGAGCTCGCGGGCCTTGATGCTGTCCCTGTCGAAGGCATGCGTGGCACGTTCGGCCCGGATGGCGATGGTACGAAGGTAGCGGGGCAGCATCTTCAGCCGTTCGATGGCATATCGGCTCGGATAGTCTTCGGGCAGGAGGACCTGCATTCGGATATGCAGTTCCTCGAAAAAGGCGTCGCTCAGGGGATTGGCGGGCATGGCCTTTCGTGCCCGCTGAACGACATCCAACGTCCTTCCTCGCTCCTGCTCGACATCGATCAGGACAGCCTTCAGTTCGTTGGCGAAGGAGATCATGCGTGGAAAGGTTTCTGCCGCATGCCGCAAAAAGACCTCCCGGGTACGGATGGGTTTTGCGAACAATCGGGTGATGACCCCTTCCAGAAGAGCGTTTTCGAAACGAGCAGTCTCCTGGGTTTTTCGGCCTTTCGGACCCACAGGCATGCGGATGGCTTTTCGCAGAAAGGCGAATTCTTCGACAAACCGCCGTTCATAGAGGGCAGCAACCCCCCGATCGTGATGGGTCTCGGCCTCCTTCCGATCGATGAAAAGCCGCAGGTCGACTTCTGGTTCCAACGGATGGGATGGATCACTGCGGGCGATCAGGGCCGGATGGAGCAACCACATCTCTCCGGAGGGGCCGGTGACTTCCGTCGTCTCTGCCAGATCTCCGAAATCCCAGTCCGTCAGGTTGCTCCGTTCGAATTTCGATCGAACGATTTCGAGGGTGTGGCTGTCAATGGCGCCGGGTTTCCAGTCCCGGATGTCTTCCGGACTTCTACCGCTCGAAAGCACGGCCCCGCCGGCCCCGATCACCTCGATGCGGGTCTTGAGATAATCGGGAAGACTCGATTCGGACCAGGCGTCCAACGGGATGGATACGCCGAAACGCTCGGCACAAAAACGGCTCAGCGCAGGAAACAGATCTTCGTCGCCTCGCGGAAGCTCCTCCTCGATGATTTCGACCGTCTTGGCGATGGGAACGAGCTGTTTTCGAAGGGTCTTTGGAAGTCCCCGGATGAGGGTTTCGATTTTGGCCTTGAAAAAGCCCGGAACCATCCATCCGAGGGAGGGGCACGGAAGCAGCGACACCTGGGACACCGGAATGGGAACGGTCAACCCGTCTTCGGGTTTTCCCGGGTCGAAGCGGTAGCGGCAGGTGAGCAGCCGATCTCCGATGCGGATGACATCCGGAAAGAGCCGATGCACATCGACGTTGGGTTCGTAATTCATCACGTCGGCTTCGGTCATCCGCAGGAAATCGTCTCCGCCATGCCGGCGGATCAGATGCTGCAGCGAACGGACATCCGAAACCGCTCCGATGCGCTCCAGATAGAAGGCCTCGATGTCGGCCTCGCTCACCATCAGATCCCTTCTCCGCAATCGGTTTTCCTTTTCCCGAACGGCCTCGATGACGCCGCGGTTGTGCTCGAGAAAGGCGAACTTCGGTTTGATCTCTCCTTCGATCAGCGCACTCCGAACAAAGATTCGGGCGGCTTCCTCCGGATCGATCCGGCCGTAGGATACCGCTCGTCCGGTCTGCACGACGAGTCCAAAGAGGCTGACCTGTTCCGTTGCGACCACCTCCCCGCGGTTTTTTTCCCAGTGGGGATGCAGGTAGGTGTAGCGGCAGAGATGCCGGGCCATCGGTTCGATCCACCGGTTGTCGATGCGGCCTGCAATCCGGGCAAAGACCCGAGAGGTTTCCACCATCTCGGCAGCGACGATCCATTCCGCCCCCCGGTTGAAGAGACAGGAGCCTGGAAAGAGCATGACTTCCCGATCCCGAGCCGCCCTGTAAACGTTCTTTTCCCGGCGCACGGCGATGTTGGACAAAAATCCGGCCAGAATCGAGCGGTGGATGGCCGCATACCGATCCCCATAGATGTCGGGTTCCGGGGTTGCCGCCTGTCTGGAGGCGGCCTTGGGCTTGTCCGAGTGCGCGGTCCTTTCGTTAGGAACAAGAGCGCCTTCCGGAGCGCTTGGCTCGTCTTGCCCCCGGCCGGTTTCAACGGCAATGTGTCCGTGTGGCGTTGGGGCATGCGATTTCAGACCGCATTCCGTGATCACATCATCGAGTTGGGCGTAAATGTCCTGCCATTCCCGCATTCTGCGATAGGATAAAAAATTCTGTCTGCAGAAGCGCCTGCGGTTCGCCTGACTTGGTGCGGCCTTTGTGGATGCGGATCGGTAGCGGTTCCAAATGTTGATCAGGGTGGAAAAATCCGAAAGCGGGTCGAAAAAGCTTCGGTGAACGGCGTCGGCATCGCCTGCCTTTTCGGCAGGCCGCTCCCGTGGGTCTGAAATGCTAAGGGCCGCAGCGACGATGAGAATGTCGTCGATGCAGCCTTCCCGTTGGGCCTGGAGGAGCATTCGCGACATTCGGGGATCGACCGGGATCCGTGCCATCATCCGGCCGTCTTCGGTGAGCCGATAGCCGCCGCGTCGCTCCTTACGAATCGCCCCCAGTTCGATCAAGACCTGATATCCGTCGGAAATGCTTCTTCCTTCGGGCCGGTCGATGAAGGGGAAATCATCGATATCGCCCAGCCGAAGGCAGAGCATGCGCAGGATGACTTCCGCAAGATTGGCGCGCAGGATTTCGGGCTTCGTGTACAGGGGCCTTGCCAGGAAATCCTCCTGGGAATAGAGGCGGATGCACAGCCCACTGGCCGTTCTTCCGGCTCGTCCTTTTCGCTGTTCGGCGCTGCTTTGGGAAACGGGCTTGACGAGGAGGGATGTGGTCCGTGTTCTGGGATTGTATTGGGACAGGCGCGCCAGCCCCGAATCGATCACGACCCGGATTCCGGGAATGGTCACCGAGGTTTCTGCAATGTTGGTTGCGACGATGATTTTCTGATCGGCACTGGAAGCAAAGACGCGGCGCTGCTCCGATGCCGGCAGTCGTGCGAACAGGGGAAGGACGGCGGTATGCCGCAGGTTCCGGGCGGTGATGAGCTCGCAGGTCTCCCGGATGTCCTGCTCCGTCGGCATGAAGACCAGCATATCGCCTCGATGACCGGATGCATGCAGGCGGCATACCTGCTCTACGGCCCGCTCCACATGGGTCGCTTCGGCATCGGCCTCGTCGGGATCGGCTTCAGCGGGCTCGTAGCGGACATCCACCGGATAGGTGCGTCCGGATATCGAGACGATCGGTGCGTTGTCGAAGGCTTCGGAAAACCGTTCGGTATCGAGGGTGGCGGAAGTGACGATGAGGGATAGATCGTCTCTTCTATGAACGAGTTTCCGCAGATATCCCAGCAGAAAATCGATGTTGAGGCTTCGCTCGTGTGCCTCGTCCACGATGAGGGTGTCATAGCGGCGAAGCAGGGGGTCCGACAGGGTTTCCGCCAGCAGAATGCCGTCGGTCATGATCTTGATCCGGGTGAAACGGCTGGTTCTGTCCTGAAACCGAATCTGATATCCGACGGTTTTGCCGAGAGGTTCTCCAAGCTCTTCGGCAATGCGTTCAGCGATGGTGATCGAGGCAATCCGCCGGGGCTGGGTGCATCCGATCGTTCCCCGGATTCCCCGTCCGGCGGCCAGACAGTACTGCGGCAGCTGGGTCGTTTTCCCGCAGCCCGTATCCCCGGAGACGATCAGCACCCGGTGGGACCGAATGGCATCAATGATCTCCTCCCGTTTCTCCGAGATCGGCAGACGGTGATCCATGCTTCCTTTCAAAACGGAATGTCATCTTCCGATATGTCCTTCGAGGAATCGACGGGAACATCGGTGGCTGCTTCATCGGCCGGCGGGGTAGAGGTCTTCTTCTTGCGTCTTCTGCGACGTTTCTTGGCAGGGGGTTTGGAGGTGTCGTTCGTATCCGTAGCTGTTGCTTCCGCTGGAGCCATCGGAGCATCGACGGCGGCAATTGCCGGTTCTTCCGAAGTGGGTGCCTCGGCGGTGGTTGCAGATTCCTCCTCGACGAATCGTTCATCGGCATCGATGGCCGAAACCGTGGTCCGCAGCGGCTGAGGACCGAAACCGAAGAAGGAACCCGGAAAGTAATTCTCTCCCCTCGGTATGGTGAAGCGGAACGTGGATACGGGTTGTCTCGGTTTTTCGGCGGGCTTGGTGGGCCGTTTCTTGGAAGGTTTTCTTTCGGGTTTGCCGTTTCGTCTTTCCCGTTCGATGGCGATATGGCCTGCTTTGTCTTCGACATACCATTCCTGCGGCGGCCAAGCGACCGGAATCTTGTTGCCCAAGAGGGCTTCGATGGCTTCGAGGTGGAAGACGTAGCTTTCGCAGGCCAGGCTCAGGGCCTTTCCGGTTTTCCCGGCCCGGGCGGTCCGTCCGATACGGTGGACGTAGTTTTCGGGATCCTGCGGCAAATCGTAGTTGATGACATGGGTGATGTCCTCGACATGGATGCCCCGGGAGGCGACATCCGTGGCGACAAGAATGGTGATTTTCCCTTCCTTGAAATCCTCCATGAGCTTGAGCCGTTTGCGCTGGGGCAGATCGCCGCTGATGCCTTCCGCCGGAAAGCCGTTTCCCTTCAGTTTGCGGCTGACCCATTCCACACCGGTCTTGGTGTTCACGAAAATGAGAACCCGGTTCCAATTTTCGTTCTGCAGAATACCCAGCAGCAGCGGGAGTTTTTGATCCATTCCCACATGGTAAAGCACCTGCTCGATACCTTCCACCGTGGTTTTTTCCGGGGCGACGGCGATGAACTCCGGAACGTTCATGAATTCGTAGGTCAGCTCGAGAACCCGATAAGCGAGGGTCGCTGAGAAGAGCATGGACTGGCGCTTGTCGTAGCGGGGCAGCTTGCGCAGGATAAAGCGCATATCCTGGGCAAACCCCAAATCGAGCAAACGGTCGGCCTCGTCGATGACGACGATCCGGATGTTGCCGGTTTTGAAGACGCCCTGCTTGTAATAGTCGATGATGCGGCCCGGGGTGCAGATGACGATGTCCGCCCCATGTCGGAGCACATCGGCCTGTTTCTGATAATCGATGCCGCCGATGACGGGATGAATCGAAAAGGGCAGGTATTTGCCGATCCGAAGGGCTTCCTCGTGAATCTGGAGCGCCAGCTCCCGGGTGGGTGCGACGATGAGGGCGGAGGGAAGGTCACCGGGTTGGGGCGGATGTTCGAGGAGTTTACTGAAAACGGTGATGAGAAAGGCGGCGGTTTTTCCCGTTCCGGTTTGGGCCTGACCGGCGACGTCTTTTCCGGCCAGGGAAACGGGAAGGGTTTGCGCCTGGATGGGCGTGCACTGGATGAAGCCGGCTTCTTCCAACCCCTGAAGCAGCAGGGGGTGAAGCTCGAATTCCGCAAAGCGTCTGTCCGTAAGGAATTGGGGTTTGTCGGCTCTGGGTTCGAAAACGGAATCTTCTGAATTTTCTGTCATGATATCCACGATGTTGGCATGATGAAATGGCCGATGAATCGACAGGCCGGGCATTGTTGCCGATGATGTCTTTTCTATCCGAAATCCCTTCGATTTTCAAGTGGATTCAGGATAAGATCAGCGTTCCGTCAACGGTTTCGGTTTGAGGCAATAGACTGTCTATCCACCACACCGTAAAACCACCTGCACGATCGAGGTCCGGTCAAGCCGAAAAAACCATCTGCTCACGCCACGTTTCGGATCCGTCAGGGCTTTGTCGCAACCTTCATCGCCAGACAGTCGTAGACAATCCGTCCGCCGTGATAGGCGGATGTCGTCCGCTTGACGATCCGCCATCCGCCGATGATGCATACACCTTCCGTGTCGATCTTATCCACGAGCTTCGGATTGGCTTCGAGAAGATCGACGAGTGCCGCACTCTGGGTCAGGGCGACCGGCCGGATATTCGATCCGGTCACGAGACTTACGGGTTCGATGATCAGGTTCGTGATGTCCTGTGTCGGCAGCACACTGACGGCAGGCCGCGTCTGCAGCTGAATCATCCGAGCTCGGGCATCCGGCCCGACCGTTTCGCGGGTCGAGCTGATCAGATCCAGCAGGTGGTTTCGGACATCGTTCAGGTCTTTTGCGGAGCGAAGCCTCTCGAGTTCCGGATAGGTGCTCAGAGCCTTTGCGAGCAGCGAAACTTCCTTCAGGTAATGGTTTCGTTGGTTGGCAGGAACGAGGTACATGGCGATCACCATGACGGGTGCCCCGTCAGGTGCGCCGTAATCGATTCCCGTCGGGCTCCAGCCGACGACACACATCAGGTCTTCTTCGAAAGGCACCCGCGCATGGGGGCAGGCCCATCCTTTACCGAGCGCGGTGTTGGTGGACCTCTCCCGCTCCATGACGAGACCGACCACATCGGTTCCAACAGGCACGGAGGGGATGGCTTCCAGGATGTGCGCCAGCAACTGCAGGGCGTGTTCCTTTGTATTGTCCGGAAGCTCGATGAGACGGCCTTCCTGGAGTGCGTCAAACAAGGTGTCCATGATCAATCACCTCCGTAGCGCTGGTAGAACCATTTCTTGACATTGTGTGTGATGATCGAATAGGCGCACAAAAAGGACAGGATCCATGCCCAGTAGATCGGCGGCAGCGGAACCATGCCCAGCATCGGTGCAAGGGGGGAATAGGGAAGCCATGCACCGACAGCCATGATCGAGAGGGTGGTAAAGGTCATGGTCGATGAAGCATGGGAACCGATGAACGGGATGCGTCGGGTTCGGATGATGTGCACGATCAGGGTCTGGGTGAGCAGGGATTCGACGAACCAGCCCGTCTGAAACAGCTGCTCGAACCACAATTTCTGCTCTGCCCCGATGAGGGGATCGGTATACCGGCTGCAGCCGAACACATACCACATCAGGGCGAAGGTGGCGTAATCGAAGATGGAACTGATCGGGCCGATCAGAATCATGAACCGCTTGATGTTGTCGATGTTCCACTGGAGGGGTTTGGCGATCCATTCTTCATCGACGTTGTCTGTGGGGATGCCGGTCTGGGACACATCGTAGAGCAGGTTGTTTGTGAGAATTTGAATGGGTTGCATGGGCAGGAAGGGCAACAAATAGCTTGCGCCCAACACACTGAACATGTTGCCGAAATTGGAGCTCGCCCCCATGCGGATGTATTTGACGATATTGGCAAACACCTTCCGACCCTCGATGATCCCCTCTTCGAGTACCAGAAGGCTCTTTTCCAGAAGAACGATGTCCGCCGATTCCTTGGCGACATCTACGGCCGAATCGACGGAAATGCCGACATCCGAGGCCTTGAGCGCAGGGGCGTCGTTGATCCCGTCCCCCATGAACCCGACGACATGACCTTCCGAACGAAGGCAGCGGACGATCTGCTCCTTCTGGGCAGGAGTGAGTTTCACGAAAACATCGGCATCCCGAATGGTCTGCAGGAACGTTTCCGGAGGCATCGCGGCAAGCTCGGGCCCCGAGACCAACCGGTGGATGTCGAGTTCCACATCCCGGCATACTTTCCGGGTGACGAGCCCATTGTCTCCGGTGAGCACTTTCACCTGAACACCGGCTTTCTTCAAAAGCTTCAGGGCCTGCGATGCAGAAACCTTCGGCGGATCGAAGAAGGCGATGTAGCCGAGAAGAACGAGCTGGCTTTCATCGGCTGTGGTAAAGGATCTTCTGTCTCGCGGAAATTCCCGGTAGGCGATCCCCAATACCCGAAACCCTTCGCTGTTGAGCCGCTCCACCTCCTCGAAGAGATCGGCACGGATCATGTCGATCAGGGGATAGACCTCATCCCCGATTTGGTAGTGCGTACAGCAGGAATAGATTTCCTCGACCGCCCCCTTGCAGATCAGCACATAATCCCCTTCGTAATCCACGACGACGGACATGCGTCTTCTCTGAAAATCGAAGGGAAGCTCGTCGACCCGGGAGCAGCGGGTTTCGACGTCCCAGAAGGTATGCTCCAGAATGGCTCTGTCGATCAAGTTCCGAAGCCCGGTCTGGTAATAGCTGTTCAGATAGGCATAGGCCAGGACGTCTTCGCTGACATGGCCCGTGATGTCCACATGGCGTTCGAGGACCACCTTGTCCTGGGTGAGGGTTCCGGTCTTATCGGTGCAGAGAATGTCGATGGCGCCGAAGTTCTGAATGGCGGGAAGCCGTTTGACGATGACTTTCTTCTGGGCCATCGTCAAGGCGCCTTTGGCGAGGTTGACGGTGACGATCATCGGAAGCATTTCCGGCGTCAGTCCGACGGCAATGGAGAGCCCGAACAGGAGTGCTTCGATCCAGTCTCCCTTGGTCATGCCGACGATGCAAAACACCACAAAAACCATGACGACCATGAAACGGATCATCAGCCAGGTGAAGGATCGGATGCCCTTGTCGAAGCTCGTTTCTTCCGCACTTTCCTTGAGCTTTTCCGAAATGGCGCCGAAAACCGTGTTCATTCCCGTGTGAATGACCACCCCCTTGGCCGTTCCGCTGGTGACGGTGCTTCCCAGGAAACAGGCGTTCGGCAGGTCGGAAAGGGCCAGGTCGTTTGAATATGCGGTTTCGGCCGTCTTTTCGACAGCCATCGATTCTCCGGAAAAAGCTGACTGGCTGACGAAAAAGTCCTTTGCGCTCAGGATGCGGATATCTGCCGGAATGATGGAGCCGGCATGCAAAATGACCATATCGCCGACAACGACATCTGCGATCTTGATTTCCTGCTCCTTCCCGTCACGCAGGACGAGGGTCCGGGACTGCACGCGCTTTCCGAGGGCTTCGACGGCGAGGTTGGAGCGGCGATCCAGGACAAAGGAGAGCCCGACACTGAGCAATACCATCGCGACAACGATGACGGTGGACTTCCATTCACCGATCACGGCGGACACGATCGCGATGATCAGCAGTTGGACGACGAGGGGGCTTTTGCATCGATGGAACAGATCCGCCCATACACCCAATCGCTGTGCAACGGCGAGCTCGTTTGGGCCGTAGCGGTCGAGACGCTTTTCGGCTTCATCCTCGGAGAGCCCCAGCATGCGGGTGTCGAGCATCTGCAGAACTTCCCGGGCCGGAAGACGGCACAGCTCGCGGAATTGCTCTTCCCGCTTGAGATCGGTTTTCGGAATGCCGATCGACGATTGGCTTTCGGGCCGAACGCGGTTGGAACGATCAGCAGATTTTCCATTCATCGGATCACTCCGATCATCGCAGGATCAAAGATGCCATCACAGGAACGGAAGGGACAGCGGCAATTCGTGAAATCGATCGATGAATCGGGACGACAAGGTGGGAGCAGGATCCAGGAAGGCACTGGAAGCAGGCATCTGAAAAGCGTCGGAAGAAGCTTGGCCTGTCGGATGTTCAGCGGATTTCGAATATTCAAGGTTCACCTCCGTATCGGTTGCGGCGGAATCGGCATCGCGAACGGAGATGAACGGTGCGGCTAATGCCGAGGCGGCAAAGTCGGAT
>Ga0101944_10002537_pt1 | contig 29101 bp, 18 predicted proteins | sample DewCreD2012metaG_FD_75245 | JGI IMG/M metagenome (GOLD analysis project Ga0101944, IMG submission 75245) | Hot spring sediment bacterial and archeal communities from British Columbia, Canada, to study Microbial Dark Matter (Phase II) - Dewar... ... | reverse complement strand
GGCGCTCGGCAAGTTCATGTCGCCCGCCCGGAGCCACGCTCATTCCGGGCGGCAAGGATGCCGCCCTCTACGGCAGGCAGGATGCCTGCCGCCACCGCCTGCAATAAACTGAGATGCGCCCCCGGACGCCTTTCCCATTGCCCCGCCGGGTCAGCCGCCGGGCGGCTGGCCGAGGAATTTCATCACCGCCTCGTGGCGCGAATGCACCTGGAGCTTGTTGTAGATGTGCTGCAGGTGCGAGCGGACGGTGTCGAGGCTGATGCCCATGTGGTCGGCGATTTCCTTATAGAGGTTGCCCTTGGCCAGTTGACTGAGAATTTCCACCTCGCGTTTGGTGAGCTGTTCCAGCTTGGCGGTGGTGGCGCGGCGCTGGTGGAAGAAAAGCACTACTTTGCGGGCGATTTCCGGGGACATGGGGGAGCCGCCCCGGCAGACGTCCTGGATGGCGTCCACGATTTCGGCCGGCCGGGCGCGTTTGAGCAGGTAGCCGGTGGCTCCGGCCTGGAGGGAGTTGAAAATCTGCTCGTTGTCCTCATAGACGGTCATCATGAGCAGGTGCAGCCGGGGATGCTTCGCCTTGAGTTCGGCCACCAGTTCGATGCCGCTGCGGCCGGGCAGGTTGATGTCCACGAGGGCCACGTCGGTTCGCGGGGCGTCAAATTTTTTGGCGGCCTCCTCCGCCGAGCCGAAGGCGCCCGCCAGTTTGAGGCCGGGCGCGCCGGTGATGATGCCGGCCAGCGCCTCGCGCACGCCGGGATCGTCTTCCACGATGGCAACGCGGATGGTCATGGAGCGGGTTCAGGGTGGACGGCGGGGGTGGCGGACTTTCCCGGCAGCGGCACCAGGAGGCGGACGCGGGTGCCGCGGCCCGGTGCGGAGGTGACGAGGCAGCTTCCGTTGATTTGCTGGAGGCGGGTGTGGAGGTTGGCGAGGCCGTTGCCGGTGGCGGCGGAGCCGGGGGCCAGGCCCTTGCCGTTGTCCTCGATTTCCACCGTGAGGGTCGTGTCCGCCAGCCGCACGCGCAGCCAGACTTCGGTGGCGTGGGCATGTTTCTGGATGTTGTTCAGGGCTTCCTTGCAGGCGAGGAACAGGTGGTGGCGCAGTTCGGCGGGCAGCGGCGTTTCGGGCAGGAGCAGGGGCAGGTCCTGGCGGCAACGCGCCGGCGTGGCGCGGAAGAATTCATTGGCGTAGTGGCTCAGGTAATCCACCAGATGGGGCAGCGAGTCGCGCTTCGGGTTGACCGCCCAGACGATTTCCTCGAGCGAGCGAATCGCCTGGCGGGAGCCGTCGGCGATTTTCGCCAGCCGTTCCCCGGCCTGCGGCTCCGCGCTCAGTTCACTGGCGGTCAGTTCGCTCAGGAAGGCCATCTGAGTGAGGCGGGCACCGAGATCGTCGTGAATGTCGCGGGCGATGCGCATCCGTTCCTGTTCCACCGCCCGTTCCCGTTCGAGACGGGCGAGCTTGCGCCGCATTTTCTGGACGTAGCGGTAGCGCACCCCGGCGGCCACCAGCAGGCCGAAGGCCAGCCAGAGGGCCAGCCGGAACCAGGTGGTCTGCCAGTAGGCGGGCAGCACCTCGAAGGGCACCATCAGCGCGGGATCGTTCCAGGCTCCGCCGGGGTTGGCGGCGGTCAGGTGGAACGCATATCGGCCGGGCGGGAGGCGGGGATAGGTGGCGACGCGTCGGGTGTCGGCCTCGACCCATTCGGGATCGAAGCCGGCGAGTTGGTGGCGGAAACGCACCCGTTCCGGTGCCGCGAAACTGGGCGCGGTGTATCGGAACAGCAGCCGACGGAAACCATAGGCGATTTTCAGCCCCGTCCGCGACGGCGCTTCGTGGTCGTCCACCAGGATTTTTTCCAGCACCAGCGCGGGCGGCGGGAGGTTGGTGGGGATGGCGCCGGGGTTGACCACGACCGCGCCCTGACTGGTGGCGAACCAGATTTCTCCGGCGCGCGTGCGCCAGACGGCGGGCTGGTAACCGGCGATGCATTCGAGGTTGGCCTGGCCGTCGTCCCGGCCGAAGTGGACGGAGTCGAGGCGCGATCGCTGGCCGTCCGCAAACTCCTCGAGGTCCCGCTGTCGCACCCGCACGATGCCCCGGTCGGTGCTCAACCAGAACCAGCCGAGGCCGTCGTCCACGATGCCGGAGATGACATCGTCCGCCAGGCCGTGGCGGACGTCGGCAAAAACAAACTGGCCGTCGCGGAGGCGGCCGAGGCCGCCGCCCAGGGTGCCAATCCACAAGTCGCCCGCCGGGGAGAAATGGAGCGCGCCAATGGACGCGCCGGGCAGGCCGTCCGCCTGCCCGAGCCGGAGGAAATTGGTGCCGTCGTAACGGCAGAGCTCGCCGCCAATGGTGCCCAGCCAGAGTTGGCCGCGGGCATCGCTGGCCAGCGCCCAGATGGCGCTGGCGGGCAGGCCGCGGTCGAAAAATTTCTGGGGGAGGGTCAACTGGCCGTCGAACCAGCGGAACAATCCGTCCGGCAGGCAGCCCAGCCACAACTGGCCGCGTGCGTCCTGATGCAGGCTGCGGATCTGGCGGTTGCGAAAGGGCGTCGGCGCTTCCGGGAGGTTGGGCGCGGCTCCGGTCACGGCATGGAAGCCCCAGCCCACCGTGCCCGCCCAGATGCCGCCCTCCGGGTTGGGCAGGACGCAGGTGGTGCCGATGTTGGTGAAGCCCGCCACCCGGGTCAGTGGCCCGGCGGGCGACCGTTTGAACAGGGCCGCCCCTTGTGCGGACAGCCACACGTTTCCCGCAAGGTCTTCACCCACGGACAAGACGGCCTGCGGGCCGCCCGGCGGGAGCCTGACGGTTTGAAAAAGCCGGGGGCGGATGCGGGTCAGTCCGCCCCCCTCCGTGCCCGTCCAGAGGTTGGATTCCTGGTCTTCAAAGAGCGCGTGATACCGGTGGGCGGTGGCGGATTCCCGGCGGAACTCCGCGCCTGCGAGCCGGAAGAGGCCGAGTTCCTGGCAGCCCATCCAGAAATGTCCCCGCCGGTCCTCCAACAGCAGGGGTGTCTGGGTGGGGCGCGAGGGCGAGGCAAACGAACGCGGTTCGTCTGTGGCGCCAGCCGGGGGCAGCTTGATGACGATGTTGCCCGCGTTCACCCACATGCCGCCGTCGCGGCTGGGGCACAGCGCCACCGGCCCGGCGGCAGTGGTCACGCCGGTGGCCGCGCCCGCTTCCAGCCTGCCGTAAAGATTGCGCTGGGCGAACCACATCTGTCCCCGCCGGTCGCGCACCAGCTGGACGGGGCCGCCGCCGCGCTGCACTTCCGGCAGGTTGAGCGCATGCACTTCGTCCCGGTCATCCACCCAGGCGAGCGAACCTTCCTGCGAGCCGATCCACATGTTGCCCTGCAAATCCTCGCACAGCGCGCTGATGGTCGGATGGGGCAGCCCCTTGCGGCTGTCTATCTGGGTGAACGAGTGGCCATCGTGGCGGATGACGCCGGCCGTGCCGGTGCCGATCCACAGGCGGCCGAACCGGTCCACGCACAGCACGCGGGTTCGCGCACGGGTGAAGGCCCCATGAGTCTCATCCTCCATGGGCGTGAAGTTGATGCCGTCAAAACGAATCACCCCGAACGGCGTGCCCAGCCACAGGTAGCCATCCGGCGTCTGGGCGATGGCGGTGATGGTGTTGCGGGGCAGGCCGTCATCGGTTTGCCAGGTCCGGCTCGACAGCGCCTCCCCGTCCGAAGCCGCGCCGGAAGCCATGCCCGCAGCCAAAGGTCTGGTGGCCGCAAGGGCGACCAGCCAGAAAATGCTGAAAATGGAAAGCGTGCGGGGCAACGGAAGAAAAATCGCCGATGATTCCCGACCGCGTCAAATCGCAAACCGCATCCTCGCCAACGTGCGTCGCGGGGATCAAGGCCGCACCGGGGAGTCTTTGAGGTAGTTGGCGATGCCCTGCTGTTGGGCGATGTGGTGGGCCACGTTCTCGCCGGTCAAGGCGCGGAACGGGATGAAGATTCGGGGCTGGTCCCGTTGCGCCTGGCCGCCGCGCAGGCGTTCCTGCATGTGGACGATTGTTTCCTTGCCCACCTGGAACGGCTTCTGGGCGATGGTGCCGTAAATGTCCCCGGCCACGATGCCGTCGAGCGTGTCGCTGTTGTCGTCAAAGCACACAATCTTCACCTGGCCGGCCTTGCCCGCGTCCCGCAGCGCCTTGCGCAGGGCGGGGCCGTGATAGCCCGCCGTGCCAACGACGCCCGCGAGGTCGGGATGTTTGCCCAACGCCCTGGCCAGATTCTCCCCGGCCACCGCGCTTTTCTGGCCGTCCTCGAGGGTTTCCACGAGCCGGATGTTCGAGCCGGCGAGGCCGGCCCGGATGCCCGCGACGCGGTCCTTCGTGTTCTGCGCGTTGGCATGGCCCACGAACACGGCCACCTTGCCGCCGGACGGCAGCGCCGCCTTGATCAAGTCCGCCGCCTGGCCGCCGGCGGCCACGTTGTCCGTGCCGATGTAGGCGACCCGCTTGCTTTTTGCCGCGTCACTGTCGGCGCACACCAGCAGGGTCCTGGCGGCCACGCTGTTGAGGAACTCAGTCTGTTTCTCGGCGTCAATCGGGCTGATGGCGATGCCGTCCACGCCGGCGGCGAGGAGGCTGTTCACGATGCGCTGCTGTTCCTCCACCGTGGCGGCGGAAGGGTAACGGAAGCTCAGGTCCACGTCGCCGAGCTGCTGGGCGGCGATGTCGCAGCCCAGATTAACGATCGCCCAGTATTCGCCGGGGGAATTGGCCACAAAGGCCAGATGCAGGCGTTTCGCGGCAGCGTTGTCGGCGGGTTTGCTCTCGCCGCAACCGGACAGCCCGACGGCCAGGGCGGCGGCCAGCAGCGCGATGCCGAATTGCCGGCGCGTTGCCGCCGTGCGGGCTGCGCGGGTGGCGGCAAGGGACAGCGTGGGGGATGATTTCTCGGAGTGCATGATCGCACTTTAGGCGGCGGAGCGGGGTGGCGGGAATCACATCATGATGTGATGCGCCGGCGGCGGCGTGTTGGCTAGGGTGGGAAGCGTGAACCCAAACTCCACCCCCATGAGCCCAACCTCCATCTCCATTCCCCATCCGCGTCGTCTTGCGGCCCTGATCGGGCTGGGACTGGCCGCCGCGCTGCCGGCGTCGGCCGCCGTCATCAGCGTCAACTTCATCCAAGCCGCCGGTCAGGCTCTCACCGGCTCCTTCGGCGTCACCAACCAGAGCACCGTGGTTGGCGGCTGGCTCAATTTGAACCAAGTCAACGCCGCCAGTGCGCTGCCCTTTTCTGACGGAACGCCCAGCGCGGTCAACCTCACCGGCACCAGCACTCCCGGCTGGTCGGTGGGCAATGCCGCTTACATCGGCACGGCGATGCAGAGCGGCAAATCCTGTTTCAGCACCACGCTGCCCGCCAGCCGTCCCACCTTCACGTTGACCAATTTGAACGCCGTGTTTCCCAAGGGCTGCAAGGTCATCGTCTATGTCAGCGGGTTTCTGACCGCCACCAACACGTTCATCACGGACGGCGCCACCACCTATTATTATCGCGCCGCCACCAACGCCACCGAGATCACCAATGCGATTAACGCCGGACTGTTCCGCACCACGCAGACGACCGACCTTGGCAACGCAAACAATCCCCTGGCCCAATACGCTGTGTTTGGCGACCCCGTCCCCCTGACCAACAACCTGGTGACTTTCACGCTGGGCACGACGGTGGGGGCCGGCTCCTGGATCGGCGGCTTCCAAATCGTGGGGGACACCAACAAGCCGCCGGTCGCCAAGCACTTCACGGCGGGGGTTTCACAAGGCGGCAGCGCCACTTTTCCCGTCGTGGGCGGCAAATACGCTCCGAGCGACCCGGAGGGCGACCCGCTGACTGTCACCGCCGTGCAGAATCCGTCGGCCAACGGCGCCGCCGTCTCGACTGATGGCACCAACGTGTTCGTGAACTACGCCCCCGTTCCCGGCTTCACCGGCACGGACACCTTCACCTACACCGTGACCGACAGCGCGGGCGGCGCCGATACCAGGATCGTCACCGTGCTGGTCACCGCCGGGACCGGGTTCAACCAGTTGTTTGTGGAAAGCCTGGGCGGGGGGGCCGCCCGGCTGACTTACCTGGGCATTCCCGGAATGGCTTATGCGCTGGACTGGCGCACCAACCTGACCATGGGCGCATGGGTTCCGGTGGTCACCAACGCCGCCGCCGCCAACGGCCGCCTGGTCTTCACGAATGTCACGGCCGAGCCGGCGAATTTTTACCGCACGCGCCATGTTCCCTGACTGGTTTTCCCCTCCTCCAGGAATCACATCATGATGTGATGGTGCCCTCACCCCCAACCGCTAAAGTGAATGCCATGAACTCCACTGCTTGCGCGGATCGCCGCCGCGTTGCTCCGCGTGCCGGTTTCACCCTCATCGAATTGCTCGTGGTCATCGCGATCATCGCGATTCTGGCGGCCATGCTGTTGCCCGCGTTGTCCAAGGCGAAGGCCAAGGCGCACAACATCCAGTGCGTGTCCAACCTCAAGCAGGTCATGCTCGGCATCACGCTCTTCGCGTCGGACAACGACGACCGGCTGCCGTTCAACACCGACCTGGACGGCTCGCCCAACGGGCTGACGCTGGGGCTGGACACCCGCAGCTCGTGGGCCGACACCAACCCCACGCGGCCCGAGCTGGGCTTTCACATCGCTCCCTACCTGGCCAACGCCAAGACCCTCGTGAACCAGGGCACCTCCGAGAGCAAAGTGCTCGTCTGCCCGTCCTTCGTGCGCAACCCGCAGTATTCGTCCCGCGCGCCGCAGGCCGGGGACATCCACCAGTTGCGGCGCATGTATCGGCAGCGGGCGTTCGTGGAAGGCGCGACCCTCTGGGCGTATTCCTCCCCCAAATTTGGCAGCATCTTCAATCCCGCCGTCAATGGCGCCATCGTGGATTCCGACCGGCAGTTGCCGGGCGGCAGCGCCGCCACCATGGCCGCCGCATGGGACCAGTTGCCGGACAATCCCGTGCATGGCAACACCCGCAACTACGGATTCTTCGACTGTCACGTCTCGTCGCTTTCGGCCAACACCAACCGCCACGCCGAAACCATGACCACCGGCCGCCAGCCCTACGGCTGGTTCACACCCACCCGCTGAACCGTCCCCCCGCAACTCCAACCCTCACACCAACATGAAGCAACTCATCCCCATCATCGCCCGGTCCGCCGCTGTCCTGACCGGGGCCATCCTCCTGACCACGAGCCTGCCCGCTTCGGCGGCCGTTATCAGCGTCAACTACATCCAGGCATCCGGGCACGCCATCACGAACAATTACGGCCTTGCCGGCCAGGACTCCGTCGCGGGCGGCTGGCTCAACCTGCTGAACGTGGTCAACAGCACGGCGCTGCCCTTTTCCGACGGCACGCCCAGCCCGGTCAATCTGACGGGCAATCAGCCCGGCGGCTTTGGCAACGGCAACGCCGCCTATGCGGGCACCCCGCTCATCTCCGGCAACGCGGTTTACCCCGCCACCCCGACGAATTTTGCCACCCTCACCAACTTGAACGCGGCCTTTCCCAACGGTTACAAGGTCATCGTGTATCTCTCGGGCTTTCTCGCCAACCGGGGCGCGTCCATCTCCGACGGCCTGACCACCAATTTTTTCCGCCCCGCCACCAACGCCGTTGAAATCACCAACTCCCTCACGGCGGGCCTGTTCCAAACCACCCAGACCACCGACCTGGGCAGCGGCAACAACCCCCTCGCCCAATACGCGGTGTTTGGCAGCCCGGTGTTGCTGACCAACAACAGCCTCACCCTGACGCTAAGGCATCTCTACGCGTCCGGCGGCGCCTATCTGGGCGGGTTCCAGATCGTCGGCGCGTCGGCCACCGACCTGGCGGCGCGTATCTGGCGGGGCAACGTCAACAACAACTGGGACACCACCACGGCCAACTGGACCAACATCTTTTACGGTGTGACCAACTACGCCGACGGCGATCCCGTGTTCTTCACGGATGTGGCCGTTGCCGACAGTCCCGCCGTGAACCTCACCGCCGCCCGCAGCCCCGGGAGCGTCACCGTGGACAGCACCAAGAATTACACCTTCACCGGCAGCGGCATCACGGGCGCCACCGGCCTGACCAAGAGGGGTTCCGGCTCGCTGACCCTTGCCAACCCGAACACCTACGCCGGAAACACGGTCATCAATGTCGGCACCCTCCGGCTGGGCGCCAGCGGCGTGCTCCCCGACGGGGCCGGTGCGGGCGGTGTGTCCATTGCCGCCGGGGCGACCCTCGACCTCAACGGCAACAACGAGGGCATCAATGGCCTGAGCGGCGCGGGCACGGTGGACAACACCGGCGGCGCGGCCTCGCTGACGGTCGGGCTGAACGATGTTGGCGGCACTTTCCCGGGCACGTTGCAGGGCGCGGCGGGCCTGACCAAGCAGGGGACCAACATCCTCACTTTGACCGGCAGTTCCACGCACAGCGGACCCACCATCGTCGCGCAGGGCGGGCTGGTGCTCCGGCCCCTGTCCGCCTTCTCCGGCTCCAGCGCGCTGGTGGTCAGCAACGGCGCGAACCTCGAACTGGTCTTCACCAACGGCTCCGGCCTGTTCAGCACGGCCAACGTCAGCCTCCACGGCGGGGCGGCGCTCACGGTGGATTACGGGAACGCCGCCGTCACCGGCTTTGGCACGCCGCTCACCACGGTCGGCGCGTTGAACCTGAACGGCGTCTCCCAGATCGGCATCCGGGGCGTGAACTTCAACGTCGGCACCTACACGATCATCAGTTACGCCACGAAGACCGGCGCGGGTTCCATCAGCCCGACCCCGGCGTTCCTGCCCAGCGGCATGGTGGCCACCATCCAGGACACCGGCTCGGCCATCAACCTCGTTGTGACCACGCCGTCCGTGCAGTCCCTGCTCTGGACACAGGGCGACGGCGAGTGGTCCACCAACGGCCTGTTCAACTGGAACCTCGGCACGGCCGAATACAAGGAATACCCCGGCGGCTTCGGCGACATCGTGGCGTTTGACAACAGCAACTTCGGCACGGTGACCCTGCCGCATGACGTGAAACCCTTTGCCGTCACGCTGGCGGGCAACTACACCCTCACCGGCCCGGGCCGCATCACGGGCAACGTCGGCCTCAACCGCTCGGGTTTCGCCGCCACCACGTTCATCCTCGACAACACCAACACCTACACTGGCCTCACCGTCATCAGCAACGGCATGTTGCAGGTCAACCGGCCCGGCGCGCTCGGCGCGACCAACAACGGCACGCTGGTCATCTCCGGCGCGTCGCTGGCCCTGGGCAACGGCGTCACGCTGGCGAACGAGCCGATTACGATCAACGGCAACGGCGCGGGCACGACCAACGGCGGCGCGCTCCGCACCGTGGACATCGTCAATCCGATCACGGTCGCTGCGCCCATCATCCTCGGCAGCAACGCCCGCCTCCGGGCCGCCGACGGCGGGGAGCTCATCATCACCGGCCCCATCACCGACAACGGCAGCAACTACACCGTGTTTCTCCACGCCGGCCAGACCAACACCCTCGTGCGGTTGAACAGCGCGGGCAACGTGGCCGGCAACCTCACGGTTTATGGCGTCAACCCCACACGCGGAATCATCCGCCTCGGCGTCAACAACGTGTTCCCAACGGCGTTGCTCTCGGTGGGCGGCGGATTGCATGATTTGAACGGCACCACCCAGACCTTTGCCGGGCTGGCGGCCGGGTTCGATCCCAACCTCGGCATGGTCACCAACAGCAGCGGCACGCCCGCGACGCTGACCCTCAACTACGCCAACACCAACGCCACCGCGTCGTTCCAGTCGGTCCTCGCCGGCCCGGTGAGCGTGGTCAAGGACGGCGCAGGCGTGCAGTCCTTCGCGGGCGGCACCGCCATCAAGCACACTTACACCGGCACCACCACCATCAATGACGGCATTTTCGGCGTCTCCAGCGATTTCTCCGGCGTGACCAACAGCTTCATCGTCAACAGCGGCGGCACGCTGCGCGGCTCGAACAGCATCGGCGGCCCGCTGACGGTCAACGCGGGCGGCATGTTCTACGCCGGGTTCGCCTCCAACCAGGTCAGCGTTTTCAACATCAGCAACGACGTGGTCCTGGCCGGCAACACCATCGTGGCGCTCAACAAGGATGCGGCGGTTTCCAACGACGTGATCAATGTCACCGGCACCCTCCAATACGGCGGCACGCTGACGGTGTTCCACCTGGGCACCAACGCCCTCGCGGTGGGCGACTCGTTCACCATCTTCCCGCCGGTGGGCGGCGCGCGCTCGGGCAGCTTCACCATCCTCAGCGACCCGGGCGTGACCTTCAACTTTACCCCCGCCAGCGGCGTGTTGACCGTGGCCAGCGTGGTCGGCCCCACCCCGCCCACGTTGAACTACACCAATCTGGGCGGCGGCGTGGCGCAGTTCAGTTGGGCCGGCGCGTTCAAGCTGCAATGGCAGACCAACAGCGCCGCCACGGGTCTGAGCACCAACTGGGTGGATTACCCGGACCCCAGCAACCCGGTCAACGTCACCAACAACCCGGCCATTCGGACCACATTCTTCCGGCTCAGCTCGCTTTGACCGCCGGTTCCGATGGGATGGATTGGGTGATGGCGGTGGGCGTCCGGCCTGCTGGCGAGCAGTCCGGGCGGCCCGCCGCCAAACCTTTTAGCGCAGTGGAAACCCAAGACGCAATATGACCGCAACCCGACGTTTCACCCGCGCAGCGGCGGCGATGATGGCCCTCGCGGCCGCGGGTTTTGCCGTCCCCGGAGGCGCGGCGGTCATCAGTGTGAACTTCATGCAGACCGCCGGGCAGGCCCTCACGAACGCCTGGGGCCTCACCAATCAAGGCACTGTTGTCGGCGGCTGGGTGAACCTGAACCAGATCAACAACTCGAACGCGCTGCCGTTTGCCAACGGCGCGCCCAGCACCGTGAACCTGACCGGCACCAGCGTCCCCGGCTGGGCCGTGGGCAACGCGGCGTATGCGGGCACCCCGCTGGTCGGCGGCAAGGCGTGTTATTCCACCACCGTGCCGGCCAGTCGGCCCACTTTCACGCTGGCCAATCTCAACGCCAATTTTCCCTCCGGCTGCAAGGTCATCGTTTACGTCAGCGGCTTTCTGACCGCCACCAACTCCTTCATCACCGACGGTGCCACGACCTTTTTCTACCGGGCCGCCACCAACGCGACCGAGATCACCAACGCCCTCAGCGCAGGTTTGTTGCAGACCACTCAAACCACCGACCTCGGCAACGCCAACAATCCCCTCGCCCAATACGCCGTGTTCGGCGAGCCGGCCCTGCTGACCAATGACGTCATCACCTTCACTCTGGGCACCGCCGTCGGCGCAGGCTCGTGGATCGCGGGCTTTCAAATTGTCGGCGCGTCCGCCAGCGAACCGCCGCCGCGCCTGCTGACTTCGGAGGGGTTTGCCGCCGACCGCTACACGCCGGGCGTTTCGTTGATCAACAACAGCACGCTGGGCTTCGGCTACGACGGGCCGTGGACCGGTTTCGGCGGGCAGGTCCGCATCCTCTCCAACAACCTCGTCTATCCCGGCTACGGCAACGACGGCGCGCACCGCGTTCAACTGACCAACAACTCCGCCATCCGCCGCCAGTTCCTCACCGGCAACAACGGCCCGCTGGGAAACTACTTTGACACCAATGGCCTCCTCTCCGTGTCCCGGAACGGCGCGCCGCTCTACCTCGCGTTTCTCGTGGCTGCGCCGACCAACGAGGCCCCCGGCGGCAACTTCAGCCTCTACAACGGCGATTACACCCTGACCAACCGCTTCTTCATGGTGCAGTTGCAGACCACCAACCCCTTCCCCCTCACTGCCACCGTTCCCAGCGGAGCCACGCCGCAAACCCTCGGCGCCAACAACAACGCCGCCAATCTGGTTGTGGCGCGTTTTGATTTCGCGGGCGCGAACGGCGCCGTCCGGCTGTGGTTGAATCCCGCCACCACCGGTGTCGAGCCGCCGCCGCAGGCCCTTTTCACCAACGTCGCCATCGCCTTTGACCGGCTCCAGTTGACGCACGGCTTCGCGAACTTCGCCGTGGAGTTTGATGAAATCCGCTTCGGCAACGACTGGGCCAGCACCGTCAGGTCGAACGGCTTGGCAACCTTGCCCGGCGTGCAAACCCTGGTCGGAATGCGCGGCCTCCCGCCCTCCCCGCTGGGTGGCACCAACTATCCGCGCGAGTTCTTTCCCTTCGTGGATGCCTTCGGCCAATACCGCCACCTCGAATGGACCAACAAAGTCCGCTCCATTCTCGAACTGCCACAGCGCGCCACCGACGAAGCCGCGGACCTCGCCGCGAATTCCGGCCCGGCGCAGTGGTGCGAATACGGCGGCTGGCTCAACGGCCCGCAACTCGCCGCCACCGGCGTCTTCCGCGTGCAGAAATATCTCGGCAACTGGTGGTTCGTCTGCCCGCACGGGCATTTGTTCTGGTCGCACGGCGTCACCGGCGTCAACGCCCCGGGCGTGCCCACCGGCGTGACCGCCCGGCAGAATTACTTTGCCAACCTCCCGCTGCCCGGCGACGCGGACGCGGCGTATCTCGCGTCCACCGCCAGCCCCGTGGCGAGCGGCTACTACACCGGCCTCCAGCCGCTGGCGATGGATTTCATGGCCGCCAACGCGCTCCGCAAATACGGTCCCAACTGGCCGGACCTGACCCGCGAGCTGCACCACACCCGGCTGCGGAGCTGGGGCCTGAACACCATCGGCTCCTGGACCACGACCAACACCTATCTGCTGCGCCGCACGCCCTATGCCCGGGTGTTGTTTCCGTTCGTGGGCGGCATCAACGGCGATGGCCGGATGCCGGATTATTTCAACCCGGCCTTCGCCACCGCGCTGACCAACGCCCTCGGCGGCCCCGAGCGCAACGACCCGTGGTGCCTCGGGTTCTACGTCAACAATGAACCGGAATGGACCCGCCCCGGCATGTTCCCCGACATCAAGGAAGTCGGCCTGACCACGCTGGCGGCCGTCAGTTCGTCCCATGCCAAGGCCGCGTTCCGCGACCAGCTCACGGCCAAGTATGGCACCATCGGCGCCCTCAACGCCCAATGGGGCGCCAGCTATGCCTCCTGGACCGATTTCCTGAATCAGCGCACCACCTTCCCGGACGGCACGAGTGGCGACGCGGATTTGAATGCGTTCTATCGCAATTACGCGGAACAGTTCTTCCGCACCTCCGGCGCGGTGATTCGCGGTTACACCAGCAATCTCTTCCTCGGCAGCCGGTTTGCCGGCCAGCCGCACGTCGAGGCCGCCCGTGCCTGCACCAACCATGTGGATGTCGCCTCGTTCAACAGTTACAACAACACCGTCGGCGTCCTCGCCGGACTCGAGGCCGACCTCCCGCTGCTCAACACCGAGCACAACTTCTGCGCCCCGGACAGCGGCCTCTTCTGGGAGGGTTTGAATCTCGTGTCAAATCAGGCCCAGCGGGCCACGCGCTACACCACCCATTTCAACAGCGCGGTCAACAGCGCCCGCTTTGTCGGCCAGCACTGGTTCCAATTCCTCGACCGCAGCACCACGGGCATCCTCAACTCCGACGCCGACGGCAACAATAACAACGGCCTTGTGGACGTGACGGACACGCCCTACGCACCGCTCATCGGGGCCATCCGCAACGCCGGGCAGGTGATGTATGCGCAGCGGTTCGGCACCACCCCGCCCACCCTCACCGCCTTCACCAACCGAACGATTTCCGTCAACAGCAGCACCGGGCCAATAACCTTCACGATTGGCGACGACCTCACGCCCGTCGGTTCCCTGGCGCTGTCCCGGGAGTCCTCGAACACCAACCTTGTTCCGCTCGCCAACATCATCTTTGGCGGCAGCGGCTCCAACCGCACCGTGACCGTCACGCCCGCCACCGGCCAGACGGGAACCGCCACACTAACGGTCATCGTGACCGACGCCCAGGGCGCGCGGGGCTTTGCCACGTTTGAACTGAGCGTCGTCCCGGCGGCTCCGAACCCGCCAGCTTTTTCCGGCCCGTCCCTCAGCAACCAGTTGTTCAAAGTCAGCATCACCGGCGACGTCGGCGCGGACTACTACCTCCAGGCCTCGACCAACCTGGTGAACTGGCAGACGGTCTTCACCAACCTCAACGCCACCCCGCCCTTCATCTGGGAGGACCCGCAAACCACCAACTTCAGCCGCCGCTTTTACCGCGTGCTGCTGGAGCCGTGAACCCAGCCTTGAGGCATCGCATGAGCCGTCCACGCCTGCTCAAACTGCTGTTGGGGGCTTCGCTCCTGCCCTTCACCGCGGAGGCGGCTTTTCGTTACGCGGATGGCGTCAGCACGACGGGCGGCCAGTTTAACGCGAACTACCCGCCCTCGAATCTCATCAACAACGGATTCACCTCGCCGACCAACACCATAGACACGCGCGTGGACTATCTGGCCGCCGGCAACAACTACGCCACGGCGAGCGGCACCACGGCCAATTTCGATCTGACCTTCAACTTCAACTCCAGCGTCGCGCTTTCCGGGATGCACGTTTGGAACTACGTCTTCCGGAACGGTGTCAACGGCGCGAGTTCCACCAACAACGGCGTCAATGGCTACACGCTGACGTTTTATTCGGCCACCAATGGTGCGGGCACCGTGTTGGGCAGCCACACCGGCAACCTGGCGCGCGCCGCGTGGAACGCCTTGAACCCGGCCCAGACCGTCAGCTTCGGAACCACCAACAGCGGCGTGCGTTCGGTGGTGTTGCGGGTGCTTTCCAATTACGGCGGCTCCTTTGCGGGCCTGAACGAACTGGCGTTTGAGGACGCGCTCCCGTCGGAACCGCCGTTGATTGCTTCATTTGAAGCGTCCACGAACCTCGTGACCGCCGGCGGCACCGCCGTGCTCTCCTGGGCGGTGCAGCCCGGGGTGACGAACCTGACCCTCAGCGGCGGCGTGGGCAGCGTCCTCGAATTCACCACCAACGGCATCGGCGGTGTTCCAGTCGCGCCGCCGCCCGGAGCGGTCACCTACGCCCTGGTTGCCAACGGCAGCGTGACCAATTATGTCTCCCTGGTCAGCCTGCCACCCAAGGACAAGGTCCACATCTATCTGCTCCTGGGGCAGTCGAACATGCAGGGAGCCGGACGTCCGCATGATCCGGTTTTGGATGCGGCTCATCCGCGGGTGCTCCAGTTTGGCAGCCGGGATGGCCGGGAATCGGTCTGGTTGCAGGCCCGGCATCCGCTGACCGCTTTGAGCGGGACCGCCGGCGCCATCGGCATGGGCCTCGAGTTTGCCCGGACCATGCTGGCCTCGAATGCCGACCCGGACACCGTCATCTGCCTGATCAATCACGCCATCGGCTCCTCGGCCATTCAATGGTGGGCGCCCGGGGTGGTGAACAACAAGCAAACCAATCCCGCGACCGGCTTGAACTACAGGCTTTATGACGAGGCCGTGCAGCGCGCCACCAATGCCGCCGCCTTGGGCGTCCTCAAGGGCGTGCTCTGGCATCAGGGGGAATACAACTCGAACACCAACAACACGAATCCCTCGGCCGAGCCGCAACTCTACGCGGCCCGGCTGGCCGCCCTGGTGGACAACCTCCGCCGCGATCTTCATCTGCCCGGGCTGCCCTTCGTGTGCGGCAAACTGGTTCCGACCTGGACCAACGGCACCGGCTCCGTTTTCACGGTGGCCACGCTCCACCGCCGTGACCTGGTCGAGGCGGCGCTGCAAGACCTGCCCAACCAGAGATTCAACACGGCCTGCGTCGAGCACGATGGCCTGACCGGGCACGAAGACGAGGTGATCCATTTCAACGCCGTGTCGCAGCGCGAACTGGGGCGTCGTTACGCCAGCCAGTTTCTGGCCATCAGTGCCGCCCATCAATTTCCGCCCCGCCTGACCCATTCCCTGAGCGGCAACGTCCTGACGCTCTCCTGGCCCGCCAACTATCGGGGCTGGCTGTTGCAGGCGCAAACCAACCCGCCCGCATCCGGGCTGGGGGCCGACTGGTTCACCATCGGGGAATCGGGCGCCACCAACGGCGCGAGCTTTTTCCTCAACCCCGGTTTGGGGAATGTCTATTACCAACTTCGCTCGCCCTGACCAACGCTCATGCCAACGCCCATGTCCAAAACGACCAGAGCCCTCGTCCTCCTGCTGCTCGCGCTGGCGGCGATAGTTGTTCACGCGGCCCATCCGGAGCCGCAGCTCCGCCCCAATCTCATCGTCATCATGACCGATGACCAGGGTTACGCGGATGTCGGCTTCAACGGCTGCAAGGACATCCCGACGCCGCACCTTGATTCGATTGCCAGCAACGGCGTCCGCTTCACCAGCGGCTATGTGGTCTATCCCGTCTGCTCGCCGAGTCGCGCCGGCTTCATCACCGGCCGTTATCCGCAACGCTTCGGTTACGAACGCAATCCGCGCTTCCAGCCGGGCAACCGCCTTTCCGGCCTCGCGTTGACGGAGACCACCCTGGCCGACGCGCTCGGCAAGGTTGGCTATCGCAGCGGCATCATCGGCAAATGGCACCTCGGCGCGCATCCCGAGTTGCATCCGCTCCAGCGCGGCTTTCACGAATTTTTCGGCCACCTCGGCGGCGGCGCGCGTTACTTGCCCGAGGAACTGACCCTGCAGCGGGCCACGGGGGCGATGGACGAGGGCGACAGCTACCGGCTGCAAATGCTGCGCAACCACGAGCCTGTCCGCACGACGCAGTATCTCACGGACGAGTTTTCGGACGAGGCGGTCAAGTTTGTCACGCGGCACAAGGACGCGCCGTTCTTCCTGTTCCTTTCCTACAACGCCCCGCACACGCCGATGCAGGCGACGGATAAGTATCTGGCGCGCTTCCCGCACATCGCCAACGAGCGCCGCCGCACCTATGCCGCGATGATCAGCGCGGTGGATGACGGCGTCGGGCGGCTGCTGGCCACGTTGCGCGAACTGAACGTGGAAACGAACACGCTGGTTTTCTTTCTCTCCGACAACGGCGGCCCCACGCAGGCCAACGCCGCGAACAACCGTCCGTTGCGCGGGGCCAAGAGCGACCCGTGGGAGGGCGGCATCCGCGTGCCGTTCGCCGCGCAATGGCCCGGGCGATTGCCCAAGGGAATAGTCTATGATCCCCCGGTGGTCTCGCTGGACATTTTTGCCACCATCACTGCGCTGGCCGGGGCGCCAATTGATCCGGCCCGTCCGCTGGATGGCGTGAACCTCCTGCCCTATCTCACTGGCCAGAAATCCGGCGCGCCGCATGCGGCCGTCTATCTGCGCAAGTTCGATCAAGGCGCGTTTGCCGTGCGCCGGGGTGACTACAAACTGGTGATCCCGAAGTCCGGCGCGGCGCCGCAACTCTTCAACCTCGCCGCTGACGTGGGCGAAACGAATAACCTGGCCGCCGCCGAGCCGGAGGTCCTCGCGGAATTGGACCGGCTCCGGCTGGCGTGGAACGAACAACTCATCCCGCCCGTGTTCGAGGGATTGCTGGTGGCCACCAACCCCGCCACCGGTCGCAAACCCGCGCGGCAGGGAACGGCGAATTGAATGTTCATGCGACACTCATCCATCATCACCCTCCTGGCCGCCGCCGGCGCGCTGCTGCTCAACCTTCCGCCCGCGGTTGCCGCCGCCCGGCCCAACATCGTCCTCATCCTGACCGACGACCTCGGTTACGGTGACCTGGGCTGCTACGGAGCCACGAAAATCAGGACGCCCAACCTCGACCGGCTCGCGGCGGAGGGCGTGCGCTTCACGCAAGGTTACGCGCCGTCCTCCACCTGCACGCCGTCGCGGTTTTCCCTGCTCACCGGCGAATACGCGTGGCGGCAGCAGGAGCGCAAGACCAGCATCCTCGACGGTGACGCGCCGTTGTGCATCACGCCGGGGCGGCTCACGCTGCCCGCCATGTTGCGGCAGGCCGGTTACACGACCGGCGTGGTGGGCAAATGGCATCTCGGCCTGGGCGACGGTGAGACGCCGGTGGACTTCAACGGCGTCATCCAACCCGGCCCGCTCGAAGTGGGCTTCGATTATTCCTTCATCATTCCCGCCACGGTGGACCGCGTGCCGTGTGTGTGGGTGGAAAACCACCGCGTCGTCGGCCTCGATCCCGCCGACCCCATCGTGGTCAGCTACCTGACCAACCTCAGCGATGAACCGACCGGCCTGGACCGGCCCGACCTGCTCAAGCAAAAGGCCGACAAACAACATTCCGGGACCATCATCAATGGCATCAGCCGCATCGGCTTCATGAAGGGCGGAACGGCGGCGCGCTTCAAGGACGAGGAGCTCGCGAGCACCGTGGTCGCGAAATCCATCGCGTTCCTCGAACGGCACCAGGACGCCCCGTTTTTCCTCAACGTCGGCATGTTCGAACCGCACGTGCCGCGCGTGGCCGAGCCGCCCTTCGTCGGCCGGAGCGGAACCGGCGTGCGCGGTGACGTCATCGAGCAGATTGACTGGCAGGTGGGCGAAATTCTCGGGGCACTGGACCGGCTCGGCCTGGCCACCAACACCCTGGTGATTTTTTCCAGCGACAACGGCGCGATCCTGTTCGACGGCTATTTCGACCGGTCGGTCGAGGATTTGAACGGACACCAACCCACCGCCGGGCTGCGCGGCTGGAAATACCTGGTCTTTGAGGGCGGCTGCCGCGTGCCGCTCATTGCCCGCTGGCCGGCGCGCATCCAGCCGCGCGTCAGCGACCAGATGTTCAGCCTGGTGGATGTTTATGCCACGCTCGCGGCCATCGTTGGCCAGCGTGTTCCGCGCGCCGTGGCGCCGGACAGCCTTGACCTGTCGCGCGTGCTGCTCGGCCAGACCCGGCGGAACCTCCGCGATCACACCGTGTTGCACGGCATCTCGGACATGCTGGCGTTGCGGCAGGGCAACTGGAAATACATCCCGGCCAACGCCAAAGGCCACGTGGGCAGCATGGGCAGCGGGGCGGATCCCTCGGCCGCCCGCTTTGCCGCCAGCCGCATCCCGGAACCGCTGCTGTTCAATCTGGCCGAGGATCCGAACGAGACCACCAATCTCGCCGCCCAACACCCGCGCCGCGCGGCGCAAATGGAAAAACGCCTGAACGCGCTCAAGCAAGGCCCCGCCAAATGATGTCGCCCCCTCCATCAAAACGCCGGCTGCGCCTGGGTTTCGTCTTGGCGTGGATCATGGCCGGTTGTCTTCACGCCGCGACCTACCATCTGCATCCGGTGCGGGGCGATGACGCCAATTCCGGCCTCAGTCCGCAAACGCCGCTCCGCAGTCTGGCGCGCGCGTCCGGGCTGTCGCTGCAACCCGGCGACCGCGTGGTGCTGGCCGCCGGACAGACGTTCAAGGGACAGTTGGTGCTGTCCAACGTCCCGGGCACGGCGGAGGCCCCCATCGTCATTTCGACTTATGCGCACGGCGACGCCACGGCCAACGCACTCGCCACCATTGACGCAGCGGGCCACGCCGCCGGCATCCTGCTCCGCAACGCGGCCCACGTTCAGATCGAAAACCTGCACCTCACCGGCAACGGCGGCGGCATGCTTCCCGCGTCGCAGGGCAGCCGCGATCTGCGCTGCGGGGTGCTGGTGCTGGCCGACCAGCCTGGCGATTACGCCGGCATCCGCCTCGCGCATCTGGCGGTGCGCGATGTGTTCTTCGAGGAGCCGGGTTTTGTGCGCGATCCCCGGGAAATGCGCACCGCCAACGGCACGCAGCACTACGGCTGGGGCATCCGCTTCATCGTGAGTTCGCCCGCCGCCCGCTTGCGCGACCTCACTGTGGCAGACTGCGAGATTGCGAACGTCAGCCACACCGGCCTCAAGTTCACCGCCCCGAGCAACGGCATCCAGAACGTCACCGTCGAGCGCCTGCGCGTGCGCGACACCGGCGGGCCAGGGGTGCAGATGTCCGGCCTGCGCGGCGGGCGCTTCCGCGAGCTGGACGTCCAGGGCAGCGGCAGCACGAAGGATACGCGGAACTGGAAGCGCGGCAGCGGACTGTGGACGTGGCAGACCAGCGACGTGGTCATCGAGCGCAGCCGGTTTCTGAACGCCAACGGCCCGGGCGACTCCGCCGGCGTTCACATTGATTACCACTGCCGCGACATCATCGTGCAGCACAACCTCAGCGCCCACAACGCGGGCGGCTTTTACGAGGTGCTGGGCAACAATCACAACATCGCCTATCGCTACAACGTCAGCGTGAACGACGGCCATCGCGTGAAGGGCCGGAACGGCGCGTTTCAGGAGGGCAAACTGTTCTGGTTGAGCGGCTACACCGGCGACAAAAGCCCGCGCCAGGGGCCGTGCAACACCTACTTCCACAACAACACCATTTTTGTCGCCGGCGACATCGTGGCCAGATTCGCTGTGGCGCCCACGGCGCGCGGCGTGCTCATCGCCAACAACATCTTTTACCTCCAGGGCCGCAGCCAGACCGTGACGGGCGACCAAAACCGCCCGGACGTCGGCGAGGTTCCGGCCATCCCCAACGTGGTCTTCCGCAACAATCTCTTTCTGCGCCCGGACAACTGGCCGGCGGATTCGGTGCTGCAGGATGCGGCGCCCCTCTTTGGCGACCCCGGTTTTGTGAACGGCGGCGGCGTGAGGATTGAAGACTATGTTCCACGCAACGTGGAACTGGTTCGCGACCGGGGCATCCCCATCCTGAAAATCCCCGGCGATGAACGCGGGTTGCCGGGCGGCTTGCGCGTGGAACAGGACATCCTGGGCAACCGCATCGCCGACCGGCCCGGCCTCGGTGCCATCGCCGTGCCCCTGCCGGCCGCAGCGCAGGCCAACCGGTGACCGCCCGCCGGATGGCCCCGCTCCCCAGTCGTCACGGGCGCCCGACGGGCCGGACCCCGGCGGAGCGGAACCGTCCGCGCGGCCAGTTCCGCAGATGGCCGACTTTCGCGCGTGCGGCGGACCGCGCCGTCCTTTATATCCACGCCATGCTTCTGCCGGAGCCGCTGCAACTGCTGGCGGGCAGCCGCGTCCGCTGGCGCGGGCGCACCCTGCTGTATTTCGCGGGCTGCGATTATTTCCGCCTCAGCCGACATCCCCGCGTGGTCGCGGCGCTGACCGCCGGGGCGCGGCGATTTGGGCTGAACGTGGCCGCCTCGCGGATGACCACCGGGGAACACGCGCTTTACGGACAATTGGAAACGGCGCTGGCGGAGTTCTTCGGCGCGCCCGCCGCGTTGCTTGCCCCCGGCGGCTATGCGACGAGCGCGTTCGTCGCCCAGGCGCTGGCCGGGGAGTTCAACCGCGCCCTGCTGGACGAACGCGCGCATCCGGCCCTGCGCGATGCGGCCCGCCACCTGGCCGCGCCGGTGCAAACCTTTCCCCATCGGGACGCCGCCGCCGTGCAACGGCTCGTCCGCCGCGCGCCCCGCGCCCGCTGGCTGCTGCTGACCGATGGCCTGTTCGCGCACGACGGGTCCGTGGCCCCGCTCGACGCCTACCGGCGCGTGCTGCCGCCGACCGCGACGCTGCTGGTGGATGACGCGCATGGCGCGGGCGTGCTGGGCGCGCACGGGCGGGGGACGCCGGAGCATTGCGGCGTGGGGCGGGCGCGGTTGATCCAGTGCGTCACCTTGAGCAAGGCGTTCGGGGCGTATGGCGGCGCGGTGCTGGGGGCGCGGGCGCTGCGGGAGCAAATCCTCGCCCGCAGCCGGGCATTCACGGGTTGCACGCCGCTGCCGCTGCCGCTGGCCAACGCCGCCCTCGCCGCCGTGAAGCTGCACCAGCGCGGGGGCGCGAAACTTCGCGCCCGACTGCGCGCGAACGCGGACTGGGTCAAGGCGCGGTTGCGCGCGGCCGGCTGGGCGCTGCCCGATCATCCCGGACCGGTCATTCCGCTGCATCCGCTGAACGCGGCGGCGGCGCAGGCCATCGAACGCCGGCTGCTGGCGGCGGGCATCCATCCGCCCCGCCTGCGTTATGGCGCGGTGCGGGACTGGTTCCGGTTTGTGATTTCCAGCGAACACTCGCCCGCCCAGCTCGCGGCGCTCGTGGCCGCGCTGGCCCCGCTCACAGCCGCAGGAAAATTTTCCGCTGATACAGGAACCGCGCGAACCAGAGGAACAGCAGCACGCCGGAGAGCGCAACCACCAGGTCCCCGCAGCCGGCGGCAATGCGCTCATTAAAGAACGCCTTCACGCTGCCGCCGGTGAGCCGGTTGGCCAGCCGCACATAACCGCCGCCCCCGAGGAAATTGCTCACGAGGTAAAGCGTGATCGGGTTCATGCCCACCCACAGGAAGGGCCGGCCCCACGCCTGCCAGCCTTTCACCTCGACCATCCAGTAGAAGGCCCCCAGCAGCATCACGCTGTAACCGCCCGCCACGAGCACGAACGACGACGTCCAGATTTTCTTGATGACCGGGAACTGCATGCCCCAGAGGAACCCGAGCGCCACCAGCGCCGCGCCCGCCGCCAGCAGGTGGACGGCCTTCCGTCCGTCGCTCAACCCCGGACGGCGCAGGAACAGGCCGGCGAAAATCCCCAGCAGCCCCGTCACCACCGCCGGCATCGTGCTCAACAACCCCTCGGGATCCCAGAACAGGTCATACTTGCGGCCCGGCAGGTATTGGAAATCGAAATGGCAGGCGAGATTGTAACCGGGATCGTATTGCCCGGTGACGCGGTTGGTGGTGGCGGCGAACATCCGCTCCGTGGCCGCCCAGACGGGGCTGTTCCGGATGGCCGAGGGGTTCACGCTGCTGGCGTTGCCGGCGGCCCGGAATTGCGCCGCCAGTTTCGCGTCGCCCGCTGCCTCGGCCTGCGCGGCAAGGTGGTTCTTGTCGAGCCGGAGGTCGCGGATGGGGATGAACGTCAGCGCGGCCCAGTAACCCACCAGCAGCGCGACGGCCACGCCGATCAACGCGCGCGGCTTCACATAGATGAACAGCAGCCCGCCAACCAGGTAACAGAGCGCGATGCGGTTCAGCACGCCCATCAACCGCATGTCCGGCCACGGGTTGCTCAGGCCGCCCGAGTAAAACAGCCCGATGGCGAACAGAAGCACGCCGCGCACGACGACTTTCCTCGCCGCCGCCGCCCGCCCCTCGCGCTCGAGCACCCTGGTGAGCGAATACACCGTCGAGACGCCCATGATGAAGACGAAGAGCGGGAAGATCAGATCGTAAAAGCGGAACCCGGACCACTCGGCGTGTTCGAGTTGCGTCGCCAGGAACTTCGTCGGCCCGGACTGGCTCAGGCGGTTGAGGGCATAGACGAGCGAGTCGGCACCCAGAATCCAGAACATGTCGAACCCGCGCAGAATGTCGAGCGAGGCGAGGCGTTTGGGTTCCGGGGCGGGGGCGGCAGCGCTCATAGGCGGCAGCGTGGCGGGCGGGCCGGGGGCGGGTCAAGGTCGGCCCGGGATCAATTCGTGGCCAGATGCCAGCCCCACGTGGCCAGTCCGGCGAGCGGCAGCAGTCCGCCCAGGACGCCGCCGGCAATCATGCCCGCGCGCCCGCCCAGCAGCCGCGCCAGACGAGGACCAATCTGGCCGCCGAGCGTCCACGCGACCGCCCCGCTGAGGAAGAAGCTGATGACGCTGACGGTGGGGGCGGCGACCAGGTATTCGGGCCGCCGCATGACGAGCGCCGGCACCAACCCGATCGCAAACAGCCCGCCCACCGAGCCAAACGCCGCCCCGATGAGGGCGGAGAGGTTGGCCTCGCCAAATTTGGGTCGCGGCGGCATGCGTGGCGGCACAGGCGGGGAGTCTAGCAACGGGCCGCGCGCGGGCCAAATCGTTTCATGGCGGCCGCGCGCTGATGGGTTCGGGGTGGTGCCAGGGAAATTCATTCGTGCCCACCGTGAGGACGCGCCGGAGCAACTGCACTTTGACCCCGTCAAAGTCCAGCACGACGGTGCCGGGCATGAACGTGGCGTCGTGAAATACGCATTGGCCGCCCGGCACCGGAAAGGGAACGGGCCGCACGTCGCCAAATTCGACCCGCGCCGCGTCCGGGACCGGCGCGGCCAGCGGCACCCGCACTTCCACAGGGCCGAGGCCGAGACTGGCTTGCCGGATGACCAGGCGCAGTTGGGACGCGGCCGACACCGGCGTGAACTCGACCACCCACGGAGTGTGGCGCGCGCGTCGGCCTTCGATGAGCGTGTAGGCGACGGCATAGAGCCCGGCGGCCAGCGCAAAGGCGATGAGCAGGTGGCGCGAGAGGCGGTCGGCGGGCATGGAAATCAGGCGGTGCAAGGGCTGGTTTGGTGGAGCCTAGGGGATTCGAACCCCTGACCTTCTCATTGCGAACGAGACGCTCTACCAACTGAGCTAAGACCCCAAACCAACGCTGCGGTGGCGGGCACCGAACGGCGCGCACTATGATTCAGCGCCCCCGGAGCGGCAAGCGGAAACATGGCCGCCGCCGGCGCGGCCATTTTTCCCTTTCCAACCCCGCAGGCAGGCCGAATCATCAAGGTGCATCTGCGCTTATGAAAATCGTTCTCGCATACTCGGGCGGCCTCGACACCTCGGTGCTCCTCTCCTGGATCAAGGAAAAATACAACGCCGAAATGATCGCCTTCTGCGCCGACATCGGGCAGGCGGAGGAACTGCGCGGGCTGGACAAAAAGGCCCGCAACACCGGCGCGGCCAAAATCTACATTGACAACCTGCAGGAGGAATTCGCGCGCGACTTCATCTTCCCGATGATCCGCGCTGGCGCGATTTACGAGGGCCAATACTTCCTCGGCACGTCCATCGCCCGCCCGCTCATCGCCAAACGCATGGTCGAAATCGCCCGCAAGGAAAAGGCCGACGCCATCGCCCACGGCGCCACCGGCAAGGGCAACGACCAGGTGCGCTTCGAACTCACCGCCGCCGCGCTCGCGCCCGACCTGCAGGTCATCGCCCCGTGGCGCGACGCGCGCTACCGCAACGAGTTTCCCGGCCGCGCCGAAATGATCGCCTACTGCGAAAAAAAACACATTCCCGTCCAGGCCAGCGCCAAAAAACCCTTCTCGATGGACCGCAACCTCCTGCACATCTCCTACGAGGCCGGCATCCTCGAAGACCCGTGGTTTGACGCGGGCGATTTGAAAAACCGCGCCCACTTCACCACCCTCTCCGTGTTCCCCGAAGACGCGCCGGACAAACCGGAATTCGTCACGCTGGATTTTGAGAAGGGCAACTGCGTGGCCGTGAACGGCAAGAAACTCTCCCCGCTCGGCGTGATGAAGGCGCTCAACAAACTTGGCGGCAAACACGGCGTCGGCCGCGTGGACATGGTGGAGAACCGTTACGTGGGCATGAAATCGCGCGGCGTGTATGAGACCCCCGGCGGCGCGATCCTGCATTTCGCGCACCGCCAGATGGAGAGCCTCACGATGGATCGCGAAGTCATGCACCTGCGCGACTCGCTCATCCCGCGCTACGCGGAGCTGGTGTATTACGGCTACTGGTATTCGCCCGAGCGGCTGGCGTTGCAGGCGCTGGTCGAGGAGAGCCAGCAGAACGTGACCGGCACCGTGCGCGTGAAACTTTACAAGGGCAACCTCATGGTCGCCGGCCGCAAGAGTCCGGTGAGTCTCTACAACCCGCACATCGCGACGATGGAAGCCGACCCGACGCGCGCCTACAACCAGGACGACGCCACCGGCTTCATCCGGCTCAACGCCCTGCGGCTCAAAGTGGCGGCGAAGGTGCAGCGGAAGAAAAACAGTTAAACGCAAAGACCCAAATCGGAAAGCAGGTAGCGCGGGCGGCTCGCCTGCCGCATCGAGCGACCCGCCCGATGCAACTCCCGCTTTTCAATCGCAACAAGTCCCTGCGCTTGTTGCGCCGCGCGGTTGTCGTTATCATCGCGCCGTTTCATGCACTGGATTGCGCCATCCGAAAAAGACACCGCCAACGACACGCTGGAAAAACGTCTTTGGGGCGCTGCCGACCAGCTTCGCGCCAATTCCGGCCTCAAATCGCAGGAATACTCCGCGCCGGTTCTCGGCCTGATTTTCCTCCGCTTTGCCGATGCACGATTCAGCGTTCGCCGCGCGGCGCTGGAAAAATCCGCCGTCTCTTCGCGGCGCGGCTCGCGGCTGGACGATCCCGACGCTTACAACGCGGAAGGCGTTCTGTTTCTCACACCCAACGCCCGCTTTGAAAAGCTGCTCGCGCTGCCCGAAGGCGCGGACGTGGGCAAGGCCGTCAACGAAGCCATGCGCGACATCGAGAAGCACAACGCGCAACTCGCCGGCGTGCTGCCCAAGACCTACAACCTTTTCAACAGCACGCTCCTCAAGGAACTGCTCAAGCGCGTTTCCGAAATCCCTGTCAGCCTCGACTACGACGCCTTTGGCCGCGTCTATGAATACTTCCTCGGCGAATTCGCGCGCACCGAGGGACAGAAGGGCGGCGAATTCTACACGCCCAGTTCCATCGTCCGCTTCCTCGTTGAAGTGCTTGAGCCGTATCACGGGCGCATCCTCGACCCGGCGTGCGGTTCGGGCGGCATGTTCGTGCAGAGCGCGCGCTTCGTGGCCGAGCACAAAAAGAATCCCTCCGCCGAACTCGCGATTTGCGGTCAGGAAAAAGTCGCCGAAACCGTGCGGCTCTGCCGGATGAACCTCGCCGTCCACGGGCTTGAAGGCGACATCCGCGAAGCCATCAGCTACTACGAAGATTTGCACCAGAGCGTCGGGCGGTTCGATTTCGTCCTCGCCAATCCGCCGTTCAACGTGGATGCCGTGGACAAGGAACGGCTGAAAGATTCCGTCGGCCCGGCTCGCCGGTTTCCCTTCGGCCTGCCGCGCACGGACAACGCGAATTATCTCTGGATTCAATTGTTCTATTCCGCGCTGAATGAAAAGGGCCGGGCCGGCTTCGTCATGGCCAACTCCGCGTCCGACGCCCGCGCCTCCGAACAGGAACTCCGCCGCCAGCTCATCCAAAGCCGCGCCGTGGACGTCATGGTCGCCGTCGGCCCGAACATGTTTTACACGGTGACATTGCCTTGCACGCTGTGGTTCTTGGATAAATCCAAGGCGCGCGGCCTTCACGCCGCTTCAACGTCCGCCAGCAGCAAGGTCTCGAAAAACTCCAACGCCTCCCTCGATTCCACGGTGAAGCGGGATGAATCCCGCGCTCCTGACCGCGCCGACTCCGTGCTCTTCATAGATGCCCGGCACATTTATCGGCAGATTGACCGCGCGCACCGCGACTGGACGGAGACACAGATCAGTTTTCTGGCGAACATCGTCCGCCTCTATCGCGGCGAAGAATTGGATTTCACCCTCGGCGGCGACGAAGCCCGCGCGAAGCTCGAAGAAATCTTCGGGGGAGCACACGCGCCCTCGCGTGCTGTTGACCGCGCCCCCGCGGGCAACTCCGAGCGTTCCGCGAGGGCGCGAAACGCAGCACCCGAGGCGGGCACGCTCCCCATCCAATACCGCGACGTGCCCGGCCTGTGCCGCGCCGCCACGCTCAAGGAAATCGAAGCGCAAGGCTGGTCGCTCAACCCCGGCCGCTACGTGGGCGTGGCCGCCGGCGAAGCCGTGAGCGACGAGGACTTCAAGGAACAACTCGAAACGCTGAACGAGGAACTCGAAACCCTCAACGCCCAGGCGCGCGACCTCGAACAAACCATCGCCGGCAACGTGGCGGAGATTCTGGAGACATGAGCGACGCCCCCCAGTCTCAGTTGATCCTCTACCAAGCCCCGGATGGCCAGACGCGCATCCAATGCCGGTTTGAGGACGAAACCGTCTGGCTGACCCAAAAGCTGATGGCGGAACTCTTCCAGAAAGATGTTCGGACGATCAACGAGCACATCCAGAACGTCTTTGCCGAGGGAGAATTGTCCCCGGAATCAGTTATCCGGAAATTCCGGATAACTGCCGCCGACGGCAAAACCTACGAGACGCAGCACTACAATCTGGACGCCATCATCTCCGTGGGCTACCGGGTGAAATCTCCGCGCGGCACGCAGTTCCGGCAGTGGGCCACCGCCCGGCTCAAAGAATACCTCGTGAAGGGATTCACGATGGACGACGAACGCCTCAAGAACCCGCCGGGCAAGGGCCAGGTGGATTACTTCGACGAACTGCTGGAGCGCATCCGCGACATCCGCGCCAGCGAACGCCGGGTGTATCTGCGCGTGCGGGAAATCCTCGCCCTGGCCGCCGATTACGATCCAACCGAACCCGAGACGCAGGTCTTCTTTCAGACCATTCAGAACAAGCTGCACTTCGCCGCCACGGGCAGGACGGCCGCCGAACTCATCGCCGAACGCGCCAATGCCTCCCGGCCGAACATGGGCCTGACTTCGTGGCACAGTGGCGTGGTGCGCAAGGGCGATGTGACCGTCGCCAAGAATTACCTGCGCGAAAATGAGATCGAGGAACTGAACCGGCTGGTCGTCATGTTCCTGGACTTTGCCGAGGACCAGGCCCAGCGGCGCAAACAAATCTTCCTGAAGAACTGGCTCACCCGCCTTCACGATTTCCTGAACCTCAACGAGCGGGCGATTCTGCCCGATTCCGGCAAGGTCAGCCGCGAAGCGGCGCACCAGCGCGCCGAGGACGAATACGAGCGCTTCGCCGCCCGCCGCCGGGCGGAGCTCGAAGCCCAGGGCGAAGCCGACCTGCTCAACTTGCTTGATGCCGAGGTCAAAAAGCTGCCCAAGAGGAAGAAAAAGGGAGCAATGAAATGAACCGCCAATCGCGCCGCACGTTTCCCGTCCGTCCGTCCCCAGCGGGGACAACCACGAATAGCCGTGGGTGGCAACCCACAGTTTGGTGTTCGTTGACGCCACGACCCCGGAGGGGGCGAACGGGGCGCACGTTGCCAGCCACATTCAACCCCTCCGGGGTTGCGACGGTTTTGCCGCGCTGTTCCGTGGGTTGCCACCCACGGCTATTCACATTGAATCCCTCCGGGATTCCGGCGCGCGACCTCGAACCAACCATCGCCGGCAACGCGGCGGAGAGGGTGGGGCGTGGGGTGGCGTTTCCGTTGGTGGGCGGGGTGATTCGAGTTGTGCCCTTTCAGGGCGGGGATGGTTTGATTGGGCCGGGTCCCCAGGGCGTTGCCCTGGGCTGTAGAGTCGTTGCGCCTTTGGCGCGGATGGATTTGTG
>Ga0101944_10002536_pt1 | contig 29108 bp, 24 predicted proteins | sample DewCreD2012metaG_FD_75245 | JGI IMG/M metagenome (GOLD analysis project Ga0101944, IMG submission 75245) | Hot spring sediment bacterial and archeal communities from British Columbia, Canada, to study Microbial Dark Matter (Phase II) - Dewar... ... | reverse complement strand
CGCCTCATGGGCAAGATCGAACACGGTGAACTCGTCCCGCGTGGCGAAGAGGTGACGCAGGGCTTGCGCCAAGGCGGCCTGTTCGGCCTCACGGCGTTCCGCCAACGCCTGACGTTTCGCTCCCCTTTCGGCAACGGCGCGTTGGGCCGCTTCGGATGATCCCATCTCGTGCATGGCGGTTTTCCTTCTATGCGGTTCTGACCTGAACTATAAGGGACAGTTTGGTATCTCCCGACGTTCTCCCCCTTCCCTCGTTCAGGGAAGGGGGCCGGGGGGGTTAGGACAACCGACGTCTCCCCCCATTCTCTTTTTTCCCTTTCCCCAGGCGCGCGTTCAGCGCGCCGCAGGGGGCAGGGGGAACCGGGCCTTGCTTCCCCTCCCCCTGCCCCTCCCCATTCGCGCTTCGCGCGAATGGAGAGGGGAGAAGATTTTTGATGGGCACTTCCTGGTCCTATCCCCCCCATCCCCCCTTTCCCGCGGGGAAAGGGGGGAGCCGAAAGAGGTGGACCATGCGAAGCCCACAAGCGGCGAGGGCCTGACCTCTCCCCCGCGCGTGCGAGGGTCGAGACGAGCGCGAGCGAGGCCGGGGAGAGGGGTCGTTTGCCTGATGCTCGCCCCACCCACATTGAGGCGGGCAATTGCGGCTGAGGGGTGGATGGCTGTCGGGTAGACTGCGCGGCATGGTCGCCATGGGCAGAAGAGCGCTGGCAGGGCACATCAGGCCGTCAACGCCGCACTGGACAGCGGCAACGGGCGAGCACACCGCTTCGCGCGACGCCTCAGTACCGTGCCGCAGAAGTTCCTGACCCCGTGCGTCGCGGATGCGGGTCCGGATCAAGGCGCGAGCGAGGAGCCTATCCGGGGTAGATCTGTGACGGGCGAGCAACGAAGAGCCGGGCCCGCAGGCGCTGCGCCATGGGTCTGGAACTTCTGTGGCGCGGCACTTGGATTCTGGCGTTGCGCGTGGGTTTCCCCATAGATAATCGCCCCGGATGTTCTGATTTTCCATGGGGGTAGAGCAGCTAACCCAGCTACCCTGAAAGGAATAATCGACCATTCTTTCCGTCAGTCAGCGAGCGGAGTGCTTGAGATGAAACGCATGCGGATTGGAGTTTGGGGCTTCCTGCTTTGCCAGCCGGCTGCGGCAGTGACCTGCCGGTGGCATGTGCGCGTTCGACTCGGCGGGTGTTTGTTGCTGGCGGGCTTGAGCATGGGTCTTGGCCATCCGGGAGCGTTGTCGGCCCGGGACAGCCTGGAGCTGCTGAAGCGGATCGGGGTTCGGCCTGGCGAGAAAGAGGCGCAGTTCGTTCTCAAGGACTCCCAATCCCCTTTCTTTGCCAAGGGGTTCAACTACATTCGCCTGCGTGCGGCCGAGGGCGCCAGAGACGGCGATCATGCGACGTTCGACGCGGACACTAAAACCACCAAGGCACACTACGAGCCGGAGCGTGCCGAAGCCATGTTCAGCGCGTTGAGCGAAGCCGGCTACAACACGGTTCGGGTGTTCATCAGCGGACGCAGCAAGGTCAATCCCGGCATTGCCGGCGACTACGACACGACCAAGGCTCTTTACGAACCCTACATGGAGAACGTGCTCGATTTTCTACGGCGGGCCACACGCCATGGCATCCGCGTGTTTCCAACCTTCGGCGATGGCGAGCTTCCGCTGAACGCCTATTACCACGGTCGATTTCCGGGCGGAGTCCAGACCAAGAACGTCTATATCCTGACCGAAAAGGGCGTTGCCGCGCGTGTCGAGTATATCACCTCGTTTCTTTCCTACATCAAGGACAAGGAACCCGCCCTGCTACCCACCTTGCTCGGCCTGCAATGTCAGAACGAAGCCTACCTTCACGCTGGCCAATGGCCATTCACGGAGAAATCGGGGGCCTTCAAAGCCGCGAACGGAAAGACCTACGACCTCTCGAAGACCGAGGAGCGACAGGCGTTGGCGGATGAAGGGTACCGCCACTACCATGAACGCATCGTCGAGGCCGTGAAGGCGATCGATCCCGAAATGCTCGTGGCGGAGGGCGTCTTCGTCCCGCGTGCCGTCGGCATGGATCCGGCCCGGCATGCCGGTCTGTGGCCCGGAAAGAAGCGTGACGAGCGCTATCCGCCCACCCTGACCACCCTTGGCAAGAGCAAGCTCGATTTTCTCGATGTCCATTTCTACCGCACCAGTGCCAAAGAGTCGGTGGAGCATGCCTTCCGGGCCAATCTCGGATCGACGGGTTTTTTCACGCCGGAGATGGCCGGGATACGGAAGACGAAGCCCGTCATCGTGGGCGAGTTTGGCGCCTTCGACTTCGTCGAGAAGACTTTCGAGGAAGCCGTCCCGAACATGGCACGTGTCCGCGACCTGGCGCTGGCGGAACGGGTGAACGGCCTGCTGTATTGGACGTACGACTGCTTCGAGCAGCGGCAACTGTACCCTGCCGCGAAGAACTGGAAGCTGTTTGTCGAGAAGCTGGGGAATTTCGAAACGAAGGCAGGTTCGAGTCCGCGCGAATGAGGTCAGCGTGCCCGGTCATCGTTGTGGGTACGGCCACGCTTGCCACCCTATTTGTGGCGTCCTGCCGTTTGGCACACTGGGCGTCTTGGCGGCAAAAGTCCCTGCCGTTGGGCGGCGTCTACTCCTCCTCCATGACGCACACCGGGCCCAGAAGCCCGGAAGGAAGCAGCTGGCTCGACTGGGTGTACTTGGTCATGTTGGTCTTTGTTCTCCGCTGTTCCCTGGGCAGGAAGGTATCACCGGTGAGGCGGTTCGGCCACAGGTTGGCCACTTCAACTTCCAGTTGGTTGGCTCCAACCTTCAGGGCTTTTGTGACATCCACCCGGTAAGGCCGCGTCCACGCCACTCCGCAGTCCATCCCGTTCAATCGAACGCGTGCAATCACCTGGACATCTCCGACGCGCTATAAAGGGACGCTCCTGTGCCCGGGCGATCTTCCTCGCCACCCGTCCATCGGTGATGCGACCGCGCAATGGGTGATCGGCAAGCGGTTCGTCCAGCGTGTGGACAACAAGGCTCCTCGGCATATCCTGCAGGGAAGGTCGCGCGGCGGGTGACCGCAGTTCGTTGGGCGATCACGGGGGTCTTCGGGCATGGAGTTGGACTCGGAACGGAAATCGCATCTGTGGCTGGTGGCGCCCAACGCCCTGCAATGCATGCCGCGCATCCGCTATGTCGGCCTGGACGTGGTGCGACCCGGCATGAAGTACCGTTGGGATGCGGTGCGGCACCGCCGCTTCAACCGGAGTGTCATCTTCCAGTACACGCTATCGGGGCAGGGACGGTTGACGTACCGGTCCGGCTGCCACCCGTTGCCGCGGGGGACGGCCTTCTTCTGCGACTCGAATACCCCGGACCTGGTGTACGACCATCCTTCGGATTCGACGGAGCCGTGGGAGTTCCTCTTCGTGAACCTGGACGGCGCGGAACGGGTCGGGGCTGAGTTTCTGGAGCGTTTCGGCCCGGTCTACGCGCTGGGCCGATCGACTTTCGTGGAGACCCTTCGCGATCACCTGCGGTCGCCGCGCCAGACGCAATTCCTCTCGCCATCGCGCATGTTGGGTCTGGTCGACGCACTGCTGGTCGAATTGGTCACGGCCGGTTCTGCCGCCGGCGGGCTGGAGCACAGCGGGCGTCTGGTGCGCCGGGCGTGCGAGATGATCGAGGCGCGAACGGGCGAGGCGATCTCGGTCCTGGCGCTGGCCCGCGAACTGGGCGTGAGTCGCGAGCACTTGGCGCGCCTGTTCGCGCGCGAACTCAAGACGTCTCCCACCGAGCAGATCCGCCGGGTCAAGATACGCCGGGCCTGCCTGTTGCTGGAAGACGCCTCCCTGCCGGTGAGCGAGGTGGCCCGGCGTGTGGGTTTCGACAACCCGGATCAGTTCGCGCGCGTCTTTCGGCGATGGGTGGGCGTCTCGCCGCGCGCGTTCCGGACGCATGGTCGGATGCCGATGCCCTGACCGCCTGCCGATCACCCATTGCATGGTCGCATCACCGACGGACGGGTGGCGAGCAGGATCGCGCGGGTTCACAAGCGTCCTTTCGCACCACGGTGTATGTCTGGCCAAGGGCAATAGGCGGGGAACGCCATGGGCATCCGGGAACCGTCACCGACAACACCTTCCATGCGAGAATACTTTTACGCATCCCTTTTCGCGCTGTCGATGCTCCTGGCCCTTTCGCCCGATGCGGTTCTTGCGCAGGATCCGGCACCGGCAGGATCGGCCCCCGGACTCTCGGTTTACCCGCACGTGCCGGGGCTTGCGCAGTCGCCGCACTATCGCTTTCGAGTGCGGAAAGTCGGCGACCCCGGATGGCTGAGCCCGTTTGCGTTCGTGACGCGATGCGCGACGCGCGACGAGGGCAAAGGCGCTTACTATAGTGGAGCGATCGGGGGGTGGACGCATACCTACTGCAATTTCGAGATGGCGAACAATGTGCCGGTCGAGGTGGAAATCACGCGATTGAATCCGGCGACGGCAGAACCGGTCGACATCCGGACGGCGGTGCCGCACCCTCGGCGCAAGGTGCGCTCGTGGCGAATCGAGAATGGCAGAGTCTACGTTATCTTCGAAAACCCCGCCTTGTTCGCGGTGGACATCGATGGGCAGTTGGATGACATGCCGCTGCCCAGGAATCCCCCCGACGGGAAGAGTTTCACCGGTCAGAACGCCATCCACACCGTATCCGTTTTTGCCAATCCGTTTATCCCCGACAAGCCGGACCTGAATGACCCGACCGTCCGCGCCGTGGAACCGGGCGAACGTCCACCCGCCGACGGCGATTGGAAAACGCTTTACTTCAAGCCGGGCGTGCACCGCCTCTTCACGGAACCCTGGAAGGTGGGCGATCAATACTGCATCCTCAACGGCAAGAACTATTACATACCCGGCGATGCGCTGGTTCATGGAAACTTCAGTTTCCGATCGGATACGGCCAATACCATCCGCGTATTCGGTCACGGGACGCTGACGCAGGAACGCATCACGCATGCGTTGCACCAGACCCCGCCCCTTGCAGGCGCGCAGCGGGGGTTGACCAGCGCCCTGAAGATCGGAAACGCCGTCGGGTCGAGGGTTGAAGGCGTCACGCTGACGGATTCGCCCGACCACACCCTCTGGATGAATGGGCCTTTCAATCCGGATCCCGCGACCTTCAATTATGTCCGCTGGGTCAAGGCCATCACCTGGCGCGCGAACGGGGACGGGATAACCGTCGGCGACAACGATTTTCTCGAGGACTGCTTCATCCGCACACAGGACGATGGAACCTACCTGAAAGGCCGCGGGGTTCGCCGGATGGTCTACTGGACGGACTGCAACGGCAAGGCCCTCAAGATCAACATGATCACGCGGATGAATCCGGATTACTATGCGGATCAAAAGCTCTACGTGGAGGATATCGACATCATCTACGGGCGGAGTTCGTGGCCGCCGGAGACGTTCCATGTCGTTTTGGGCGGCAACGACGATTTCCCCGTCAAGAAGGGCCAGGACGGCAACTTCAATCACGGTTCCTACATTGTCTTCCGCAACATCAACTATGAAGACCTGCTGCCGCTCCGCAAACTGATCGGCTACCGCACGGCGGGCGGGCGGAAGAAGGATCTGATCGGGATCCGCTTCGAGAACATTCGCGCGGTCGCTCCCAGCCTGTACGGTTTCGAGAACGATTTCCGAGGGAAAGAGGACGCCTGGTTGCGCGATTTCGTGCTGGACAATGTGGTGGTGGGCGGCCGGCAGATCCGCAGCACGAAAGACCTGGAGATCAACGAATTCGTCAAAGACATGGTATTCGCGAATGCCGATCCTGCGACGACCACCTTCTTGAACCGTACCGGCTACGGCAAGTGGTATATGCGTGAGGATTGGAGCGGATCGGTGGAACCGGCGGACCACGATCTCGTGCAGCATAGGGTGCATTCCCGAAAAATGGACATCTCCTATGAAGCGTGGGGGCAAATCTCGCTTGGCTCTTCATAGGGAAAGTCCATCTTTCGGGATTACACCCTGCAGCATACCGCGCAGGCCGGGACGCTGATCGTGGATTGCCCGGCCTGGGCGGGGAGCCTGAACGTCGCGCATGCCGGCAAGGCCGTCCTAAAGCTCGAATACAGCGGCAGGCTGTCGGTCAGCGACACGCTCACGCTGGGCGATGCGGATGGCCGTCGGGGCGAACTGCATCTGGCGGATGGCGAAGTGGTGCTCCGCAAGATCGACGACGGTGCGCTCGCGCCGATCGATGGCGGCATCCATATCGAAAAGAACGGGACGCTTCTGTGGGCGGGAGACCGCACGGACGCCGTCAAACGGCTCTTCGCCGCGCAGCGCATCAGCCTGGGCGCGGGGCGCAGCGACATCCCCCGCCAGGCGCCGTATGACCGTATTCGTGAACGGATACGCAACCCCGGCGCCCAGCCCCGCGCGGCCCAGCCGGTGCTCATCGGAGAGGTCGGGGACAAGAGGCTTTACGCCGACCACGACCGGATCAACCCGGGCTTTACCACCGTTTGGGTTGGCGAAAAACGTTGAACCATCGATGGAGGTGCAAGGGACTGTTGATATCTCCGCTCGCTCGTCACAGATCTTCTCCGGATAGGCTCCTCGCTCGCGCCTCGATCCGGGCCCGCATCCGCGGCGCACGGGGTCAGGAACTTCCGCGGCACGGTATTTAGCCGGCCTGCATGCGGTCGATGACGGCCTGGCCGAACTCCGAACATTTCAGCAGCTTCGCGCCTTCCATGAGCCGTTCGAAGTCGTAGGTCACTGTCTTGGCCGCGATCGCGCCATCCATGCCCTTGACGATCAGGTCGGCCGCCTCGTCCCATCCCAGGTGCCGCAGCATCATCTCGCCCGACAGAATGACCGAGCCCGGGTTGACCCGGTCCTGGTTGGCGTACTTGGGCGCGGTACCGTGCGTGGCTTCGAAGATCGCATGGCCCGTGACGTAGTTGATGTTGCCGCCCGGCGCGATGCCGATGCCGCCCACCTGCGCGGCCAGCGCGTCGGAGAGATAATCACCGTTCAGGTTCAGCGTGGCGATGACGTCGAAGTCCTTCGGCCGCGTGAGCACCTGTTGCAGCGCGATGTCGGCGATGGAATCGCGGATGAGCAGCTTGGTCTTCCACTTCCCGTCGCCGTGCGTGTCCCAGAGCTTGAGCGCCTTCTCGACTTCCTCGCAGACGTTCTTCCGGCGTTCCGCCGGCATCAGGTCGTAGCCGGGTTCGACCCTCCGGGCGTTCTCTTCGACGCTCAGCTTCGGGTTCTGCTCGCGATTGCCCAGGATCCAGCTTTCCCGCTCGGAAACGGTTTCCTGGCGGAATTCGCGGGCCGCCAGCGCGTAGCCCCAGTCGCGGAAGCCGCCTTCCGTGAACTTCATGATGTTGCCTTTGTGGACCAGGGTGACGCTGCGTCGCCGGTAGCGCAGCGCATACGCGATCGCCGCGCGCACCAGCCGCTCGGTGCCCTCGACCGAGACCGGCTTGACGCCGATGGCCGAGGTTTCGGGGAAGCGGATCTTCCTGACGCCCATCTCCTGCTGCAGGAAGGCGATCGCCTTCCGCGCTTCGGGCGAGCCCGCGCTCCATTCGATGCCGGCGTAGATGTCCTCCGTGTTCTCGCGGAAGATCGCCATGTCCACGTGCTCGGGGTGCTTGACCGGCGACGGCACGCCTTTGAACCAGCGCACCGGGCGGAGACAGACGTACAGGTCCAGCATCTGGCGCAGCGCCACGTTCAGGCTGCGGATGCCGCCGCCGACCGGCGTCGTGAGCGGGCCCTTGATGCCGACCAGGTACTCCCTGAAGGCCTCGATCGTCTCGTCCGGCAGCCAGTTCTGGAACCGGTTGAAGGCCTTCTCGCCGGCATAGACCTCCTTCCAGGCGATCTGCCGCTTGCCGCCGTAGGCCTTCTTCACCGCGGCGTCGAAGACGCGCACCGAAGCGCGCCAGATGTCGGGGCCCGTGCCGTCGCCCTCGATGAAGGGAATGATCGGGCGGTCCGGAACCTCCAGTTTGCCGTTGCGGATGACGATTTTTTCGCCGGAGGGGGAAGAATGGGCTGCGGACACGGGAACTCCTCGCGTTCTGCGGTCGGGGTCGGTTCCGGCATACGATCCGGAAGCACCGCCTATATACGGGCTCCTCGTCCTTCGGAAAACTCCCGAAATCCGGGGCGGGTGCGTATCCCCAAAGTTCCGGGCCGGACGCTTGACAGGAGGCACAGGAGGGGCGATGCCCGGTTCCGGTTTTCCGCCGGCAGGGGAACCGAAACGAAACGCTGCCGTCTCCCGCTCCGCTCGTCTTTACGGGCCCTTTGCGGTATTCTGGACGCGCCAAGGACCGTTGCCGTCAAGCACCGTGCCGCACTGGGTCGGGAATTTGCGCGGCGCGGCGCCAAGTGTACAGGGGAAGGAAGCGAGGCCTGGAAAGGGGCATGAGCGTTCGTGCGGGCGTGTCGGTCGCGCTGGGCCTGGCGATGGCCGCAGGGCTGCTCTGGCTTGGGTTCGCATCCCGGCAGGGGCGCGTGGAGCGCGCGGATCCCCTCCCGGAACGCCGCCCGGCGCCGGCGCCCGGAGCGCTCGTGAAACGCTGGGTTTTCGAAGCCGGCAGCGCGATCGTGGCCGAGGCGGCCATCGAAAAGGAGCGTCTCGTCTTCGGCACGGACGATGGCCGGCTGATGGCGCTCGAACTGGGCGAGGGCCGGCGGGTTTGGGAATACCGGACGGATGCGGCGTTGAGCGCCGCGCCGCTGATCGTGGACGGGACCGTCTTCATCGGCGACGACAAGGGGCGCTTTCACGCCGTGCGCCTGGAGGACGGGACGCCGCTGTGGCGTTTCGACGAGGCGAAGGACAAGATCCTCTCCAGGGCCGCGGCGGGACCGGACACGGTGCTCTTCGGTTCGTACGATCATCGTCTCTACTGTCTCGAGCGGCGGACGGGTGCGCTGCGCTGGGCCTTCGAGACGGAGATGCAGGTGCACGGGTCGCCGTGCATTGCGGGGGAGGTGGCGGTGATCGCCGGTTGCGACGGTCAGGCCCGCGCCATCGGGCTGAGCGACGGGAAGCAGCGGATGTCGGTGAAACTGGAAGGCAACCTGGCGGCCGCTCCGGCGCACCGCGACGGCGTGGTGTATTTCGGGTCGCTATCCGGCGAGTACCTCGCGTTGCGTTTGGAGGACGCCCAGGTCCTGTGGCGGAAGGAAGAGCCGGACGGCCAGTTCTTCTCGACGGCGGCCGTGACGGCGGATGCGGTCGTCTTCTCTTCGCGGAGCAACGCGATCTTCCGGGTGCGTCCGGAAAACGGCGAACGGGTATGGACCTTCAGGGCCCGGGGCGGCGTGGACTCCTCGCCCACGATATACCGTGGGCGGGTGTATGTCGGCTCGGATGACGGGAACCTGTACGCGCTGGACCTCGTCGACGGGCGGGAATGCTGGCGTTTCCCGGCGGGTTCGGCCATCAAGGCGTCGCCGGCCGTGGCGGGGAACCGGCTGGCGATTGGCACGGAGGATGGCGCCGTATATTGTTTCCAGGATCCTTTGTCGGAGAGCCCATGAGACCTTCCGCATTCATCGTTCGCGAGGCGCTGCGCCCCGAGCTGGCCGAACTGCCCGGGCGACTGTGCGAAGCCGGCTTCGACGTCCGGCTCGTTCCGCACCTGTACCATCTGCCCGAAGAGAGCGCGCTTTGGGGGATGCTTGCGGCGCTGGAAGGCCCCGCCGTTTTCCTGCTGCCGTTGCATCCGCGGCCGATCGAGGCGTTGTTGCGCCGCCACCAAGCCTGGCGCCCGGGCCGTGTGGCGCTCGATCTGCGCGCCTGGGACCAGCCGGAGTCCCTGGTGGCCGAGCTGCGCAGTCGGATGGCCGTCCCTTCGGGGCACGGTTCGGTGAGCGTCCTGGAAGGTGCCGCGGGGCTCCGCTGGTATCCGGTGGTGGACGAGGAGCGTTGCACCCATTGCGGGAGCTGTCATCAGTTCTGCCTCTTCGGCGTGTACGAGCTGGACGAGCGGAAGCGGGTGCGGATTGCGCACCCGGACCGCTGCAAGCCGGGTTGTCCGGCGTGCAGCCGGATTTGCCCGCAGGGGGCGTTGATGTTTCCCCTGTACGCCAAGGATGCGGCGATCGCCGGGGCGCCGGGGCAGTATCCGAAGCCGGATGCGGCGGCGCGCAAGATGTTTTATGCTCGCACCGGCCTGACCTGCCCTGCATGCGGCCAGGCGGGCAAGCCCGGAGCACGACCCGGGGCGCCGGTGTGCGGGGAGTGCGGGCGGCCGCGCGTGGCGGCCGCGGGCGGGCGCGACGAGCTGGACGCGCTGCTGGACGGGTTGGAACATCTGCAGGAAGGACGCTGACGTGGCCCACCCCGGGTATCCCATCGTCCTGACAGCGGACGCCACGCTGACGGCGTGCTATCCGCTGCTTTTCGACGCCATGGTGGTGGCCGGCACGACGACCCGCACACCGGGGTTCCTGGTCCGATACCTGATGCCGCGCGCGCGTTCGATCGACGGACGGGCCCTGCGCGCCCCGGTGGGCCTGCGGCGCATCGAAGGCGCGCTCCTGCGGTCCGGGGTGTCGGCCAATGACGTGGCCGTGGTGGAGGAGGCGCACCTGGATTCGGCCATCGGGCCGAGGACGAAGGTGATCGGCGTCTCGACCGGCGAGCCGGCCGGCCGCGGGATGAACTCGACGACGATGACGGCCATTGCGGGCGGGCGCATCGTCCCGCAGGTCTGTTTCGAGCGGCTGATGCGGCGCATCCGCGCGCTGGTCGCGAGCCGTGCGCCGCAGGCCCGCATCGTGCTGGGCGGTCCGGGTGCCTGGCAGCTTTCCCCCGAAGAGCGGAAGGCGGCGGGTTTCCACCACCTCATCCGGGGCTATGCCGAGGCGAACGCGCCGGAGATCTTCGAGAAGCTCTGCAAGGGCGAGGAACTTCCGGACGTCGTCGAAGGCCGCTGTCCGGGTCCCGACGAGATCCCTTCCATCCACGGCGCGACGACCATGGGCGGCATCGAGATCAGCCGCGGCTGCGGCATGGGATGTCCGTACTGCACGATCGCGAAGGAGCCGATGGTCCATCTGCCGATGGCCACCATCATGCGCGACGTGCGGATCAACATGGCGTTCAAGCAGCACAGCCTCTCGCTGCTCAGCGAGGATTTCTTCCGGTACGGCGGCGAGAACGGCCGGGTGAATCCCGCCGCGCTGATCGAACTCATCCGCTCGCTGCGCTCCGTCCCCAAGCTCCGGCTGCTGCAGGTCGATCACGGCAATCTGGCCAGCGTGGCCCAGTTCACCGATTCCGAGCTGGCGACCGTCCAGCGCCTGCTGACCGGCGGGCCGAAGCATCTCTTCCCTTGGGTGAATGTCGGCGTCGAGACGGCCTCGGGGATGCTGCTGAAGAGGAACGGCGGCCTGGGCAAACTGGGCGGTTGCGATCCGCACGACTGGGGCGAGTTCGCCGCGGTCCAGGTCGAACGGCTCATCGTGGCCGGCTATTTTCCGTTCGTCAGCCTGATGCTGGGGCTGCCCGGCGAGACGGACGAGGACCTGGCCCGCACGCAGGAATGGGTGAACCAGTTCCGTCATGCGCGCCTGGCCATCTTCCCGCTCGTCTACGCGCCCATCGACGGGAGCAAGCCGCCGGAGCCCAGGAATCTCACCGCGCGCCACTGGCAACTGGTGCGCTCCTGCTACCGGTTGAACTTCCGCTGGCTTCCGCGGCTCTATTGGGACAACCAGCGCGGCGCGGGCGTGCCGATCTGGCGACGCTCGATCCTGCGTTTGCTGGGCGCGGGCCAGGTCGCGCAGTGGAAACTCATGCTGCTCTGGAACCATTGGCGGGTCGAGGAATGAAGCCCGAGCGGCTGGATCCGGCGCTCCGCACGGCGCTGGACCGGTTGGTCGAAACGAGGACACCCGAAGGGTGCTGGGTCGGTCGACTCTCCTCGTCCGCGCTCTCCACCGCGACCGCCGTCAGCGCGCTTGCCCTGGCGGCACAGTCGGAGGACGCCGCGCGCCTGCGCGCCGGTCTCGCCTGGCTGGCCCGGACGCAGAACGCCGATGGCGGCTGGGGCGACACGCCGGACAGTCCCAGCAACCTCTCGACCGCGCTGCTGGTTTCCGCGGCGCTGAAGCTGGCGCCTTCCGGAAGCGCGGATGTCCCCCGCGCGGTCGAAGACCGCCTGGAAGCCTATCTGAGCCGGGTCGCCGGGCCGTCCGAAGCGCAGCGCCGCGAGGCCGTCTGTGCGGCCTACGCGCCGGACCGGACCTTTGCGGTGCCGATCCTCGCCCAGCTCGCGCTGGCCGGAGCCGCCTCGTGGAGCGCGATCCCCTCCCTGCCCTACGAACTGGCCGCCCTGCCGCCCGCCCTGTTCCGCTTCCTGCGCCTGCACGTCGTCAGCTACGCCCTGCCCGCCCTGATCGCGGTCGGATTGACGCTCGAACGCCACCAGCCGCCCGCGTTCCTGTTGCGACGCTGGCTGCGGGCCGCCGCGCGGGGCCGGGCGTTGAGGAAGCTCGAAGAGATCCAGCCGTCCGACGGCGGATTCCTGGAGGCCGTTCCGCTGACGAGTTTCGTCGCGATGAGCCTGCTGCCGCTTTATGGGCACACGCATCCCGTGGTGCGCAAAGGACTCGCCTTCCTGCGCGCGTCGGCCCGGAGCGACGGCAGTTGGCCGATCGACACCAACCTTTCCGTCTGGCTGACCACGGCGGCGGTGACGGCGCTGGGCGAGACGGAACTCCGAGGACCGGGGCCGGCGGCCGGCGATCGGGAATCGGCAACCCGCGCCTGGCTGCTGGCGGCGCAGCATCGCCGGCGCCACCCGTATACCGATTCGCCCCCCGGCGGCTGGGCTTGGACGGACCTTCCGGGCGGGGTGCCCGATGCGGACGATACGGCCGGGGCCATCCTCGCCCTGAAACGTCTCCAGGGCCCGGACCAGGCGCTGGAAGCCGGCGTGCGCTGGCTGCTCGATCTGCAGAATGCGGACGGCGGCTGGCCGACGTTCTGCCGCGGGTGGGGCCGGCTTCCTTTCGATCGCAGTGCCCCGGACCTGACGGCGCATGTGCTGCGGGCCTTGAAGGCCTTCGATCCGGCCGGAACGCATCCGCGAACGCGGTCGGCCGTACGGCGCGGCCTGGCCTACCTGCGCGATCGCCAGCGGGACGACGGTTCGTGGATTCCCCTTTGGTTCGGCAACCAGGCGGCGCGCGAGCATGCCAACCCGGTCCTGGGCACGGCCCGGGTCCTGCGCGCCTTGGCCGAGCTGGAGCCCGCAGGCCCGGCGGCCCGGCGCGGGTGCCGGTACCTGCTGGGCGCCCAAAATGCCGACGGCGGCTGGGGCGGCTCGGCCGGCGTCGCGTCAACCACGGAAGAGACGGCGCTGGCCGTCTCGGCGCTGGCGACAGGTTCCGGGGAAAGCGCCGTGCGCACGGCCCTCGAGAAAGGTGTACTCCATCTGGTGGACCGGGTAGCATCGGGGGCGTGGCTGACGCCGTCGCCGATCGGCCTCTACTTCGCCCGACTCTGGTACAGCGAGGAAGCGTACCCGGTCATCTGGACGGTCGAAGCGCTCGGGCGGGCGTCCCAGAGGATGCATCATGCAGGCTGACCTTTCGGGGGAACGATCGCAGGGCCGCCTGCCGGGCGCCGAGCCGCTCGATCCGGCCGAGATCAAGGTGGTGCCGCCGACGGAAGACCTGCGGAAACGCATCCGCGAGGCGGCGGAGCGCGCGCCGATCGGCCACGACCGCGGGCGCCCGCCCGGTCGCGAAACGCTGGAGGTGGCGGGCCGCGAGCTGTTGCGCCAACTGGCGCTGCCCGAGTCGTTTCTGGGTTTCGCCATGGTGGCATTGAGCAACGTCTTCTGGCGGCCGGCCTTCGCGGCCGTGCCCTTTTCGCGCCGTCTCTTCCTGTTGCCGCACTGCATGCGCGACGAAGGCCGGTGCGCCGGCACGTACGATTCGCTGGGGCTCCGCTGCGCCGGTTGCGAGGCGTGCAACCTCCACGGATTGAAGACGCGTGCGGAGGCGCTGGGCTACCGTGTCCTGATCGCCGAAGGCACCTCGGCGGTCACGGGCGGCATCCTCGACGAGGAGCTCGACGCGGTGCTGGGCGTCGCGTGTCTCGACTCGCTGGAGAAATCGTTCGGCCGCATCCTGGAACTGGGCCTTCCGAACCTCGCGGTCCCGCTCCTGGGCAACGGCTGCGCGAAAACGCAGGCGGAGCTGGCGGTCATCGAGGAGCTGCTGCGCGTCCGGGCGCCGGGGACGAACGAGACGCTGACGTACCTGCCGCTGATGCGCGAAGCCCACCGGCTCTGCCGGCCCGAGGCGCTGCGCGAACTGCTGGGTCCGCATGTCGGGCGGCGCGCCCTGGAGGAGGCCGCGGAGCCGGACGGGGCGGAGGTCGAAGCGCTGGCCGTCAACGGGTTGCGCGAAGGCGGAAAACGGTTCCGCCCCTTCGTGACGCTCGCGGCCTATGCCGTCTCGCGTCACGGGACGGCCGTACTGCGTTCCTCCGCGAATTTGAACGAGCGCCTGCCGCTTGCGGTGCGGCGCCTGGCCCTGGCCATCGAAACGCTTCACAAGGCCTCGCTGATTCACGACGACATCGAGGACGCGAGTCCCTTCCGCTACGGACGTCCGACCCTGCACCGCGAGCGCGGCATCCCGGTCGCGCTCAACGTCGGCGATTACCTGGTCGGCCTGGGCTACCGGCTGGTTGCCGGCGAACGCGGGGCGCTGGGGGCCGAGTGCGTGGCGGACATCCTGGGGCATCTCTCCGAGGCCCACCTCCGGCTGTGCAGGGGCCAGGGTTCCGAGCTGCAGGGCGGTGCGACGGGCCCGTCGAGCCCGCTCGACGTGCTGGCCATCCACGCGCTCAAGACGGCGCCGGCCTTCGAGGCGGCGCTGTATGCGGGGCTGCGCGCGGCGGAGGCGGTCCCCGATGCGGGCCTACTGCGCCGGTTCTCGACGTTCGTGGGCGAAGGCTACCAGATCCTGAACGATCTCGACGACTGGCGTGTCGATGCGGGCAACAAGATCGAGACCGGCAGCGACGTGGTCCTGGGCCGCCCCACGATCCTGCGCGCGTTCGCGACGGAAACCGGCGGACCGGAGGCGCTGAAGGACGCCGACGGCGTCTCGACCCGCGAACGGCGCCTGGCGCTCACGCGCCGCGCCTACGAGGAGACCGGTGCGTTCGACAAGGCCGAGGCGCTGCTGGCCCGGCTTCGCGAGCGCGCGCTGCGCACGGCCGACGAACTGCCCGACGCCCCGCGGCGCGAACTCTTCGGGTTCCTGGCCCGCGTGGTGCTGGATCGCGGCTGATGCCTGCCGATTTCCTCGGACACCTCGACGCCTTGCTGGCCGACGGCTGGCGCGCGCTGGCGCCGGCGCTGCGCGATCCGGTGCTCGGTTCCGTCCGGCGCTTCGCCGAACCGGGAGGCGGCTTCCGCGGACGGCACGGCGCTGCGGACAGTTACTACACGGATTTCGCGGTGCGGCTGCTCGACCTGGCCGGCGCGCCGCGGGGGGAGTTCGGACCGGTGGCCGGGTTCCTGCGAACGCTTGCGCCGGCAACCGAGCTGGTGCACCTCTTCGGCCGGCTGAATGTCGCCCGCATCCTGCGCAGGCGCGGCCTGGCGGTCCACGATCCGCCACGGGCGGCCGAGGTCCTCGCGAAACAACGCGCGACGGCCGGCGGATTCGCGCACCCGGGACGCAACGAGCCGTCGTCCTACCTGACCTTCCTGGCCCTGCTGATCTGCGAAATGACCGGCGCGTCGTTCCCGGAACGGGAGAAGGCCGTGGCCGCGTTGCGCGGGCTGCGCAGGCCCGACGGCGGCTTCAGCGACACGGCGGGCGAGTCGCTGGGACAGGCCAGCACCACCGCCGCGGCCGTGGCGGCGCTGGGCCTTTTGGGCGCCGCGGAGGCGTCCGAGACGGCGCAGGCGGCGCTTTTCATGGCGAGCCTCCAGACGCCGGAAGGCGGAATCCGCGCGCACCGCCAGGCGCCGGGCGCCGACCTGCTGTCGACGTTCGCCGTGTTGACCGGCCTGGCCGGTCTGCAGGCGCTGGACCTGGTGCGACTCGCGCCGCTCGGCCGCTTCGTGCTCGGCCTGCGCACGCCGGACGGCGGCTTCTGCGGATCGCCGGCGGACGTGGAATCCGACGTCGAGTATGCGTACTATGGCGTGGGCTGTCTGTGCCTGCTGCAGGCGCACCTGAACGGAACGAAGCCTTCGTGAGAATCGCCTACCTCGCCGCCGGCGCGGCCGGAATGTACTGCGGCGCCTGCCACCGGGATCTCGCGCTGATCCGCCGCCTGCTCGCGCGCGGGCACGACGTCGAAATCCTGCCGCTCTACACGCCGCTGCGCGCCGACGACACGATCCCGGCAACCTCGCGCGTCTTTTACGGCGGCGTCTCGTGCTACCTCGCCCAGTGGGGCGCCGCGGGACGGTGGGCCGCCCAGACGCTCGACGGGCTGCTCTCCAGCCGCCTCGTGCTGAACCTGGCCTCGAAGTTCGCCGTCCGCACCGACCCGCAAGGCCTCGGGCCGCTGACCGTCTCCGTGCTCGCGGGAAGGGACGGCGGCCAGGCCGGGGCGCTGCGGCAACTGCTCGCGCATCTGCGCAGGCATCCGCCGGGAATCGTCTGCCTCACCAACTCGCTCCTTTCCGGCATCGCGCCCGCGATCCGGCTGGACCTCGGCGTGCCCGTCGTCTGCTTCCTGCAGGGCGAAGAGGAGTTCGTCGCCGGCCTTCCGGCATCCCATGCGGACCAGGCCTGCGACTGGCTGCGGCGGAATGCGGCCTCGATCGACCTCTTCCTGGCGACCGCCGAAAGCGTCGCCCGGAAGATGGCCCCGCTGCTGGCCGTCGACGCCTCACGCATCCGGGTCGTCCGGCCGGGACTGGACCCGGAACGCTATCCCGTTTCGGAACCGCGGCCGCGCGACCCGTTCGTCGTCGGCTACCTCTCCGCGATCGTTCCGCGCAAGGGGCTTCACGTGTTGCTCGACGCCTGGCGGATCCTGGCGCGGGAACGGCGCCGGCCCGTGACGCTGCGCGTCGCCGGCCAGATCCTCAACCGGCGGTACTGGAACGAGCTCCGGGCCAGGACGCGCGACGCCGGCGAAGGGCGCTTCGAGTACCTGGGCGAGACGGATCGCGACGGCAAGCGGGCGTTCTTCCACGCCAGCAGCGTCTTCGTGTTGCCGAGCATCGCCGCGGAAGCGCGCGGACTGGCGGCCATGGAAGCGATGTCCTGCGGAAGACCCGTCGTCCTCCCGGCCATCGGTGTATTTCCAGAACTGGTCGAATCGACCGAGGGCGGGCTGCTGGTCCCGCCCCGCGATCCGCAGGCCCTGGCGGATGCGCTGGCGCAGTTGCAGGACCGGCCGGAGCGCGCCGACGAACTGGGACGCAACGCGGCCGCCGGGATTCGCAAGACCTTCACCTCCGACGCCATGGCCGACGGCGTCGAGGCGGTCCTCAAGGAGCTGACCGGGAACCGATGCGCGCAACCCGACTTACGACATCCTTCGGCGGCGCCCTGATGGCACTCGGCGCCGTCGCCTGCGCCGCCGACTGGCCGCAGTTCCGCGGGCCGAATCGCGACGGAATCGTGCCGGAACTGCCCGCCACCCTATCCGAACCGAAGTTGCTCTGGTCGAAGCCGCTGAGCGGGGAAAACCACGCGGGTCTCGCCGTCCTCGGCGGCCGCCTCGTGCTCTGCGACCACGACGCGGGCCAGGACTTCGTGCGCTGCTTCGCCACGGCGGACGGCCAGCCGCTCTGGTCCTTTTCCATGCCCAACAAGCAGGAGATGCCCTACAACGCCTCGCCGCGCGCCACGCCGCTCCTGCACGACGGCCGGGTCTACGTGCAGACGGCCTTGGGACGGCTGATCTGCCTGAACCTGGAAGACGGAAGCCTGGTCTGGCAGACGGACTTCATCGCGAAGTACGGCGGCGAAGTGCCCACCTGGGGTTTCTGCGCCGCGCCGCTGGTGGCGAATGGCAAGCTGATCGCGTCCGTCCTGGGCAGGGAGATCGGCTTGGTGGCGCTGGAACCGGCGACCGGCAAGCCGATCTGGGAAACCCCCTGCGTCGGCTCGCGGCATGGCAGTTTCATCGCGGGAACCTTCGGCGGCGTGGCGCAGTTGGTCGGTTACGACGACGAGCATCTGGCCGGCTTCGACCTGGCCACCGGCCGGCGGCTTTGGAGCATCGAACAGGAGGTCGCGGGCGATTTCTGCGTCGGCACGCCGGTGGCGGTCGACGGAAAGGTGCTTTATGCGACGGACGCCAACGAAACGCGCCTCTTTGCCTTCGACCCCGGCGGCACGGCGCGCCCCAAACCCGTGGCGCGGTCCGGCCGACTGCTCCCCGATATGGGCACGCCCGTGTACTGGGACGGCTCGATCTACGGCAGCGGGCCCGACTTCGTCTGCCTGAACGCCAACGATCTTTCGGTGCGGTGGGCGGAGACCAGGGAACCGGCGCTGCAGGGATTGACCTTCGTCATGGCCGGCAGCGGCCGGCTGTTGGTCTTCAAGGATGACGGCAACGCGGTGCTGCTGGAAGCCAACCCCAGGGAATTGAAGATCCTGGGCCGCGCCAAGCTCTGCGGAAAGACCTGGTCGCACCCCGCACTGGCTGGCGGCCGGCTCTTCGTACGCGATGCCCAACAGGTCCACTGCTACGAGTTCAAGTGAATCGCCGTCACGGCGCGGCGACGGCGCCCTCCATAGCGAAGAACGTCTGGCCCGCTGGGAAAAGAAGCACCTGGTCTACGCGGTCTCCGCTCACCGTACCGGCCACCTCCTGCAAGCCATCGACGCGATCCTCGACGAGGCGTGGACCGAGGAACTCGATACCGACGGCCATGACGGAGGCCTGGTCGGCGAAGGAGCGGGGAACGGGGAGCGAGGTCCGTCGTCCCTGGCGTCTGGACGGTCTGGCGGTCACGGCCAGGCTTGGGGATCGTCGCCGTGATCCTTGCCGTAGAGCTGCGTCAGGCGGTGGCGCGCGGCGGTCTTGAAGTGCGGGACGGTGCCCAGGATTTCGAGCAGGTAGGCTTTGTCCTCGTGCAGTTTCTTTTCCAGCACGTAGGCGCGGACGCGGGCGATCGTCGGGTGGGCCGCGATGACGCGGTCCATCCGCATCTTCGCCTCGGCATCGACGATCGTTTCCCGTGCCTGCGAGAGAAGGTGGACGGCCTGGGGATACAGGCCGATCAGTTCCTGCGTGGCTTTTTCGCGCGTCTCGGGGTCGTCGTGGCTCAGTTGCGCGATCAGCAGGCCGGCTTGTCGGGCCACGTCGTCCGGCGGCGGACCGAAGCCGCTGCAGGCCAGCGCCATGACCGGCGGGAGCCATCGGGAGAGCGGCTCGCGAACGCCGAATTCGCGCAGGGGGCGGAAGAACAGCGTCTGGACTTCGCCGGGGAACTTCCTGAGCAGTTCGTCGAAGCTCGGCGCGGCCCGCGAGGTGACGTCGTCGCCGTTGACCGAGGTCAGGCTTACCGCGCCGTGCGGCGACTGGACGAAGAGCAGCAACTGCCGGGTGGACGGCTGCGCCAGGCGGATCGTCAGTCCGGTGGCCGCTTCCTCCTCGAACTGAAGAATGCGCTTCGGGTCGTTCTTTTCGGCCAGTTTGAGGGAGAATTCGTCCGACGCGGTATCGACGGCAAACGCCCCGGAGATCTCGCCCTGCTGGCGGATCTCGTAGCGCGTGTTCGAGGTGTTCATGCTGTTGCCGTACGTGCGCGGATTGACTTTCTGCATGTAACGCTGGAACAGCCGGGCCGGCTCGGGCATGTTTTTATGGTCCATCCGCAGGATATTGGCGCGCACGCCGACGACCCCGCCGCCCTGGATCTGGATCTGCGCCGGGACGTCGCCGGCATCGTCCGGGGCGTCCTTCCCGGGTTTTTCGTCTGGCGCGGCCCACGCGGCGCGGTCCAGCGTCAGCCGCTGGTTCTCGATTTTCAGCGCAAGCAGCCTGCCCAGTTCATCGGGCGCCGCCGCGATGCCGCGGCCTTCCGCTTCTCGAGCCACGGCGGCGAAGGAAAGGAAAAGCACGGCCCAGATCGCGCCAGCCAGGGCACCGCGTCGCATCGCATGACCTCCGTCGTGACATCCGTGAAAACGCCTAATACGGAGCGTGTGTCCGCCCGCCTTTACCCAACCGCGTTCCCGCCGGAAAGGTCATGCATTCCGAAACACGCCCGCCGGCAAAACCGATTTGACGGTGGGTTTGCGCGAACTAGGATGCCTCGTCTGGCTGGGAGCGGACGCTCCCGATCGGGAGCGTCCGGGAAATCGAACAGCCGCGGGCCGCGAGACCTATCCTTGCGGTTGCGCCATGTCTCTTTCAGCCGAAACGGGAGGCCGTTTGATGAATGTCCAGATCGAAGGCCGGCACCTTCGCGTCACCCAGTCGACTCGCGAGCACGTCATCGAAAAGATCGAGCCGCTGAACCGGTACTTCGACGGACTGCACGATCTCCGGGTCGTGTTGATCAACGAGGACGAGCAGAAGAAGGTCGAGATCATCTGCGGCGTGATTCGCGGAAAGCAGCTGGTGGCCAAGGCCTCCCACGACAACCTGGGCGCGGCGCTGGACGAGGCGGCGCACAAGGCGCGGGAGTTGCTGAAGAAATTCAAAGGCCGGCTTCGCGGCCGAAAACGCGAGCGGAACCGGACGGCCGCGGATCGCGGGGTCGAGCGGGAAGACGAAGCGTAGCACGCGGTCTTTTCACCATGTCCCTCCCCCGGGCTGGCGAATCACCGGGCACAAACGGTGCATGGGGGCGATTGAAGGAGCGACACCACCGATGAAGCTGAGCGAAATCATCCCCGACGGAGCCATCTCGGAGGATCTTCAGGCCACCGCCAAGGAAGACGTGATCAAGGAAATGGTCGGCGCGCTGGTCGCGGCTGGCAAGATCCAGGAATCGGTTTCCAAGAAGATCGTCAAGGCGCTCATGGACCGCGAGGAACTGGGTTCCACCGGCATCGGTTCCGGCGTGGCCGTTCCGCACGCCAAGCACGATGCGATCACGGACCTGGTCTGCGCTTTCGGCCGCTCGAAGAAGGGCATCAATTTCGACGCGCTGGACGGCGAGCCCGTCTTTGTCGTCTTCCTGCTGCTCTCCTCCAAAAGCGCGTCCGGGGCGCATCTGGAAGCCCTGGCCTTCATCTCGCGCCTGGTCCGCGACGACAAATACGTACGCTTCCTGCGCGACGCCAAGGACGTGAAGGACATCCGCGAACTCTTGGCCGAGGCCGATCAGACCTTTGGCGGCGGATGACGGCCGGTAGCCGGCGGCAGGCCATCCGCAATCTCCCGCAGCAGTCCGATTCGTCGATCGCGATCCGGTCCGTTTGCATCCGCTGCGCCGTGCCGTACACTGATCGTCAGCTATGGCGCTCGACAAGATCGTCAAATGGTTCCGGCCCGGGCTGCGCATCAAGCGCTGGATCGTGGTCATCTTCCTGGGGTTGCTCTTCGCGCTCCTGGGTGCGGCGGCGGTCTTTCTCCTGGTCATCGGCACGCAGGGTTTCGACGAACGCTGGAAGCTGGTGCTGGCGGCTTCGCTGGGTTTTTCGCTGGCGGCCTTCTGCCTGATCACCGGCATCTACCGCCTGATCAAATCGATGTGGGGCCTGGTCGGTCGGCGCGGCTCGGCTAGCGGGGGGCTGGTCGAAGCGGCGTATCTGCGGGCCAAGATGACGCATGGTCCTCGCGTCGTGGCCATCGGCGGCGGCACGGGGCTTTCCGTCGCCCTTTCCGGGCTACGCGAAGTGGCGGGCTATACGACCGCGATCGTGGCCATGGCCGACGACGGCGGTTCCTCGGGCAAGCTCCGCAAGGAACTCGGGCTGCAGCCGCCGGGCGATCTGCGGAAGTGCCTGATCGCGCTGGCCGACGAGGAGCCGCTGATGGGCGAGCTGCTCGACTACCGCTTTCCCGAACACGAACTGGAAGGCCACAACTTCGGAAACCTGTTCCTGACGGTGCTGGCGCGCATCCGCGGCGACTTCGGGGCCGGCGTGCGCGAGGCGAACCGGATCCTTTCGGTGCGCGGGCAGGTCCTCCCTTCGACGCTGGACCGCATCCACCTCGTCGCCACGCACGAAGACGGCTCCAAGACGACGGGGCAGGCCGAGATCGCGAAGACCGAAAAGCGCATCAAGCGGCTCGAACTGAAGCCGACCCCCGAGCCGGTGGCCCAGGACATCCTCGCGGCCATCGAAGACGCCGACCTGATCGTCCTGGGTCCCGGCAGCCTCTATACCTCGGTCATCCCCAACCTGCTGATCGAAGGCCTGGCCCCCGCGATCGCGGCGGCCAAAGCGCGCAAGGTCTTCGTCTCGAACATCATGACCTACGAAGGCGAGACCCGGGGATTCGACCTGCACGACTTCCTCCAGGCCATCGACGATCACACGGCGCCGCATCGGGTCTACGACTGCGTCCTGGTGAACAACGGCGTCTTCTTCCGGCCCGGCGACGGCGCCATCGTCGCGCCGGGCGGCGACGAAGACACCTGGACGATCCAGGAGCGCCAGGTGCGGCTGGTGAAGAACGTGCTGCCCCCCGCGATGAGCGCGCGCGTCCGCCTCTTCCCCGCCGATGTGATCAACCCCGCGTATCCGATCCGCCACGACTCGCGCAAGCTGGCCAACGCGCTCATGAGCGTGCTGCGGGAGGGCTGACATGGGCCATTCGCATCCCTCCAACGCCGAACGCATGGGCCAGGACGCCGAGGGCCTGCCGCGCTGGTACAAACCGCGCGGCTTGAAGACCAAGTTCGATTTTCCGAAGGCCAAGGAAGGCCGGCGCGACCGGATGGAATTCCCCGTCGGCCAGCGCGAAGCCGGCAAGCCGCGACGCCTCGACAAGTACCTCCTCGAACGCTTCCCGGGCTACTCGCGCAGCTTTCTCCAGCAGCTCATCAAGGACGGCAGCGTTCTGATCGACGGCAAGCGGACCAAGTCGTCGTGGCACGTGACGCAGCACGAAATCGTCACCATCCTGCTGCCGGAAGGCGCCCGGCACGAAGCCGAGGAGATCCCGTTCGGCGTCCTGTACGAAGACCCCTGGATCCTGGCGCTCGACAAGCCGCCCGGCATCATCGTCCACCCCGCGCGCGGCCACAAGACCGGGACGCTGTACCACGGACTGCTGCACTATTTCCGCGAACGCCGCGCCAGCGACCCGTCCTTCCGCGTGGGCACGGTCCACCGGCTGGACGAGGAGACCAGCGGCGTGATGGTCTACGCATTGGAAAAACGGGCGCATTCCGAACTGACGCGCCAGTTCGAGAACCGGCTCGTGCGCAAGACCTACCTCTGCATCGCGCACGGCGCGCCGGGGTTCAAGGAGATCGACGTCGATGCGCCGCTGGGCGTCGATCCCGAATGTCGCGTGCGCGTGGCCGTCGACGGCCTGGAAGCGCGCCCCGCGCAGACCCGTTACGAAGTCCTGGGCATCTCCCCGTGCGGCGGTTTCTCGCTCCTGCGCGCCTTCCCGCGCACGGGCCGCAGCCACCAGATCCGCGTGCACGCCAAACACCTCGGCTTGCCGCTCGTCGGCGACGAGCTGTACGGCGGCCTGAAGGACGACGCGGCGTTCGGCGAATATCGCCCCCGCGTCTGCCTGCACGCCGAATCGCTGGCGTTGATGCACCCGCACAAGGGCGACCCGATGCTCCTGCGCGCGCCCTTCCCGCCGGACCTGGCCTCGTTGGCCGAAAGGCTGGGACTGCCGAACGTGACGGGAAACGCATGACCGGAAAAAAGAAACCCCCGCAAGCGGGGGCGTCGGCGCGGTAACCCTTCTGTTCAGTGGAGGCCTTGCAGGGCCTCGAATTTGAAGCTGTTAGTTACCCGCCGTCACTCTTTATTATCGGCCGGTTAGGACCCCAGTCCACAAAGAAATCCTCCGATTTTGGGGAAGTATTTCCCAAGGTGAGGGCGAAAGCGCGATCCCGTTCGAGTCTTCTGGCCGATTCAAAGATCGCCGTGTCTTCGCTCAGTACCGCGCCGCGGACCTTCCGGACAGGTTGGCAGGACGTTTCTTGACAGGATGGAAAGGATTTGCAGGATGGGATAGGCACCTTGACAAGGACCGTCCGATGCAGACCCTGCAAATTCCCCTTCCGCCCATCCAGGATCGCCTCCGCCTGGCGCTTCGCGAGGATCTGGGCGTGCGCGGCGACCTGACCAGTCGCGCACTGGTGCCTTGGGAGCACGGGGCGAACGGCGAGTTTCTGGTCAAGGCGCCCGGGGTCCTCTCCGGGCTGCATCTGATGCCGCTGGTGTTTCGCTTGGCGGCGGAAGAGACGGCACGGATCGAACGCCGCAGGCCCGCACGGATCCGGACCGCCTTGTTGAGGAAGGATGGCGCACGCGTGCGGCGCGGCGAGGTGGTGGCGAGGGTTTCGGGCCCGGCGCGGGTGCTCCTCGCTGGAGAACGGACCGCGCTGAATCTGCTTTGCCATCTCTCGGGCGTGGCCAGCGCAACACGGCGTTTCGCGGATGCGATTCGGGGGACCAAGGCCCGCATTCTGGACACGCGAAAGACAACGCCGCTCTGGCGCGACCTGGAAAAGCAGGCGGTCCGCGACGGTGGCGGAACGAACCATCGCTTCGGCCTGCACGACATGGTCCTCATCAAGGACAATCACCTGGCCCTGTGGGGCGTCAACGACCCGGCCGCCGCCGTGCGGGCGGCGCAGCGCCGGTTCCCCGGGGTGAAGGTCGAGGTCGAAGTGACGACGCTGGAGGGGTTGAAACAGGTTTGCGGAGCGAGTTGTCCGGACTTCGTGCTGCTGGACAACTTCGCGCCAACGGACGTGCGACGTGCGGTGGCGTGGATTGCGTCCCAAGGTGGGCGCTCCCGTCGCCCATTGCTGGAGGCGTCGGGCGGCATCCGCCTGGAGACCGTACGCGCCTACGCCAGCGCAGGCGTTGACCGCATCTCGCTCGGCGCACTCACGCATTCCGCACCTGCACTCGACCTTTCGTTCGAGATCCGCGGTTCGTAAGGGATGCGTGAAGGATGTGTTGGTGCGAGTTAAGAGGAGCGTAAAAATTATTTCAGAGCCCGATTGTGTTACCGCTCGCCCAATGCATGCCACATGCTTGTAAGCGTCTGACTTGAGAGCTCTTATGCGAAGTCCGCCAAGTCCGATGCATGAACGGTCGAAACCAGACCTTGTTCACACCACATTCCCCTTTCCGTAACGTCTTCTTCACCAATAGTTAACGAAATGCAAAAGGCTTTTCTTTTTCCCTGTTGACTCGCCCAACTCGATTCATAGAATCCGCGCCAGTTCGAAAGGAAAGAGGGGGCCGACTACGAGCGATTCGGGTGTCGCTTGAGGTCTGACTCGAAATAGATCAATACATCAGAGTGGGGATGGCGCGGATGGCATCTACCATCCGTGGGGGGGCGTTTTTTCGTGTCCGAAGTCCGGTTAGCCACTAGCGAAGCGTTGCGGGAGCGTCTTCAGACGACGATTCCTGCGGAGAGTTATAACACCTGGTTCAAACAACTCACGCTGGTGGGCTGTGACGGTTGCTCGATGCGTCTGGCCGTACCCAGTCGTTATGTCAAACACTGGATCGAAACGCATTACCAGCAGGAACTGAATGCGGCGGCTCAGGCGCTCTCGCCCGATGTGAAGTCGGTGGAACTGACGGTTGCCGAGACGACCACGGCAAACCGGCCACAATTGCTGGGCGACGTGTTGGAGCGCGTGGTGTCTCCTCCCGTACGGGCGGAGCCGCGTCCGTCCGTCACGACCGTGCTGCCGTTCAGTCTCGATCAGTTCGTGGTCGGTCCGAACAGCCGTGTGGCGCATGCCGCCTGCATGGCCGTCGTCGACAAGCCCGCGCTGCTCTACAACCCGCTGGTGCTCTGCGGCGGGCACGGCCTGGGCAAGACCCATCTGTTGCACGGGTTGGCGCGGGCAATCCAGCAGCGGCATCCGGAGCTGACGATCAAGCTGGTTTCGGCCGAGCATTTCGCCAATGCCTATCTGGCCGCCTTGCGCGATCGCAAGCTGGACGCGTTTCGCCAGGAGCATCGCCGCTGCAACGTCCTGTTGGTCGACGACGTGCATTTCCTGGCCGGCAAGGAGAAGACCCAGGACGAGTTTCTCTTCACCTTCGACACGCTGCATCAGCTGGGCCGCCAGGTCGTGCTGGCCTGCGACGTTCCGCCGCGCGAGATCCGGCGGCTCGACGAACGGCTTCGCGAGCGTTTTCAGTCGGGCCTGGTCGCCAACCTGGACAAACCGGACTTCGACACGCGCGTGGCGCTGGTGCAGGCCAAGGCACGGGCGCGCGGGTTGACGCTGGAAACGCCCGCCGCCGAACTGCTGGCCTACCGCATCGAGAAGAGCGTCCGCGAACTGGAGGGCGCCGTCTGCAAGCTGGCGGCGCTGGCGGCCGCCGAACAGCGCGCCCTGAATCACGAAACGGCCCTGCTGGCCCTCTGCGAACTGGGTTACGTGCGCGAAGGTCCGCTGACCTGCGACGAGATCGTCGCCGCGCTCTCCAAACGGTTCGGCACTTCGCCCGACGAGATCCGCTCGGATCGCCGTCACGCCTCGCTGGTCCGCGTCCGGCACCTGGCCATGTACATGGCCAAGCAGTTGACCCGGCTGAGCCTGTCCGAAATCGGCCAGTTCTTCGGCAATCGCGACCATTCGACCGTGCTGCATGCCATCCGCAAGATCGAGCGGGAGACGCGCTCCCGCCCCGAGGTGCGCGAGGAACTACTGGCCCTGCGCCGCTCGCTGGGACGCTGAAAGTAACCTCGTCGAGTCAACTTTCCCTTGTCTTTGCCGACCCCGAAACTAAGGTGGGTATTGGCGCGGCATCCGGGTTCGAAAGGCGCCGGACCACCGGTCGAACAGAACAAGAGGCGGTGGTCAGCCCGCTTTCCCTCTCCCTCCGCAAGAGGGGCACGAAGCAGGGTTTCTCGACCGGCGGCCGATTTCCGCTCCCGGTCAGCGCGCTGGGCCGCCGCACACGCCGAGCGGCGAATGCCGGTGACGACCCGCTGGAGATCGAACGTGGCACGTCAGTATTATTATCCCGGCGACGAGAAGACCACGCTGCAAAAGGTCCGCAACCGCATCTTCCGCAAACCCGTGCCGCTTTTCCCAAAGACCGTCGTGATTGAAACGCAGTTCGGGTGCAATGCCGGCTGCGTCTTCTGCCAGTACCCGCAGCTCAAGAACGAACTGCCGCGCGGCAAGATGACGATGGCGCTCTTCGAGAAGATCGCGAAGGAATGCGCGCCTTATCCGGTCGAGCGCTTCATTCTCTGCCTCGACAACGAGCCGTTGATCGACGCGCAACTGGCCGAACGTTACGCCCTGCTACGCCAGCACTGCCCGAAGAGCATCCGCAACCTGACCACGAATGCCTCCCTGTTCACGCCGGAGAAGGTGGAAGAGCTCGTCGGCAGCGGCCTGGTGGACGAACTCTTCCTGTCCCTCAACGGCTTCTCGAAGGAGGTCTACGAGGAGCTGATGAAGCTCCCGTACGAGCGGACGATGAGGAATGTCGATGCCTTCTGCGGGTGGCTGAAGGCGCGCCCCGAGGTGAAGAAGCGCCTGCGCGTCCGGGTGAACGTGGTGAAGACGCGCCGCGTCGCGCCCGAGATCGCGGACATGAAACGCCGCTGGGAGGACCGGGAAGGCTTCGAACTGCATGTCATCGACATGGACAACCGCGGCGACCAGCTCGACCTGAAGCAGAGCGCCGCCGTGGCCGCGGACGAAGCCGACATGAAGCCCAACACCACCTGCCGCCGGCCCTTCCACACGATGGTGATCACCTGGGAAGGCAGGGCCGTACTCTGCTGCGTGGACTACAAACGCGAGGTGGTGCTGGGCGACGTCAACACCGCGTCCGTCCCGGACATCTGGAACGGTCCCTGGGCGACGCAGCTTCGCAAGGAGTACCTGGCCGGCGTCTTCGACCGCCTGAAGCCCTGCCGCACGTGCAAGGTCAAGGACTGATCTACCGCTGGTAGATCGGCAGCAGGTGGTAGTGGACGGTCAACGAGAGCAGCGCCATGGCGGTCGTGTAGACGGGACCGCCGTTGTCGAATTCGTTGTTGCCCGGCGCTTCCGGCCACGCGCCGTCCGGCTGCTGGTGCTTGAGCAGCACCGCATCGATGCGCGGGTAGAAGCGGTTCCACGCGTCGTCCCCCATCTGATACATCCCCATGGTGTTGTAGTAGGTCGAATAATAGAACCAGGGACCCTGGAACTTCGGCGGCTCCTTCAGCAGCAGCTTGGTCGTCTTCACCAGCTCTTCGGCGTCGTAGACGCCGCAGACCGGCAGGGCCAGCAGGCCCACGCCGCGCAGCGTGGCATGGTCCGTCGGGCTTTCGTAGCCGAAACCGCCGTCCTTGCCGGCCATGCGCCGGATATAGGCGATCGCCTGCGCGATGCATTCCTCGGGCACCTCGACGCCGATGTTGCGCGCCGCGCGCAGCGCCATCGTCTGCCAGCCGGTCAGCGAAAGGTCGCTGTCGCGGCTGCCCGGCTCGTAGCGCCAACCGCCCTTGTGCCGGTCGTCCTTCGGCTGCTGCTGCGCCAGGATGATGATCCGCACGGCCTTGCGCACCGCGTCGATCAGCCGCTTCTCCAGGTTCTCGTCGCTGGTCATGCCCGCGGCCTCGGTCAGCATCAGCGTGCAGATGCCGTGGCCGTACATGCGCGAGTTGTCCTTGCGGCCCAGATAACCCTCCAGGTCCTTTTCCCGGAGCATCTGCGAAAGGACGAACTCGATGGCTTGGCGGATCTTCGGCCCGTGCCTGGGATCGTCCGGCGTGATGCCGGCGGCCATCAGGGCCGTCACGGTCAGGCCCGTCAAGGCCGTCTTGTGCCGGTCGCCGAAACTGCCCGCATCGTCCTTGCCCGCATTCTGCTTGGAGAGCAGAAACGCGACGCCCTTCTCGATCGCCTCGTCGCGCGGCGTGCGTTCCTTCAGTTTCTGGATCAACGCCGCTTCGTCCTCGTCGACCAGCGGTTGCGGCAGACCGCGCA
>Ga0101944_10002305_pt1 | contig 29111 bp, 27 predicted proteins | sample DewCreD2012metaG_FD_75245 | JGI IMG/M metagenome (GOLD analysis project Ga0101944, IMG submission 75245) | Hot spring sediment bacterial and archeal communities from British Columbia, Canada, to study Microbial Dark Matter (Phase II) - Dewar... ... | reverse complement strand
ACTGCTGTCCATCGCCATCTACGTGGCGCTGCCGCTCGTCGCGGGCTACCTTTCGCGGAAATGGCTCATCCAGGCCCAGGGCGAGGCGTGGTTCAGGGAGAAGTTCCTCCACGTCCTCACCCCCATCACCATCATCGCCCTGCTGATCACGCTCGTGCTCCTTTTCTCCTTCAAGGGCGAGGTCATCCTGGGCAATCCCCTGACCATCCTGTGGATCGCCATCCCGCTCTTTATCCAGACGAATCTCATCTTCTGGCTGGGCTACTGGTGGTCGAGGCCGCTCAAGCTCAGCTATGAGGACGCGGCGCCGAGCGCGATGATCGGCGCGAGCAACCACTTCGAGGTGGCCATCGCCACGGCGACCATGCTCTTCGGCCTCTCCTCCGGCGCCGCCCTCGCCACCGTCGTTGGCGTCCTCATCGAGGTGCCCGTCATGCTGATGCTCGTGAAAATCTGCCTGGCCACCCGCCACTGGTTCCCTGCTGAGGAAAGGCTTCCGGCATGAGCGCGCAAGAAGACACTCATGAACTGGTGAAGAGAGCCTACGGCTCCGTGGCGAAGCAGCGCTCCTCGTGCTGCAAACCGCAATCGTCCTGCTGTAGCGGGGCGGCCATAGCGAGGGACCACCCCGTGCCCGAAGCGGAGCTGGGCCTCTCGTGCGGCGACCCCGTGGCCTTCTCGCACCTGAAGCCGGGCGACGTGGTGCTCGACCTCGGCAGCGGCGCCGGCAAGGACGTCTTCCTCGCCGCGCAAAGGGTCGGGCCGACGGGTCGCGCCATCGGCGTGGACATGACGCCCGAGATGATCGCCCTCGCGCGCCGCAACGCCGAGAAGTTCCGCCAGGCCACGGGCCTCGCCAACGTCGAGTTCCGCGAGGGCGAGATCGAGCACCTGCCTGTCGAGGACGCCTCGGTGGACGTGGTGATTTCGAACTGCGTGATCAACCTGTCGCCCGACAAGCCACAGGTGTTCCGCGATGTCCACCGCGTGCTCAAGCCGGGCGGGCGGATGATCGTGAGCGACATCGTCCTCAACCGCCCCTTCCCCGAGAGCCTTCGCGACGACGAGGACCTCTATGCCGCGTGCCTCGCCGGCGCCCTGCTGCGCGAGGACTACCTCGGCGCGATCCGCGCCGCGGGCTTCGCCTCCGTAGAAGTTGTCTCCGACCACCCCTACGAGGCGTCGAGCGTGAGCGACCACCCCATCACCGCCGAGGCATCCGACACGCTCCGCGGCGTAGCCTCCAGCATCACCGTGCTTGCATTGAAGTAGAGGCATGAGCCAGTTGATTGCCACATTTCCGGCCCGGAGCGAGTTCGAGAAGGCGCGAGCCCGACTCGACACCCTCTCGCTGCCCTACGAGGTGGTGTCGCCCGACCCCGGCTTCAGTCTGGTCGGGGTGCCCTCACTGGTGATGGAGTCTGAAGTTCGGATGAGGCTGACGGGCCGTGGCTGCGACGGGTTCACGGCCTCGGGGTGGGTAGAGTACCGGCCCGCCCAGACCGCGGTGCCGGGCGCCCCGCCGCCGGCGTTCGAGGAAGATGTCTTCGGACAGGCAGCGGTGATGGTGCTCGCCCCGTGCGTGGCAGACGCGACGAAGATTCGCATCATCGCCCACCTGTCGGGCGACCTGACGGAGATTTTCCCCTACCTCAACGCCCTGATGCGCGAGGCCAGCTACAACGTCCACGGCCCGACCTTCACCTTCATGGACCGCTACCGCATGGTCTCGGTGTACCCCCGACGGATCGCCATAGCCAAGGCGGACGAGATCGTGGACGCCTGGCGGCTCTTGGAGGCGATTCGCTGCCGCACGAACGAGGCCTGGGCGCGGCGGGGCGAGATCGAGCCGTCGTTCGAAATGCGCGAGCGCCCACCCGCGTTGGAGATTCTCAAACGCCTGCCGCGCACCAACTGCCGCGCCTGCGGCGAGGCCACCTGCACCGCCTTCGCCGTCAAGGTCTGGAGCGGCGGCGCGGCAGCTTCGGAGTGTGCCCCCGTCTTTTCCGGCAACTACCAGCACCTCAAGGATGCCCTCGTCGAGGTGTGTTCCGGGCTTGGCGTCACTTGAACAGGAGGCCGGTGATGAACAGGTGCGCTCGATGGGTGCTTGGGGCCACTGTCGCCCTCGTCGGGGCTGGGAGCGCTTTGGCCGCCCAGGACACGGCGGCTGCCGGCAAGACCCCCCCGCCCAGGGTCCTGGGCGTCTGCCCCCCATTCCACCTCCTGGACGAGGACGGCAACGTCATTGACCCGGTGAAGGGGGTGAATGCCGACAAGCCGTACTCGCCGAAGCAGACGTGTGGGAAGTGCCACGACTACGACAAGATCACCCGGGCCTACCACTTCAGGATGGGCGCGGGCGAGAAGCCCACGGCTGAGCTGGCCGCGCGCTGCCAGTGGGCATCCACCCCGGGCTTCTACGGCGGCACCTGGTGCTCTCCTGCGCCACTCTACAACTACCTCTCGCCCAAGCAGAATGCCGCAGCAGCCACGATGGACATGACGTCGTTCAGCATCATGGCCATCGGCTGCGGCAGTTGCCACCCCGGCGGCGGCTCTGCGGAGTACGACCGCAACGGCAAGCGCTACGACCGCTGGATGGCCGACCCCGCCAGCGGCTTCACCTCGGGCGGCGACAACAACCTCGACGGCGACTACTACAAGGCCCGCTGGACTGAGAGCGGCGTGGTCGAGGCCGACTGCCTGCTGTGCCACCTGCCCGGCTACAAGTTCCCCGAGCGCGACAAGCAGCTCAAGGCCCTGAACTACCGCTGGGCGGCGACCGCAGGCTCGGGCCTCGCCGCCGTCAGCGGCTCCGTGGAGAAGGGCGAGCCGGTCACTGTCGCCTACGACAAGTCGAAGTTTGCTCCCGACGGCACGCTGTCGCCCAACATCGTGCGCGAGCCGCGCAATGAGGCCTGCCTCGCCTGCCACGCCCAGCCTGGCTGGAAGAAGCGCGGCTTCAACTATCGCTCGCGCACCGACGTCCACGTCCGCGCCGGCCTCAAGTGCGTGGACTGCCATCCCGCCGGCTCCTCCGCCGACGACCCCCGCATCCGCGGCAAGGAGCTCCACGAGATCGGCAAGGGCGACGACCCCGGCGGCCTCGTGCGCGACGACCTGGACAACACGGGCCGCGCCTGCGCCGACTGCCACGCCACAGGCCGTTTCGGCGCCCCCGTCGCCAAGCACCGCTGGCTCCCGCCGCTCCACCTCGACACCATCGCCTGCGAGACCTGCCATATCCCCGAGCGCCTCGTCAAGCCCATCCAGTTCCAGGCCAGCGACGCCTTCAACCCTGGCACCAAGATCCCCAGCAAGGGCAAATACCTCTGGACCTTCTACGGCCCCGAAGGGGCCTATCGCAACCACTACGGCTACCTGGTGATGGAGGGCTACGACGACAAGCCCACCGAGCCTTTCAAGCCCTTCCTCGCCCGCTACAAGGGCAAGATATACCCCGTCAACCGCGTCCACTCCGCCTGGCCCGGCATCGAGGTTGAGGGGCAAGCCGCCCTCATGCAGCCGAAGATGGGCGACATCTACCGCATGTGGACCACCCACCAGAAGGACCCCTCTAAGTTCCCCGAGCTGGCGAAGATCACCGACGACAATGGGGACGGGGTCATCGAGGTAAATCGCCCCGAGGAGATTGATGCCCTCATCGCCTCGGTGACGGCCCTCCTGACCGAATCTAAGTACCCAATGGACGGCAAGCGGGTGGTGTGGGTGTACAACGACCGCGTCTACACCTCTGGCACGCAGTACCGCACGATCCCGAAGCACGCGTGGGAAGCGTCGCCCTACGGCAACGTCCACAAGTACGCCCACGACGTCTCCCCCGCGAGAGCCGCCCTCGGCATCAACGGCTGCACCGACTGCCATTCCCCGTCATCCCCATTCTTCTTCGCCTCGGCCCTGAAGTACCCGTTCGACGCCCAGGCGCGGCCGGTTGTGGAGCCGCAGTACCGCCTCCTGGGCCTCGATGGCTTCTGGGCGAACGTGGGCGCATGGCGCGAATCACTGCTGAAGCCCCTGCTGTACGCCCTTATCGTCGCTCTTGGGTGTGCCCTGGTGGCGCTCGTCGCGCAGCGGCTCCTGGCCTGGGGCCTGGGCGACAGCCCTGCGGGACGTTCGTTGCGCCCGGTCCCGTGGCTTCTGGCAATCGCCGCCGCCATCGCCGCGCTCGCGGTCAGCCAGCAGCCCGACCTGATGAGCTACATGCTCCCCACGCGGTTCTGGCTCGACGCCAATCACTTCGCCGTTGCCGCATTGGTGCTCGTGGCGGGCGTCTTGGGCCTGCTCGCGACGGTTCGCGCGAACCGCGCAGTTGCGGCGGCGGGCGCGCGCAGCCCGCTCGGCACGGTCGTTGCCGCCGAGCTGGCCGCCGCGTTGATTCTGGCCGTCGTTTCTGGCATCCTCATGTTATTGAAGCCCGGCGGCCTGAGCGCGGTGACCCGTGCGGCGTACACGGCATTCGATCTTTCTCTCTCGCTCAGCCTCGTCGGAACGCTGTTCGTGGCGCTGCGCGGCGCCCTGCGGTCCGAGCGCGCGTTGCCCCAAGAAGGGAGTTGAGCGATGCCCTTGCTGCAAATCCTGGGCACTGGATGCCCGAAGTGCAAGAAGCTGGCCGAAAACACCGAGGCCGCCGCCAAGGCCCTTGGCCTCGACTACCAGCTTGAAAAGGTCACCGACATCAGGCAGATCATGGCCTTCGGCGTGATGGTCACCCCGGCCCTCGTCGTGGATGGCCAGGTGAAGGTCGCCGGCAAGGTGCCCTCGGTGGAAGACCTCAAGGCGATGCTCAAGTGAGCCTGTTCGGAAAGGAGAGCAACATGGCCGAGAAGGATTCCTGTGCCTGTGGTGCGGCTCCGAAGCTCATCTTCGCCTGCTCGGGCGCGGCCGACGTGGGCGCCATCGCCGACCAGGCGGCACGGAAGCTGACCCGCGACGGGGCGGGCAAGATGTACTGCATGACGGGCATTGGCGGCCGCGTGAGCGGCATCATGAAGACCACCGAAGCCGCCGCGGGCATCCTGGCCATTGACGGCTGCTCGCTGGACTGCGCGAAGCATTGCCTCGAAGAGGCCGGCTTCAAGGACTTCGAGCACATGCGCGTCACCGACCTCGGCCTGGGCAAGGGCACCTCGCCCGTGACCGAGGAGAGCATCGCGAAGGTCGCGGCCAAGGGCGCCGCCGTCCTCGCCGCCATCTGCTGAACCGAGGCGACCCTGTGGCAGACACCAAAGTGACCGTGCTGCTCACCCAGCGCGACGTGGAGCTCGTCGAGCTGGCCGTCGTGGACGATGACGCGGAGGCGGCTCTGGAGTTCGTGCGCCGCGTCGTGAAGCCGCAGGTGGACGCGGCGCTGCGCCACGGGTGACGCCCGGTCTTCGAGCTGCCGTTGGCACGCGCGAATTCGGCTCCGCCGGCCGCCCAGAGGAAGAGATGATGAAGCAGAGCCCGAGCCGACTGCTCGGCCTTGCGCTCGCGAGCGCCCTCGTCCTCCCACTGGGCTGCGCCCAGCGTGAGGGCGGCGTTCTCGGATTCCTCAGCTCGCGGCTCAAGGACGGCCTCGAGATGGTGGACATCGGGGTGACGGTGACGGCGACGCCGCAGTGGACGTTCTACGCGGCGCTCCTGTCCAGCGTCCCCGTGGGTTTCGGCAAGGTGGACGGGTATTTCTTCGGCGTCGGGGGCGGCGACATCGGGGCCATGCGCATCTACTACAACCACATCGGCCTCGGCGTCTGGGGCCGCGAGCGCTCCGGCTGGGGCGACGGGTTCCTCTTTGACTTCGGCGGCTTCGACCTGGACAAGCCTGAGACGATGCACTGCCAGGGCGTCGGCCCGCTGGGCTTCCTGCTGCCGCCCTACGACCGCAGGCCGGCGGGGGCGCCCACATGAACGAAATACCTCCACGTAGGTTACGTGGGTGTCATAGCGAATGCCCAGTTCGCACAGATGGCCGACTTCGCCCTCGGCTGGGTGGGCATAGACTTCGCTGGGGACGACGGCCGCAAGTTCGGCCTCTGGCCCTGGCAGACGGACGAGGCGTCGAGGGAGCCGCCGGCTCCCCAGACCCGCGACCGCCCCCGCGAGGAACGGAGGCGGCAAGCCTCCGAGACGGCGCGTCAGGAGCGCAAGCCCGCGACGCCTGCACGACCTGAAGAGCGCGACAAGAGGGCGCCGCCGCACCTCGACCCGCGCCTTCAGGGTTTGCCATAGGGGCAGAAGGGCGCGGGCAAGGCCCGAAGGCAGGCCAGCCGCCTGGCTTGTGCGCAGGAAGCGAAAGGAACAACACAGGAGTGTCCGTTGCCTGGCCACTGGCCCAATGCCCCTGCTGTAGCGGCAGCGGCGACGCCGCCAGCTTCTTCATGATCCTTGCGGGCGTCGCAGCCGTGTGGTGGCTCGGAAGCTGGGCACTGTCCGCATGGAGAAAGGAAAGTATCCCGCACATGAACAAACTGGCGAAGATTGGCGTCGTGGTCGCGGTTGCCGTCGCGGTGGTCCTCGTGGTGGTCCTGAAGCAACGGCCTGCGAGGCTGACGGCGGGCGAGAACCCGAAGCCGCAGGCCGCTTCAGGGCTTCCGCGCCTCGTGGACCTTGGGGCCGGCATGTGCATCCCGTGCAAGCTGATGGCCCCCATCCTCGAAGAGCTCAAAAAGGAGTTTGCGGGTCGCCTCGAAGTCGTCTTCATAGACGTCAACGAGGACAAGGAGGCCGTCGAGAAGTACAAGATCAATGTCATCCCCGTGCAGATCTTCCTCGACCCATCGGGCAAGGAGCTCTTCCGCCACGAGGGCTTCTTCTCGAAGGAGGACATCCTGGCGAAATGGAAGGAGCTGGGGTTCGACTTCTCGGGCGGGGGCGCCAAGGCCAAAGAAGGAGCCGCCCTTCCGCCAGCGGCCTCACGCCACCCCGATGAGGCTCGGGGGAACCCGAAATGACCGGGCATAGCGTGGGCAACCACCAGGCCAAACTGAAAGGGCCCGCAAGGATGAAGAGAACGGGAAGCATTGGCATCGTCATGGTGATGGTGGTGTTGAACGCCGCCGGCGCACGAGCCGGCACCGTCCGCGAGACATACCCAAACCTCGTGCATGGCATGCTCGCGGCGGCCAAGCTGGCCGAATTGCCCGAGGGGGTGGTCCTGCGCTGCACGGAACTGGACATCACGCAGGCGGACCTGGACCGCATCCTCGCGGAGTCGGCAGCCTCTCTTCGCGAGCAGTTGCGGAGGAACTCGGTCTACCTGCTCGACGAGCTCGCCACAAAGAAGGTGCTCCTGGCCGCGGCCAGGCAAGAGGCGGCAAAGGCCCAGAAGAGCCTCGCGGGTAAGAACGACACACAGATCGTGAACGAGTACGCCGACGGCATCGCCGCGGGCCTGGCGGTCAGCGACGACGAGGTCGCCAGGTTCTACGAGCAGAACACCGAGATGTTCGGGGGCGCCTCGCTGAAGAAGGTGCGCGATAGCCTGAAGGCGTACCTTCTCCAGGACAAGCGTCGCGAGGCCCTCCAGAAACACGTCAGCGCCCTCGCCGAGCGCTTCCAGGTGGCCGTCTCCGCGCCCTGGGTGGCGGAGCACGCGGCCCTGGCCCACGACAACCCCGTGGACAAGGCCCGGGCGAGCGGGCTCCCCTCGATGGTGGACTTCGGCGCCGACGGCTGCACCCCGTGTGAGAGGATGAAGCCGATCCTGGAGGCCCTCAAGCAGAAGTACGCGGGAAAGGCCAACATCGTCTTCGTCCACGCGCGCAACGAGATAGTGCTCTCCACGCGCTACGGCATCCAGTCCATCCCCACCCAGTTCTTCTTTGACAAGAACGGCAAGGAGGTCTTCCGCCACACGGGGTACTACTCCCAGCGTGAGATCGAGGCCAAGCTGAAAGAGATGGGGGTGCAGTAGACCATGCAGGAGCTCTTCACCTGGCTTACGCGCGCCGTGGAAGGCACGCCGGCCGTCGCAATCATCGCGTCGCTCGTCTGGGGCGTGCTGAGCATTCTCCTCAGCCCCTGCCACCTGGCCAGCATCCCGCTCATCGTGGGGTTCATTGACCAGCAGGGGCAGATGACGACGCGGCGGGCCTTCGGCATCTCCACCCTCTTCGCGGTCGGCATCCTCATCACTATCGGCATCATTGGCGCGCTCACGGCGGCTGCGGGGCGCATGATGGGCGACATCGGGCCGTGGGGCAACTACATCGTCGCCGCAATCTTCCTCCTCGTGGGGCTGGTGCTGCTGGACGTGATTCCCATGCCCTTCTCTGGCCCGAGCCAGGTGGGGATGAAGCGCAAGGGCCTCCTTGCGGCGTTCATCCTCGGCCTCGTGTTCGGCGTCGCACTCGGCCCCTGCACCTTCGCCTTCATGGCCCCCATGCTCGGGGTCACTTTCAAGCTCGCGGCCACGAACATCGCCTACGGCGTGCTCCTGCTGGCCCTCTACGGTGTGGGGCATTGCTCGGTCATCGTCCTGGCCGGCACGTTCACCGAGGTCGTCGAGCACTACCTGAAATGGAACGAGAAGTCCCGGGGCGCCGCCATCCTGAAGAAGGTCTGCGGCGTCCTCGTGATTCTTGGCGGCCTCTACATGCTCTATCTGGCTTCCTGAGCCGTCAGTTGACACACCATAGGTGGGAAGATTGCTTGCGACGACATAGTCGCGGCTTCACAGCCATGCGAGAACCGACATGATCCGCAAAATGCTCCTCGTCCTGCTCCGGATCCTGATTCTGTTGGCGGTGCTGGCCGCGCTGGTGGTCGGTGGGGCGCTCCTGGTGAAACACAAGCAGGAGGCCCTCGCCAAGGCGCCTACGCTCGGGCTCCGACCGACCCCCGTCCGCGTGGCCGAGGCCCATCGCGGCGACTTGGTAGAGAGGTTGGACTACATTGCCGTGGCTGAGCCGATCCGCGAGGCCAACATCTCGGCACGCCTCACCGCCACCGTGGAGAAAGTCCTGTTCCTGGAGGGGGAGCAGGTGAAGGAAGGCGACGTGCTCATCGAGCTGGACAGCCGGGAGGTTCGGAACAACATCGCCAGCATGCAGGCGCAAGTGGAGCAGGCCGAGGCCGACCTGGCGTCGAACGAGGCCACGGTCGCGGCCTTGGGCAAGTCGGTGGAGTTCTGGGACACGGAGGTGAAGCGAAGTAGAGCGCTCCTCGAGAAGAAGATCGTCTCTGCCGCCGACTACGACGCCACGGCCGACAAGGCCAACGACGCGCGGGGAAAGCTCGACGCGGCCAAGAAGAAGTCCCTAGCCATAGAGCGGCAGATCGAGTCGCTCAAGCAGAAGAAGGCGGAACTGGAAACCACGCTGAGCTACTGCACGATCCGCAGCCCCTACACAGGCGGGGTCCGGTATCGGTACGTGGACCCCGGGGACATGGCGTTACCCGGGAAGACTCTCCTGGTCGTGGCGGACCGCACGGTACGCAAGCTCTCCTTTGATGTGCCGCAGCAGGACCTGCCGCGCGTGCGGGTGGGGGTGGAGGTCACCTTCACGGTTCAGGGAAGCCTTCGCCGCGCGCGCGTCTCGCACATGTTGCCCTCGCTGAACGTGGCCCGCATGGCTCGCGCCGAGGTCTACGTCGAGGGGGATGCGAGAGAAGGGCTCATCTGTGGGGCCTACGTCCCCCTGTCAGTCATCCTCGGCAGGAAGGCGGGAGTTACGCTGATGCCTGCCTCTTGCGTGATCGAGTCGCCCGACGGGAAGCCCTATGTCTTCGTGGCCGCCGACGGCGCGTTGGCGAGCCGCCCGGTCCAGGTTCTCGGATCGAGCGGCGACGAAGTGGCCGTCGCGGGGGTGGAGCCCGGGATGCAGGTCGTCGTTTCCACGTTTCTCGGCTGGGCCGTCCTGTCCTCGGGGCAGAAGGTGGAGGTCATGAAGTGGACCTCACCAGCTTCTCCCTGAAGAACCCGTATGCCGTCATCGCCCTGGTGCTGGTCGTGGTGGCCCTGGGCGGGTTCGCGTTCTTCAGGACGCCGACCGACCTCTTCCCCAACACCGTGCCGCCGCAGGTGGTCGTCATCACCGTGGAGCCGGGGGCGGGCGCACGCGACGTGGCCGACAAGATCACAGAGGTCATCGAGAAGGAACTCAGCTCCCTCGGCGGACTCAAGAGAGTCACGAGCACGAGCCGGGACGAGGTCTCCTCCGTCAATGCCGAATTCCTGTACGAGAAGCCCATTGGCGAGGCGGTCCTGGACGTCCAGAACGCGATAGGACGCATCCGGGCACAGTTGCCGAAGGACATCCTCGATCCCCGGATCTACCGGATCACGGACGCGACCCGCCCCCTCGTCACGTTAGCTCTCTCGCCCCGGCCGGGCTCCATGAAGGACCTCTCGCAGATCCGCCTCCTGGCCGAGAACCAGATCAAGGACGAGATCCTGAGCCTGCCCGGCATTGCCGATGTCGACGTTTTCGGGGGACACCAACCCGAGGTGAAGGTGCGGGTCCACCGCGACCGCCTGGCGGCCCACGGCATCTCTCTCGGAAACGTGGTCGCCGCACTGGCCAAGCAGAACGTGTCGGCGCCGGCCGGAACCGTCTACTCCAGCCGCAGTGAGTACCTGGTCAAGGTCAGCGGCGAATTCGCCAACCTCCAACAAATCCGGGACCAGCCACTGCGCAAGACGCAGCAGGGATGGCTGCGCATCGCCGACGTGGCGACGGTAGCCCTCGAGGAGCACGAGCGGCGGAGCATCTACCACGGCAACGGCAAGCCGGCCATCGCGATCAATGTTCTGCGCCCAGACAACGGCCCGACCGTCTCCGCGATCCGGGCGCTCAAAGGCGCTCTGCCACGGCTCGAGGCGCAGCACCCCGACATCTCGTTCGAGATCACCGACGACCAGGAGCCGATTATCCAGCTCAACGTGGACGGCATGCGGAGTTCGCTCTGGCAGGCGGTCGCACTCACCGTTCTGGTGGTCTTTGTTTTCCTGGCTGACATGCGCGCCGCGATTGTCGTGTCCGTGAGCATTCCGCTTGCGTTCCTGGCGGGCCTCATCGTGCTCTGGTTCAGCCCCTACACGCTGAACATGGTCACCCTGTCCGGCCTGATCGTTGCCGTCGGGATGGTGGTGGATGCCTCGATTGTCGTCCTAGAGAACATCTACCGCCACTACAAGGAGATGCCACAGCCGGATGCAGTCCTGGCTGCGACCCGGGGGACCCAAGAGGTCGCCCTGGCCATCACCGCCGGCATGCTCACGACCGTCATCGTGTTGATCCCTGTCATGTTCACCGGCGGCTACACCCAGCAGACGATGCGGCCGCTCAACCTGATGATCTCATCTACCCTGGTGGCCTCGCTCCTCGTAGCGCTAACCGTCGTGCCGCTGATGGCTGCCAAGCTCCTGGCCAGGCCCCACGGCCGTCGGAACCTCATCGAGCGCATCTTCGGGGTTACGGACAAAGGGGTGGGGCTCCTGGCTAGAGTGTACCTGGCCATCCTGCGCGGAGCGTTGCGGTGGCGGATCGTCACACTGGCTTTGACCGCGGCCCTTTTCGTGGTGACCATGAGGGTGGTGCCGCCTCTCATTGGCGGCGAACTCATGCCGCCGATGGACACGGGCATTGTGACCCTCGAGTTCGAGACGCCCTCGGACGATGGCCCCCCGCAGGTCGAGCGTGTGCTGAACCAGGTCGAAGCCATGATCTACCGTTGGCCTGGGGTCGAGACCGTGTCCTCCGTGGTGGGCTCGGAGCCCGGCGAAATCAGCTTCGGCGGCGGTGGGGCAACCGCCCAGTCCGGCAAGATCACCATCCATCTCGTAGACCGCACGCGTCGGCGCGAGACCATCTGGGAAATCCAGGACACGTGGCGGCAGGAACTCCGCCAGATCGCCGGCGTGCGCAGCTTTCGGGTCACCGAGTATGGCGCCACCCCCCTGTCCACTACCCGGGCGCCGCTCGATGTCATCGTCAGCGGCCCGGATTCCAGGGTCGTGAGCGGACTGGCTGACCAGTGCCTCGCGGCGCTGCGGGGACTGCCTGGGCTTGTGGACATGCGGCGGAGCTGGTACTTCGACAAGACCGAGTACCAGGTGGAAGTGGATGCCGCACTGGCTCGCCTCTACGGCACCTCGCCAGCGGACGTTGCCGGCGAACTCAAGAGCATCCTCCAAGGCGTCCAGGCAACCCCCATGCGCCTCGCAGGCTTCCTCGATATCCCTGTCACGGTCCAGTATGCTAACGAGGACATCCACGAGCCTTCCCAGTTATCACAGGCCTATGTCTCCTCCGGCGATGGCCCGCTCCCTCTGCGGGCGCTGGCCACCCTGCGGTCGCGCTGCGACCAGCCGTTCATCACGCGCGAGCGCCTACAGAACACGGTTGACGTCACCGGGGTCAACCGCGTCTATACCATCGGCCAGGTGGCCAAGATGGCGCAGATGCGCTTGGCCAAGATCCTGCCCCCCGCGGGCTATAGCATCGAGGTCGCCGGCAGTATCTCCGACATGAAGACCGGAAACGAGGAGATGGGAAAGGCCCTCCTCATCGGGTTCGTTCTGCTCTACATCCTCCTTGTAGCCATGTTCCGGTCGTTCGGCCACCCCGTCACGATCATGGCCGCGATCCCGCTCGCCGTGGCCGGAGCCCTGTGGGGCCTCCTGCTCTTCGACAAGCCGATGTGCAAGCCGGCCACGATGGGCCTGATCCTGTTGGGCGGAACGATCGTAAACAACAGCATCCTCCTTCTCGACTTCATCCTCAACGCTCGCCAGCAAGGCATGAGCAAGCAGGAAGCCATTCTCCAGTCCGTCCGCCTCCGGATCCTCCCCATCCTTATTACCAGCGTCTCGACCATTGTCGGCCTTTTCCCTCTGGTGTTAGAGATGGCAGTGGGCCTCGAACGGATGAGTCCCCTGGCCATCGTTGCCGCAACCGGCTTGACCGCGGGGACATTCCTCACCATGATCGTGATTCCTGTCGTGTACTCGGCCCTCGACAGCGTCGGCACCGCGGCAGTGGCCAGTTTGCGCTTCCTCGTTGGCGCGAAGCCGCCGCTGCCCAGCACGAGGGGAGGCTAGCGCATGCATTGAATGGCACATGTCCACCACGCAGGCCCGGCCACCTCGGCCGAACCCGATACGGTTCGCATGGAACCACGCAGAAAGGAGACAGACGTGGAAACAGATCTGGCACGCAGGACGTTTCTGGGCGCCGCGGGAGCGGCCGTGGCGGCGGGCCTCGTCGCCGCCCCGGCCTCGGCCCAGGAGGCGGCGGGCAAGGGGCTGAAGATCGTCGGCATCGCCACAAGCCCGCGGAAAGGCAAGACCACGGCAGCAGCGGTCCAGGCCTGCCTCGATGCGGCCAAGGAAGCCGCGCCGGGCATCGAGATCGAGCTCATCGAGTTGGCCGGGATGAGCATCCCGGCCGAAGTCGCTGCTGGCATCCCGCTGGAAGCCGGACAGAAGGACGATTTCCCTGCCGTTGCGGCCAAGCTCAATGACCCCAAGGTCGCGGGCATCATCATCGGCTCGCCCGTCTACTTCAACAACATGAGCGGCCTGTGCAAGGCATTCATAGACCGGTGCACGGCGCTCCGCAAGAACTTCGCCCTCGGCGGCAAGGTCGCAGGCGTCGTGGCCGTGGGTGGCGCCCGCAACGGCGGGCAGGAACTCACCATCCAGTCCATCCAGGCGGCGTTGCTGAGCCACGAAGTGCTCGTGGCCGGCACGAGCCGCCCGACCGGGCGGATGGGCGCCGCGCTCTGGAACCAGGGCGACGACATCACGAAGGACGACTTCGGCCTCGCCTGTGCGAAAGACCTGGGCCGGCACGTGGCCCAGACGGCCCTGCGGCTCGGCGGCGGCGCCAAGTGAAGGCGAGCGGCGTTGCCCTTGGTTCGCGTGTGGGATGTTGGGAGGCAGACTAGGGACTCCGGAGATTCCAGATGGGAAGTGGCTCTGTTCTGCGGAAGATGGCTCTGAGCTTCGGCGTTGCAGCTCTCCTGGGCATTGCGCCGGGCTGCGGCTACTTCATAGACCGCGGCAACGATGCAGCCGAGATGTTCGACATCGGCCTCACATTCTCCGCCAAGCCCCAGTTCGCGGCCTACACAAACTGCCCGATCATCTTCCCCGTCGGCTACGGGGAGGTGGACGGCACCTTTGTTGGCGTTGGCGGTGGCAAGGCCGGCGTGATGAAGCACAAGGAGAGCAGCGTCGGCCTGCTGCTGTGGGGCCGCGAGGAGGTCAGTTGGGCAAGCTTCAACGACTCAGGCGGCACCGAGGCCCTCGGCAATCAGGCCACGGGGCTGCTTGGCCTGGCGACGAGCGAAGAGAACACACAGGTCAAGAAGCCTGCGTGCAAGCACTACCTCCACCTGGGCTGGGTGGGCCTGGTGGGCAACATCCGCTGGCTGGAGATCCCCGACTTCTTCCTCGGGTGGTTCCTCCTCGACCCCTCGCACGACGACCGCGAGTTCGGCGGCTGGTGGTTCTGGGGCGGCGCTCAGCCCAAAGAGGCGCCGAAGCCCGAGGCGCCGGGAACCCCCGCAAGACCGCCCGCAAAGGAGCCACCCCGCGAGTGAGGCGAAGGCCATCCTCGCCTCCGCAGGAGACGCAGGGCAACTGCTGTGTCCCACGGCAGACAACTGAAAGGAGGCCGGTTATGGCTGATGCATTGGGTCGGCGTGGTTTTCTGGGAGCTGCGGGCGCGGCGATTGCCGCTGGCGTGGCGGCGCAGGCGGCCGAGCCCCCTGCCCCGCCGCAGCAGGGGGTGAGAATCCTCGGCATCGCTTGCAGCCCCAGGAAGGGCAAGACCACCGCCGCAGCCGTCCAGGTCTGCCTCGATGCAGCGAAGGCGGTGTCGCCGAAGGTCGAGACGGAGCTGATCGAGCTGGCGGGCCTCAGCATCCCCGGCCAGCTTGCCGCGGGCCTGCCGCTGGGGGCGGGAGAGCGGGACGACTTCCCAGCCGTGGCCGCCAAGCTGGCGGACCGCGCGGTGGCCGGAATCATCATCGGCTCCCCGGTCTACTTCAACAACATGAGCTACCTGGCCAAGGCATTCCTCGACCGCTGCATGGTCTTCCGCAAAGAGTTCGGCCTCAGCGGCAAGGTGGCCGGCATCGTGGCGGTGGGCGCCGCGCGGAACGGCGGCCAGGAGCTCACCGTGCAGTCCATCCAGGCGGCGCTCCTCAGCCACGAGGTGCTCGTCGTGGGAACCGCTCGCCCCACAGGGCGCGCCGGCGCCACCCTTGTGAATCAGGGCGATGACATCACAGGGGACGACTTCGGCCTGGCGACAGCGAAGAACCTCGGCCGCCGCGTCGCCGAGGTCGCGCTCCACATGACCGGCCTCCCCGGCTGAGGTGGGCATGCTGATCGAGGTGATCGCGCCTAAGAAGCCGAAGGGCGCGCGGGGCCAGGACGCTGCGCACCGCGACGGCGACGCTTGCCCCCAGAAAGCCTACGTGGAGCTCACGACGGCCTGCAACCTCGACTGCGCGATGTGCCTGCGCCACGCCTTCGAGGAGCCCGGCGGCGAGATGACGCTGGCGACGTTTCGCCGCATCGTCGAGCAGGCCGCCGAGTTGCCCGGGCCGGCGACGCTGAACCTCAGCGGCTACGGCGAGCCGCTCGCCCACCCGCTCTTCCTCGACTGCCTCGCCCTCGCCAAGGGCGCGCGCCTCGCCGTCGAGGTCGTCACCAACGGCCTCCTGCTGACCCACGAGATGATGGCGCGGCTCATCAGGCTGCGGCTCGACAAGCTGGTGGTGTCGGTGGACAGCCTCGGCGGGGAGGCGGGCCAGGGCCTTCACGCCGGCACGTTCCCCGCCGTCGAAGAGCGCCTGCGCGCCTTCAACCGCATGCGCGTCCTGCGAAACGTCACCTACCCAGAGGTCGTCATCGAGTTCGTCGCCACCAAGCGCAACATCGCCGAGCTGCCGGCCCTGGTGCGGCTCGCGCCCCAGCTCGGCTTCACGGGCGTGCTGGTGACAAACCTTGTGCCCCACACGCCCGAGCTGGCCGCCGACATCCTCTACGAGCAGTGGGCGACCGCCTCGCACCGGCGGCTGGCGACCCCGTGGGACCCCGCGGTGGACCTGCCGCTGATGGACGCCCGCTCGGCAGCGAGCGGGGTGGTCGAGCGGATGCGTGCCACGGGCACCCGCGTGCGGATGGGCGGCGCCGATATTGCGGGCGGCGATCCCCGCTGCCGCTTCGTCAGCGAGGGATGCCTGGCCATCCGCTGGGACGGCGCGGTGAGCCCCTGCCTGCCGCTGCTCCACTCGCACACCTACTACTTCCGCACCAGGGCCAGAAGGGTCCGCCGCTACGCCCTCGGCAACGTCAACGAGACGCGGCTGTGGGACATCTGGCGCAGCCGCGAGTACCGCGCCTTCCGCGAGCGCGTGAGGCGCTGGGAGTTTGCCCCCTGCATCGAGTGCGGCGGCTGCGACCTGCGGGCGGACAACGAGGAGGACTGCTTCGGCGGGGCGTTTCCCCGCTGCGGCGAATGCCTCTGGGCCGCGGGAATCGTCCAGTGCCCGTAGCGCATGCATACCCGCACGCTAGACAATCTTACCGGAGGCCACTTCCCCATGTCGGGCGAGAAGCTGAAGGTGCTCTTCCTTTGCACAGGCAACTCGTGCCGCAGCCAGATGGCCGAGGGCTGGGCGCGGCACCTCAGGGGCGAGGCCATCGAGGCCCACTCCGCCGGCACCGAGGTCCACGGCCTCAACCCGCGCGCCGTTGCGGTCATGGCCGAAGCGGGGGTGGACATCTCGCGCCAGCGCTCGAAGCACGTAGACGAGTTGCGCGGCATCGCCTTCGACTACGTCGTCACCGTCTGCGACCACGCACACGACCACTGCCCGCTGTTCCCCGGCAAGGCCAAGGTGGTGCACGTGGGCTTCGACGACCCGCCGCGCCTCGCCCGCGACGCCAAGACCGAAGAAGAGGCCCTCGCCCACTACCGCCGCGTCCGCGACGAAATCCGCGCCTTCGTCGAGTCGCTACCCCAGGCCCTCCTGACAGCAGACTGCTCGTGACAGCGGACCGCTCGTGAAGGAGTTACAGATCCTTCCTACGGGCTGCCCCAGGCGCGACAGGCCGGGCCAGGGGCTCCTCCTGGGCATCCCCGGGCTCCACCCCTCTTGTGCGTGACCCGCACCTGCCGTCCCGCCTGGCCGCGTCATCACGACAACAGCGGGAAGCCGAGTGCGGAGGCGGCGAGTATGTGGAGGGGGTGGTAGCAGGGCTTGCCGGCGCCGTGCTCGAGCTGGAGGCGGCAGGCGCTGCACTCGGTGAGGGCGCCGTGGAACTCCTCGGAGCGGACCCGCGCGAAGAGCCTGGCACCGATCTTCATCGAGAGGTCGTACTTCTCGCGCCGCATGCCGGCGGAGCCGGCGAGGCCACAGCAGCCCTCGTCCACGGGGACGATGCGCAGGCCCGGCACGCCGGCCAGGAGCTTTGGCGCGGCCGCCCCGATGCCCGCGGCGCGGGCGTGGCAGGGGACGTGAAATGCAAGCGTGAGGGGCACTTTGCGGAGATCGAGCTTGAGCCGGCCGCTGGTGCGGAGGCCGAGGAGGTAGCCGAGGGCGTCGTGGGCGTGGGCGGCGACGTCTCTCGCCGCGTCATCGGGCACGAAGTCGGCCCAGCCCTCGCGGAGGCACAGGTAGGCTGTCGGCTCGGTCAGCAGGATGTCGAGCCCTTCGCTGGCGTACTGCCGCAGGGCGTCCAGGTTGTGGCGGATGGTCCTCTGGGCGGCGACAACGTCCCCGTAGCACATGGCCAGGATGCCGCAGCCGCGCACGGGGGGAACGATGACCCGGATGCCGGCCGCATCGAGGAGGCGGACGAGGGCCTCGCCAACGGTCGGGTCGCTCAGCTCCGTGAAGGTGTCGGGGAAATACACTATTGCGGATTGCGGGCTGCGGATTGCGGATTGCTGTGCCCAGGGACGTATGCGCCTCCTAAGGGGCCGGCGGGCGATGGGCGGGATGGGCGCGCGGCGGTCGAGGCCGGTGAGCTTCTCGAGGAGCCAACGGGTGGCCCCCAGGCGGTTGGCGGCGTTGGCCAGGGGGGCAAGGGGTGTGAGGAGCCGGCTCGCGCCCTCGAGCCACGCGAGCGCGCGCCCGGAGCCGCTCGGCCCGGCCTCGGCGGCCACGCGGGCCTTGGCCTCGAGCATCAGCTTGGGGACGTTCACGCCCGATGGGCAGTCGGCCTTGCACGACTCGCACAACAGGCACAGGTCGGCGACGCGGGCGAGGCAGCGGGCGGCCTGTGCGCCGGCCAGGCGGCCGGCGGCGATCTCGCGCAAGAGGTTGGCCTTGGCCCTCGGGGATGCCTCCTCGATGCCGAGGGCCTTGAAGACCGGGCACATGCGGGTGACGCTCGCGGGGAGGGTGCGGCAGGTGGCGCAGCCGTGGCAGCGCTCGGCCTCGGCGGCGGCGCCGCCCTCAGGCCATTGGAGGCGCTGCGCCAGGGGGCGCGAGCGGTAGTCGGCATCGTAACGCAGGTGACTCGTCAGCGAGAAGGCGCGGCGCGGGTCGGGCACCTTCTTGCCGGGGTTCAGCAGGTTCTCGGGGTCGAAGGTGCGCTTGACGGCGCCAAAGATGAGCTGGAGCGGGCCGTAGAGCCTGGCGAGGTACTCGGTGCGGGCCATGCCGTCGCCGTGCTCGCCGCTGGTGGTGCCGCCGAGGGCGATGGTGAGGTCGAAGACCTCGTCGGCCACGGCGCGCATCCTGGCGACCTCGGCCGGGTCGTGGAGGTCGAGGAGCGGGCGGACGTGGAGGTTGCCCTGCGCCGCGTGGCCGTAGATGGCAGCCTGGACGCCGTGGCGTCCGAAGATGTCCTGGAGCCCCTCGATCAGGGCCGGGAGCTGGTCGGGCGCCACCGTGACGTCTTCGATGAAGGAGGCGACGCGCTTCGGCCCTGGCTGCCTGTAGAGGAGCGGAAGGGTGGCCTTGCGGATGGCCCACAGGCGGCGGGTCTCGGCCTCGGAGGCCGGCTCGACGCAGCGGGCGGCGAGGCGGAGCTCGTCGCAGACGCGTCGCCGCATGCGGGCGAGGGCGTCGGCGGCCTCGGCCTCGGTTGCGCCGTCGAACTCCACGTGGAGCTGGCTCTCGCCGGGCCTGGGCAAGAGGTCGGCCAGCTCGGGCCGCCCCGCGCGAATGACGTCCACGGCGTGGTGCTCGTGGATTTCGACGGCGCTGGGGCCGAAGGGGAGGACCTCGAGGATGGCGCGGCCGGCGGAGGCGAGGTCGGGGAAGTGCAGGAGCGCCTCACGGCGGGCCGCGGGACGCGGCGCGATGCGCAGCCTGGCGGCCAGGACGATGGCCAGGGTGCCCTCGGAGCCGCAGATGAGCTTGCTGAGGTTGAGCGCCCCGCCCTCGATCACCCGCTCGAGGCGGTAGCCGGCCGAGTTCTTGGCCGTGCGCGGCTGATGGTCGCGGATGAGGTTTGGGTGGCGCTCGATGATCAGGCGGGTGTCGCGGTGGATGTGCGCCTCGCTGGTCTCCTGGGACACCAACCGCTGCCAGGCGGGGCTATCGAGCTCATAGGAGCGCAGCCGCGCCACACTCCCGTCCGCCAGCACGACGTCCAGCTCCTCCACATAGTCAATCACCGTGCCGTACTTGACGGAGTGCGAGCCTGCGGAGTTATTGGCGATCATTCCGCCCAGGGAGCAGTAGCTCGAGCTGGAGGGGTCGGGGGGGAACCAGCGGCCTTGCGGGGCGAGGGCGGCGTTGAGCTCGTCGCAGACGAGGCCGGGCTGCACCCACACGTGGTCATCGGCCACGCTCAGGAGGCGGTTCATGTGGATGGTGAAGTCGAGGACGACGCCGTCGCCGAGCGCCTGGCCTGCGAGGCCCGAGCCAGCGCCGCGGGGCGTGATGGCGACGCCGTGCGCCCGGCAGACGCCCACTGTGGCCCGCACGTCGTCGCCGTCGAGCGGCGCGACCACGCCGAGCGGCGGGAGGCGGTAGATGCAGGCGGCGGTCGAATAGAGCGCGCGGGTGGCGGGGTCGAAGGCCACCTCGCCGCGCACCTCGCGGCGCAGCTCGGCCTCAATCGCCGCCGCATCACGCAAGGAACAGACAGACAACGCTCAGCCCCATTCAGTGGCGCCGCCCGGCGCTTCGCAAGCTCATCCTACATGATATGCCAAGCGGCGCACGCACACAAGTTTGATTTGGGCGTAGGCCGTTTGACTCTTGAGCGGCCAAGCAGTAACCTTCAAGGGCGGGAAGGGCCTCGCATCGTCAACTCCGTTTGGTGAAAGACGCTCATGAAGTCAAGATGCCAGGAGGTGCTTCTCGTCCTCGGTGTGGTAGCAGTCCTCGGGGCGCGGCCGCTTGCGGCCGCCGAGGGACCCTGGTGGCCGTGCTTCCACGGGCCAAACCGCGACAACATCTCGCCCGACAAGGGGCTGCTGAGGGAGTGGCCGAAGGGCGGGCCGCCGCTGGCCTGGAAGTTCTCCGAGTGCGGCAGGGGCTACGCCGGCGTCGCCATCGCCGACGGCCGGCTCTACACGGCGGGCGACTTCGACGACGAGGAGTGCCTCCTCGCCCTCGACCTCGGCGGGAAACTCGTCTGGAAGGCCGACAACGGCAAGGCCTGGAAGGGCGCCTACCCCGGCGCACGCACCACGCCGACCTACGAGGATGGCGTCCTCTACCACATGAGCCCCACCGGCCGCCTGGGGGCCTTCGAGGCCAAGACGGGACGGGAGCTCTGGGCCGTTGACCTCCAGAAAGAGTTCGCCGCGCAGCCGGGCATGTGGGGGCTTTCTGAGAACATCGTCCTCGATGGCGACAAGGTGTTGTGCGCCCCCGGCGGGGCAAAGGGGCGATTCGTGGCACTCGACAAGAAAACCGGCAAGACCCTGTGGGCCAACACCGACTTCCCCGAGGGTGCGGCCTACTGCACCCCCATCGTCGTCACCCACAATGGCGTCCGACAACTCATCACCCTGATGCAGCGCACCATCGCGGGCGTGGACACCACAGCGGGAAAGCTCCTCTGGACCCATCCCCACACCACCCAGCACTGCCAGAACGTGACCATGCCGATCTACTGCGACGGGCTTGTGGCGGCCAGCAGCGGCCACGGCACAGGCACGCGGGTGCTCAAGCTCGCCGACGACAGCCGAGGCGTGACCGAGCTGTGGGTCGGCAAGGAGCTCGACAACTGCCACGGCGGCATCGCGCTCCTCGACGGGTATCTCTACGGCCACGGCTGCCGCCTCTACGGGCGCGGCTTCGCCTGCGTGGAGCTGAGGACCGGCAAGGTGATGTGGACTGAGAAGGCCCTCAACAAGCTCTCGTTCACCGTGGCCGACGGGTTGCTCTACGGCCACAACGAGCGCGGGAGGGTGTTCCTCGTCGAGGCCAGGCCCGCGGGCTGCCGCATCCTCAGCCAGTTCACCCTCCCCAAGAAGACCGGTGAGCAGACCCTGTGCCATCCCGTCGTCTGCGGCGGCAGGCTCTACGTCCGCTACTGGGACGAGCTTTTCGCCTACGACGTCGGCGCCGGCAAGTAGGCCACCCTTCTGAAAAGGAGACAGGCATGTCCAAGCTGGCGATGAAGGCGCAGATCGAGGCGCCGGCCGAAGCGGTGTGGGGGACGGTGCGCGACTTTGGCGCCCCGAACAAGTTCATTGCGGCCGTGGAGGGCTGCACGCTGGAGGGGAGCGGGGTGGGCGCCGTGCGCACACTGCTCTTCGGCGGCGAGAAGGTCGTCGAGCGGCTCGAGGCCCTCGACGACGCCGCCCGCAGCCTCACCTACTCCATCGTGTCGGCCCCGCTGCCGATGGAAGGCTACGTCTCGACGATGAAGGTGCGCGCGCTGGGCAAGGGGCGCTGCGAGCTCGAGTGGTCGTGTGTGTTCACCCCAAAGGGCGCGCCCGAGGCCGAGGTAAAGAAAATCATCGAGGGCGTCTACACCGCGGGCTTCGCCGGCCTCAAGAAGCTCCACGGCGGCTGAGTGCGGCCGGCTCAGGGGGCTCATCGAGCCTTCTTCACCCCCTCGTCAGGGGGCCACAGGCAACCTGGCCGCGGTGCTCGGGGACACGGCCTTTTCACCCCTTCGCCAGGGGGGGCTACAGGGGGTCAGATCAGGCCGCTTGGCCCTCTGAGCCTTGGCGGGGTGCGGTCCATAAGCCACTGGCAAGCCCGCACTTATGGATGCCGCCCGCCGAGCGACAGAGGGCCAAATCCCTGCGCACACCCGTTGGCCCCCTGAAGCCCTGAAGGGCGCGCGCCAAGGGGCTGAGGTGGGGGGCAGCCTGCTGGCGGCGCGCCGCGCTTGACTTTGGCGGCCTTCGGCGTATCATGCCACGCTTTGTGCGCCGTGGTTCCCCTCCTCTCGGAGCACCTTAGCGTGAATGCACCTGAGACCAACCCCTCTGCCGCACCGGAACGCCACCTGGGGGTCTTCGATGCCATCTGCATCGTGGTGGGCATCGTCATCGGCTCGTTCATCTTCTTCCTGGGGCCGTTTCTCGTCGCCCTGAACACGGCGAGCTGGGATATGATGCTGCTGGCGTGGGTGGGGGGCGGGTTCCTGTGCCTGTGCGGGGCGCTGTGCTATGCCGAGCTGTCCACGGCCTACCCCAAGGCGGGCGGCGAGTATTCCTACCTCGCCCGAGCCTTCGGGCCGGAGCTGAGCTTCCTGTTCGTCTGGGCGCGCAGCACGGTCATACAGACCGGTTCGATTGCGATGCTGGCCTACGTTTTCGGGAAGAACATGGCGCAGCTCGCCCCCCTGGGCAGCCGGGGGCCGATGGTCTACGCCTTGCTGGCCATCGTGGCCCTCACGGCGGTGAACATCCTGGGGTGGAAGGCGGACAAGTGGACTCAGAACATCCTCACCGCGGCCAAGGTGCTGGGCGTGGCGGCGATCATCGTGGTCGGCCTGCTCGTGGCGCCGGCAGCCGGCCCGTCCGAGCCGGCGGGGCCGCCCGACGTCGGCTTCGGCCTCGCTATGGTCTTTGTGCTCATTACCTTCGGGGGCTGGAACGAGGCGGCCTATGTGGCCGGCGAGGTGCGGGAGCCGAAGCGGAACATGCTACGGGTGCTCCTGGGGAGCATCGCGTTGCTCACCGCCCTCTACCTGCTGGTGAACCTTGCGTATCTGCGGACGCTGGGCTTTGCCGGGCTGCGCGGCGGCCCCGCGGTGGCGGCGAAGACGATGGCGGCCGGCGTCGGCGCCTGGGGCGGCACCGCCATCACGGTGCTCATCGCACTCTCGGCGCTCGGCGCGGTCAATGGCTGCATCTTCACAGGCTCACGGGGCATGTACGCTCTAGGCACGGACCATAAGGCTTTCGGCTTCCTCGGCCGCTGGCAGCCGCGGCTGGGCGCCCCGGTCAACGCCCTCATCGCCCAGGCGGCCATCGCCCTCGCGCTGGCCGTGCTGCCCAACCTCGGCCCCGGCTTCCAGAAGGCGTTCGGCGACGCGGCGCAGGCGATGGTGGACTACACGGCGCCGGTCTTCTGGCTCTTCATGATGCTCGTCGGCCTCTCGGTGTTCATCCTGCGCACGTGGCAGCCGGCCATCGAGCGGCCCTTCCGCGTGCCCTTTTTCCCGGCAACGGTTGTGCTCTTCGTCCTGATGTGCGGCTACATGCTCTACAGCGGCCTGGCCTACACGAAGGCCGGCGCCCTGGTGGGTGTCGGCGTGCTCCTGGCCGGCCTGCCGGTCTACCTGCTTGCGGGCGGGGGCCGCCAGGCGGGGGCCGCTTCGTGAGCCGGCGCCGCAATGGCTTCTCGCGGTGACCTCCCGGGGCGCCCCGGGATCGCCGACAGCGATACGCGAAAGGAGCGGAAGCGATGAAGCGATGGCTGAGACTCTTGGTGGTGCTGGCCGTGAGCCTCGTGCTCGCCTCGGCCGGCTGGGCCGGCGAAGACGCGGAGAAAAAGCCCGCCCGCAGGCCCGACGTCCACTTCGTCCCCACCCCGCACGAGGTGGTCGAGGTCATGCTGCGCCTGGCCGACGTCAAGAAGGACGATGTGGTCTACGACCTCGGCTGCGGCGATGGCCGCATCGTCGTCGCCGCCGCCAAGAAGGCCGGCTGCAAAGCCGTCGGCTACGACATTGACCCCCAGCGGGTCAAGGAATCGCTCGAAAACGTCAAGACCAACAAGGTCGAGGACCTGGTGAAGATCGAGGAGAAGGACATCTTCACCCTCGACCTCGCCCAGGCGAGCGTGATCACGCTCTACCTCCTCCCCAGCCTCAACGTCAAGCTCATCCCCCAGCTCGAGAAGATGAAGCCCGGCTGCCGCATCGTCTCCCACGCCTTCGACATGCGCGGCGTCACCCCCGATGTCGAGGCCACAGTCCGCTGCAAGGACGGCATGGAGCGCAAGGTCTACCTCTGGACCACCCCCCTGAAGAAGGAGAAGACCACCGAGTAACCCACGCGTCGAGCGACACGTCAGGCCTGAAACCCGGAAACCGTGATTGATTTGAGAAAGGAAGCTCATGGACAGCAGGCGTTGGATGAAGGTTTTGGCGGCTGTTCTCGTCGGAGCGCTCGCCAACTCGGGCGCCTGGGCCGCCGAGGGGGAGAAGAAGCCGGAGCGCAAGCCCGACGTCATCTTCGTCCCCACCCCGCACGAGGTGGTCGAGGTCATGCTGCGGCTGGCGGACGTGAAGAAGGATGACATCGTTTACGACCTCGGCTGCGGGGACGGTCGCATCGTGGTCGCCGCCGCCAAGAAGGCCGGCTGCAAAGCCGTCGGCTACGACATTGACCCCCAGCGAGTCAAGGAATCGCTCGAAAACGTCAAGACCAACAAGGTCGAGGACCTCGTAACTATCGAGGAGAAGGACATCTTCACCCTCGACCTCAGCAAGGCAAGCGTCATCACCCTCTACCTCCTGCCTAGCCTCAACGTCAAGCTCATCCCCCAGCTCGAGAAGATGAAGCCCGGCTGCCGCATCGTCTCCCACGCCTTCGACATGCAGGGCGTCACCCCTGATGTCACGGCCACGGTCCACTGCAAGGACGGCATGGAGCGCAAGGTCTACCTCTGGACCACCCCCCTGAAGAAGGAGAAGGCGGGGGAATAGCCGCCCGCGTCGTTCGGCCCACCGCCTCTCATCGGGGCGGGTCCTCGCCTGGCGAGGCCCGCCCCGATTCATTTCGGCGCCAGACGCCTGCGGCGCGAGCCACTCATCCGAAGGCGCGGCTCGCCTCGCCCCTGCGGGTACTCGGCCCGGGCCGCGGCGCCGCCCTCCGGCAAACACGCAATTGGCAGCCGTGGGAGCGGCCGCAGAGCAATATTGCAGAGTTGAACAACTCCGCAACACTCCTATGCCCCCGGCCCTCAGCGCGCGGGAGAGACTGGTCCAGGCCGCCCCCCCTATCGGTGATCGGCTGCTCTCGACCGACATCGCGTTTGACAAAGCCGGCGCGGGTATTATACTCACCAGTGCCGTCCGCAACGACTCCCCCGTGGGGCGGCAATGGATGAGATGTGTGGCACAGCCGCCAGCGGCTGTGGGCGGGCGGGAGCAAGGCCAGGCCATCACAGCCGAGGGCGGCTGTGCCACAAGCACGAGCAGCGCTCCGGCGGGTTCCGTTGCTAAAGAGAGGTGTGAGATGGCGTCGGAGAAGTTGAGCGGGTCCTCGCGGCGGGAGTTTCTGAGGGCCTCAGCGGTCGCGGCCTCGGGCGCGGCGATGGCCCACCTGGCCGCCCCGGTGGGCGCCTACGCCCAGGGCGCCGACACGATCAGGCTCGGGATGATCGGCGCGGGCGGCCGCTGCACGGGGGCCGCGATGGACGCGATGACGGTGGACCCCGGGGTGAAGCTTGTGGCCGTGTGCGACATGTTCATGGACCGCGCGCGCAACGCCCGCAACCACCTCAAGAAGCAGAAGCCCGAGCAGGTGGACGCGCCCGACGAGCGGGTCTTCGACGGCTTCGACGGCTACAAGAAGGTCATCGAGTGCTGCGACGTCGTCTGCATCGCCAACGCCGCGAAGTTCCACCCCCTCCACACCAGGGCGGCAATCGAGGCGGGGAGACACGTCTTCGTCGAGAAGCCCCACGCCATCGACCCCTACGGCATCAAGATGCTCGAGGAGGCCCTCAAGCTCGCCGCCGCCAAGAAACTCTGCGTCGTCTCCGGCCTCCAGAGCCGCTACGACCCGGGCTTCCGGGAGGCGATGCAGCGCATCCACGACGGCGCAATAGGCGACATCGTGGCCATCGAGGAGAACTTCCTCCGCGGCCCCTACGGCCTCTACCGCCGCCAGCCAGGCCAGACCGAGGTCCAGTACCAGGTCAGCAACCAGTACCACTTCACCTGGCTCTCGGGCGACGACGTGCCCCAGAGCCTCGTCCACAACATTGACCGCTCGCTGTGGGCATTGAAGGAGCAGCCCCCCGCCACCTGCCACGGCCTCGGCGGCCGCTCCTCGATGACCGACGAGATCTACGGCAACGTCTTCGACCACCACAGCGTCGTCTACGTCTACCCCAACGGCACGCGCATCTACGCCTTCTGCCGCACCACCACAGGCTGCTACAACGAGGTCTCCAGCCTCATCTTCGGCACCAAGGGCCGCTGCAACCTCTTCGCCTGCTCCATCGAGGGCGAGACCAAGTGGCGCTACGCCGGCCCGCGCCCCAGCCCCTACCACGAAGAGCACCGCGCCCTCTTCACCGCCATCCGCAAGGGACAGGTCGTCTCCAGCGCCTACCACATGGCCCGCAGCACCCTCGTCACCATCATGGGCCAGCTCTCCTGCTACACCGGCGCGGAGGTCAAGTGGGCCGACGTTGAGAAGAGCGACTTCTTCTACCCACCCAAGCCCGAGGACTGCCGCAACGACATGGAGCCCCCCACCAAGCCCGGCCCCACCGGCTCCTACCCCGTCTACATCCCAGGGCAGACCAGACTGTTGTAGTGGACCAGCGAGAGGATGGTGCATGCGTTGGCCCCAAGGAGCGCCGAAATTAGAGCACCTAAATCAATGAACCGCAGAGGCCGCAGAGGCCGCTGAGAAGGAGCCAGCCAAGAGCATGGGTCTGATCTTTGCCCACATGTTTCTGCTTCTGAGGCCTAGCCCCCGAAGGGGGCGTTTGACGCGTAGCCCAGGGCGACCGAAGGGAGCCCTGGGTAAGGGTGCACCCAGGACAGAGCCCCCGAAGGGGGCGATTGAAAAGGCCATCAATCGCCCCTTTCAGGGGCTCATGAATGGGGGGACGCCTTTCCCCAGGGCTCCCTTCGGTCGCCCTGGGCTACGACTGGCTCGCCCGCTTCGCGGGCTAGTGAACTGCAAGATGTGGGCAAAGAGCAGAGCATAGGCTTCGGCCTTGGAGCGCTGCCTATGGTCTGGTATCTGCTCCTGTTTGCGTGCTCCGCGTTCTCCGCGGTAGATGTCATTGTTTTGGACGCTCTTAGTAAGTCTTCTTGACGAAAGGGCAGACTGATGCAGCCTGCGAACTTAGCTCATGTCGTGCACAAGGCCTTAAGATTCGGCGCCATTCTCGTGATCATACTTATCGTGGGCGTGGGAGCGGTGCGGTGTTTCCTGGCGTTTTCTGGCAAACAAGAAGGCCTTAACTCAGCCTACTGGGAATTGGCGGTCGACAAGCAAGCAATTGCCAAGCTGCGCGACTGCCTCAAGGATATGTGTGCGCGGATAGAGGACCGACTCACTGCGGCCGGCTTTAATTTGGTTTTGATAACGGAGTTCTATGAGCTGAAGAGCGGTTCGCCCGATATCGGCGGGTTGCTCCTATCGCGAGTTGTTGAGGACTCGTTGCTTTCGACGGGCAGGTTAAGCGTAGTGGGTAGGGCGCCTGCACCGATTCTCTCTAGCTGGGACCGTTCGAATCAGCTGGAGCAGGAAGTGGCTCGGCTTGTGAGGACGCGCGGCTACCCAAGGGAGGCAAGGGCCGTTGTGACTGGAACCTATCATTCATCCCCTACTTCGGTACGCATTTCATGTTCTGCAGTTGACCTAGCGTCATGTGAGGTCCTTACGTCTGTCTCCTTGACCACTCCCTCGGACGAAGCACCGTTTCTAGCCACCTCCGAGCTTGTCAAGACGGTAAAGGTCGCAGTAAAGATAGCTATAGCTGCAGTCTCCTCCCTAGTACCCCTCGCCTTCTGCTATATCCAGGTGGCTATTCTGTGGGGAGTCGCTGGAACCCTGGCTGTCACCAGATTCCCAGACTTCATAAGGGTTATTGCAGCGGTGTGCTGCTCCGCCTTCCTGTACGCGATTGTGATTCGTCCGATGGCGGACGAATTGCGCAACGTCACAAGTTTTTCTGGCGTGTGGAGTGTCATTTCCTTTCTGCTCGGAGCGACTAGCGCTGTCTCGGCTTGTTGGGGGCTGGACCGCTTGCGCCCACAAGTTGGGTTGCCAATCTTCGCCACCCTCTTGAGCTTCACAACCATCCTGATTGGCGAGAGGGCCGTTGGTGTCGAACCGACCATTGGAAACCAGTACGTGGTTGCCGGCCCAATCGTTGGAGGCTTTTTATATGTTATGTTCTCTTCCCACGTAGACCGCAGGGCGGACCTCTACACGCCAACTCTTGAAAAGAAGGTGAACTCGCCATGAACAGCGGCGCACACCTTGCCAACGATACCGTAACCACCTGTTCAGTAGTTGAACTGAGTCTTCCGGCAGCGGGGTGGTCGTGGGGGTGGTCTGACGCGTTCTCGGGGCGTGACCTTTCGGGCGGCATACGGGATCCCTGACGGATTCCTCTCTTCCCTCCTCTCCTTCCTCCCGCGACCAGCTATGGTGAGGCCGTCCGAGTTGGCCCCGCCCCGGGCTTACTAAGCGACTGAATCCTCCCGTGCGGTATTTCCATCTTCGGCACCAAAAGCCGCGCCAACATAATGGCCTGCACCATTGACGGCGAGAACAGGTGGCGCTACACCGGCCCCAGGCCCAGCCCTTACGTTGAGGAGCACAAGGCACTCTTCACCGCCATCCGCAAGGGCGAGGCCATCTCCAGCGGCTACCACATGGCCCGCAGCACCCTCGTGACCATCATGGGCCAGCTCTCCTGCTACACCGGCCAGGCCGTCACCTGGGACCAGGTGACCAAGAGCGACTTCTTCTACCCCCCGAAGCCCGAGGACTGCCGCGCCGACATGGAGCCCCCCA
>Ga0101944_10002535_pt1 | contig 29113 bp, 21 predicted proteins | sample DewCreD2012metaG_FD_75245 | JGI IMG/M metagenome (GOLD analysis project Ga0101944, IMG submission 75245) | Hot spring sediment bacterial and archeal communities from British Columbia, Canada, to study Microbial Dark Matter (Phase II) - Dewar... ... | reverse complement strand
GAATCGCCACGCCCAGCACATTCTCGGCGCCCAGGGCTTGTACCGCCAACACCGCCGCCACCGACGAGTCGATTCCGCCCGAAAGGCCGAGTACCGCCCTTTTCATCCCGTTCTTGCGCGCAAAGTCGCGGATTCCGAGGGTGAGGGCCTGGGCGAGGTCCTGGTAAGTAGTAATTGGTGATTGATATTCCGTGCTTATCAACCGCTGATGACCAACCTCGAACACCGCCACAGCCTCCTCGAAGCCCGGAAGGAACGCCGCCCGCTCCCCCTCCAGCGCGAAACTGCGCCCGTCGAAAATCAATTCATCGTTCGCGCCGACTGCGTTGACAAACACAACCGGCAAATTAGAGATTTCTTGATTGGGTGATTTGGCGATTTTGGAAACCCGCCGGGCGTGTTCAAGCCGTTTTTCGAGGATACCCTGGCGATACGGCGAAGCCGCCAGGCAGACCAGGATGTCGGACTCGGCGGCCTTCAACTCTTCGGCGGGATGGATGGGGTAGCCTTCATCCCACAAATCTTCGCAAATCAGTATACCTACGCGCTGTTTTTGAATTTCCAGCGGCGGGAAAAATCCGCCCGGCACGAACCAGCGCGGCTCGTGGAACACATCGTAGGCGGGCAGCAGGCGCTTGGCGGCGGCCAGCTGCGGGCGGCCCTCCCGTATTAGCCAGGCGGCGTTGCGCAGGTTGGGGTGATTCGGCAGGGTCGAATTGGCGGGGGCGAGCGAACCCAGCAAAACCGCCGGGAAACCCGCCAGTTGACCGGCCAGGTCATCCAGCGCGGCCATCGCCGCCGGGGGGAAACTGGCATCGAGCAGGATGTCGCGCGGCGGGTAGCCGGTGAGCACCATCTCTGGGAAGACGATTAAATCCGGCGACTGGGCAGCAGCCTGTTTCGCGGCCTCCACAATCCGGGCCACATTCCCCTCCAGGTCGCCCACCGTCGGGTTGATTTGGGCCAGGGCAATTTTCATAGGTCTGTGAAATTTGGACGCGGACAAGAGCGGATTTTTATAACTGCCTCGACAATGTCGCATTAAGATTGGCGCGTTTTTACGCGTCGCAGCACTGGGTTACGGGCGCAGCTCGGCAGCCAGCAGTTCCAACAAATTCAAGGCCGCCAGGGTCGAATCGCGCCGAAAGCAGATGTCATCGCCGAACAGGAAGGTTTTATAGCCCAGGCTGAGCAGGAAGGCCGCATCGCCAAGATCGGCGCTGTCAGGAATCGGCCCGTAGGCCAGTGAATTGAACAGGCGGCTGGCAACCACCGCTTCCGGGTCGGCCTGGACAATCTCGCGCAGGGCAGTCACAATCCGGTGCGGGCGCGCGACTTCCACGTACAGGTCGCCGCGCGCGGCCATGAGATGTCCCTGGCCTGCTTTGTGGGTTCTAGCGTATGCCAACCCGCGCTGAGTCTCGATTTTGAGCAGGATTTCAGCCTCGGGCAGCAGTTCGCGCACTTCGGCGGCATCGGCGGGCGATTCGACATACGAGAGCATGACATTTTTCAGGCCGAGTGGCTTCATCGCAGCCAGATAGGCCCGGTCGGTTTCGGTCAGCGTCCCCTCAACCTGGAGCGAGGGGTGTGGGATGTTGACCGATTCGCCGGGGCCGACCAGGCGGCGCGGGCCGTCTTCCAGAATCAGCCGGTTGCCATCCACCGCCACCACCCGCGCCCGCTCGCGCCCATCCCCAAACCAGGCATCCACCGGCGTCTGGACGTTGATTCGGTGGCTGATGAAGACCTCGGTAAAGGGCGGTATGGCCGCCCCGACCACGCGCAACTGACGGCCTTTCAAATCAACCCACAGCGGTTGGCCGAGTTTGGAGAGCCGCTCCAGCGCCTCGGCGGGGCCATCCTTGAGCGGCATCACTGTGTTCAGGCGCAGTCCACCCACAATCGGGTGCGCGGCGACTTCGGCCAGGAAGTCTGCGTAGGGCGGAGCAGTGACAATTGCGGAAATCATATTCGGGATTGGTTATTCGATATTCGAACATCGAGTAACGAGTATCGAATATCGAATATCGAATATCGCTTAACTCAGCTTCAATGTCGTGCCGCAGTAGCCGCACTTGAACAGGCCGCTGGCGGTAGTGGGAATGGGGCCGCCGCAGGTCGGGCAAATCAGTTTGATGACCTTGCTGACCTGTTCTACTTTGGTCTCGTGCTGGCGGGCGCGCATGTTGTCTTGGAAATCGCCAAAATAGCCCCACGAGCGGGCAATTAAGCCCATGGCGTAATCCACGGCGCGTTGTTCGTCCTCGATCTGGAAGACTTTCTGGGCGCCGATGGCCCTGGCCCACTGCTGGTCCACTTGGTCGCCGCGCTGGCCGGTGGGACGCCGCAGAAACCAGGTGTTCCAGTTTTCTGAGACCTGTTTCCAGGCCGCAAACGAGTCGACATCCTGCTGGATGGGGTCGCCGAGGTAATGACGAATCTGGTTGCGCGGCACAATGGGGTGCATGGTGATGTCGCCAAAGACAATCAAGAAAGGTTTTTCCTGGGCGTTGGGAGTCTGGACATGGGTATTGACCCAGTGCGCGAACAGCCCATACGATTCAGGCGCGTCGCCGCCGCCACCTTCGCCGTAGAGCGAACCGAGCAGCTGCTCCAGGTCGAATCCGCTGGCAAAGGTGGTCACTTGCAGCGGCCATTTATCCACTGCCGCATCGCCAATCGCCGCGAAGCAAATTTCGACATCCGGGCGGTATTGCGAGAGGGTGTTGTAGAGCAGCGGCAGGCGGTCAAAGATTTCGGCCGGCCAGGAGGCCATCGAACCGGTCACATCGACGGCGATGATGAGCGGGTTGGCCGACTCGGTGCGGACCACTTTTTTCGGGTCGATAATTTTCTCGTTTGGGCCGCCGCGTGGGCCGTAACTGCGCGGCCCGGCGGCTTTGGCGCGTTCGGCGGCGGCAGCCCGAGCCGAGGCGGCGGGCGCGGGGGCGTAGGCGTATTTGCCAGAGCCGTACCATTTGCTGGTATCTTCATCCCATGAGTACATAAAAATCATCTCCTTTTCTTCTCAGATGACAGTCACTTCCAAAGTCACCTGAAGGTGGTCTGGGCCAGCGCTTCCAGCCCAAACTCGCGGCGGAAGCGTTCGTCGAGGCGGTGTTTGGCGATGTAAGCAGCGACTGATTCGGGGACGAGTTCCTGCCAGCCCTGGCCGCAGGCCATCGCGTGGCGCACTTGCGTGCCGTCGAGGGCTATCCGTTCGTTTAACGGGACCAGGCTGACAGGCCGGATGACGTGGTAATCGTTTTCGAGCAAGTGAATGACGTAGGGATTGTCGGTCACAAAGGCGTCGAGCGTCCCAAAGAGTTCCAAAATCATCGCCCGCCAGCGCGGGCCGTCATCCAGGTCGGGGACGGGAATCAGGGTGTAGTTGTCGAACCCCTCCATCGCCAGCCGGAGCATGTCGGTTGTCTCTTCCAGAGTAAAAGGGTTGCGCAGATTGTAGCGATTGGAACTGCCAATTCCGATGAGCGCGTGGCCGGCCTCCCGGCACAAGGCGCGCAAGACAGGAAGGTGTCCCTTGTGGACGGGCTTCCAGCGCGCAACCATGCCGAGGCAGGTAAATGTGGTCATGGGAATATTATATTCCCTACTGCGTTCGAAAATCTAAAACGACTCAAGCGTCTTCCTGATTCTTCAGCCATGCAATTGCTTCCGCCGTAATCGCTTGAGATGGAAGTGTATACCCATGCTGCCATGCCTGCTCATATTGCGCGGACGTAAGAACGTTGCGCAGTTCATCCAGAGCGGCATCGCGCAAGACCTGCGATTGTATTTGCGCTTCCCAAAAGATTGAACCATGCAAAAATTTGCTCGCCGGACGGTGGTAAAAAGCAACAGAAGCGGCGTAAAAGCGCACGGCCAAATCAGGTTGTCCGCGCTGGGCAGCCAGCCTGCCGCAGCATTCCAAAGCGTAGGCGGTTCCGGCAACGCGCATCGTCTGAGATAAGCGTAGTTGTTTTTGCAAAAACTGGCAGGCGCTGGCCACATCGCCTATCTGAACCGAAGTGTAAATCAAGCCATCCAAGAATTGGGCCGATATGCTGGCATCTTTGCCAACCAGGCTACAAGACCTGAGATAAGCTTGCAGCAGATATTTGCGCGCCTCTTCGTGCTTGTTTTGCGTCAATAAAACCCGGCTCATATGTCCCATAGCCGTAAAAGCGCCGCTGTGATGTGAAATGTCATCGAAGATGTTCAACGCTCTGGTCAAACATGCTTGAGCCGCTTCAACCTGGCGCAAATGACGAAAAACGCGCCCCAAACCGACCAATGCCCAGGCTGTTTCTTCGGCATCGGATAGTTCTTCCGCTTCTGCCAGGGCACGGCGAAAGAAATCTACAGCCTGCTCGAACTGGCGGTTCCGGTTGGCAACATCGCCCAGGCCCTGATACATCCGCAAAACGAATAAACGCTGTCGAGACTGTTCGGCCAGAGATAACCCATGCTCGAACCAACGGCGGGCTTGCTCGAGATCTCCCCCTTCCGTCAGGCGATAAATCCACCCCGCAGCCCAAACGAATTTCAAATACGCTTCATCTCCTGACGGAGTTGAGTGCGCTAAAATTCTTTCCATCCAGTAGCGCGATTCGTTCAAGTAGCCCAAAATTTGCCAAAGTCGCCACAAACTGCCAAAGATGCGCTCTGCCAGGCGGTTTTCTCCCACGCGCAGGGCCCAATCCATGCCCGCCTGTATATTGGCGTGTTCCTGCTCGAACCATTGCAGAATGTCGCACTGTTGCTCTACAGGATGCAAACCAACCTGGTAATATGCCGCCTCCATCTGAAGGATTTTTTGTTCATAATACTGGGCGTAACGCTGATGAACAGCCAGGTACTCAGGGGATTCACGCAGTTTCTCCAAAGCGTACTCGCGCAAAATACGCAGCATCGAATAGCGGGTCTCGATGGAATTTGCCTGCCCAGCAGGCGCCAGGTGCAGCAGGCTTTTTTCGACCAAATTTTGCAAGGTGTCTTCGAGCGCTTCTTGCTGGCAAACGGCTTGCGCTGCTTCGAGCGGGAAACTATCGGCAAACACTGCTACGTATTGAAAGACCGTCGCCTCAGCCGGCTCTAACTGCCTGAAACTCCATTCGATTGTATTGCGCAGCGACCGGTGCCGGGTGGGCAGATCGCGCATCTCGCTTTTGAGCGATGGCAAATGTCCAATCAGTTGCTGTAAAATTTGGCGCGGCGAACGTATTTTTGCCTGAGAAGCTGCCAATTCAATTGCCAGCGGCAAGCCATCCAGAAAGGCGCAAATTTTGGCAATATCGGCGCAGTTTTCAGGGGTGAGCGCAAAATCGAACCGAACGGCCTGCGCTCGTTCGATAAACAAACGCACCGAGGGAAATTGGGATAGCTCCTCGGGCGTGTACGTCATAAAAGCTGAAGGCTGGCCGAGCAGCGGAACGACATATTCGTACTCACCATATAGATTCAATCGCTGACGGCTCGTAACAAGCGCGGATAACTGCGGAACTTTATGCAGCAAGTCGCTCAACAAAGAGGCAGCTGGCATGAGATGTTCGAAATTGTCGAAAATGAGCAAAGTGGGGACGGATTGTAAATGCGTTACGACTACCTCATCGAGACTACGCCCCGTTATTTGACCCATTTTCAGCGTATATACAATCTGGCTCAAGACTTGCCGGGGGTCGCTGATGGCGGTCAACGGTAAAAAGGCAACGCATTCAAAGGCATGGCGCAAGGCCGAAGCAGCCTGCAATGCCAGACGGGTTTTGCCAACGCCGCCAGGCCCGGTCAGCGTCAACAGACGCGCCTGCCTGGTTGCGAGCAACTGAACGACAGCGGCAAGGCTTCCATTTGTGTCAACAAAAGACGTGATTGGCATGGGCAGCGGCAAGGCGGCCACGCCATCGCTGGCAACATCCCATGTGTTCAGGCAGCGCACCAATTTTGGCACCAGGGTACTAAAACACCGAAAATAGGTGTTGCGGCCAATGAACAAGCGGCCGGCGTAATACTCCGCAGTCTGGTTCGGATGACTCAAAATCAGGTTGAGAAGTTTCGTTTCCCGCTCGGTTAACCCAGAACATTGGCGCAAATAGGCCTGAACTGCCAACATTCCGCCACGTTTATCCAGCCAGGCCTGTAAAGCCGCTTCGTTCAGCAGGCTGGCCGAGTGACGCGGAAGTTGCAGCAGCGATTTGAGGTGATTCTCGTTCCAGAGAAAGGGGGATTCTAGCGGCATGTGATGAGCATGAGTGGACTGTCTTCGTACCAATAACGTGAATTAGAGATATTCGGTTGCTGGAAGTATAACGCAATTTGCCCGCAAGAAAATGGTACGATGTTGGGGCTTTAGCGCGCCTGATTTTACATACAATCAAAAAACCAATTCATCCCTATCATGATTCACAAGGAGACCTGTATGTTTCGTTCGCTTGCTTTTCGGTTTTTCAATGTTTTACTGGTAGCGCTTTTGATTTCAGGAGGTCTGCTGACAACGCAGCCAATCTCTCGCGCCCAGGCAGCTTACGGAGATAGAATCACCATCTCTGGCGGGCAGTTCATGGCAGGGGGACAGCGTATTTGGATAAATGGCGTCAACACGCCATGGGACCAATGGAATGATTTTGGCGGGGGATATAACTCCGCCTGGTGGAGCAATCATTTCGACGCCTTAAAGGCTGCCAAAATCAACGCCACCCGGGTTTGGATTACTTGCGATGGCGAAGTGGGCATAAACATTGACAGCAACGGATACATCTCCGGCGCGACCTCTGCCCATTGGGAGCACCTGGATGATTTTTTCAGCCTGGCGCAAAGCAAGGGAATTTATGTCATGGCCACGCTGATTTCTTTTGACCACTTCAAAGACTATCATTCAAATCACCAGCGCTGGCGCAATTGGATTAACAGCGACTCCAACATCGACTCTTACATCAACAACTACCTGGCAACCTTTATCAGCCGTTACAAAAACAACCCTTATCTATGGTCTATAGACCTGATGAACGAGCCAGATTGGGCCGCAACCTCAGAAGGCGGGCCGGCTACCTGGGCGCGCTTGCAGCAATATTTTGCCAAAGCCTCCAAATACATTCATGACAACAGCAACGTGCTGGTAACCGTTGGCGTGGCGATGGTCAAGTACAACGGCACGAGCTGCTCAGGCTGCGTTGGCAACATGGTATCCGATAGCGCTTTACAGGCGCAGGTCAATCATCCGAATGCCCGTCTGGATTTTTATTCTACTCACTGGTATTCCTGGATGTATCAATATTGGTCATCTCCGTTCCACAAGACCCCGGCGGAATATGGCATTGCGACCGATAAGCTGAACATGCTGGGTGAGAATCCCGGTTTAGGTATTTATAGCGGAACCGCTGGCACCTGCGGGAATGGCTCGACCCTGTTATTTAATATGGCGCAGGCGTATGAAAATGCCTACCAAAAAGGCTGGCAAGGCGTGATGTCGTGGACTTCCAACGGCGCCGGGAGCGACGGCTGCGGCTCACTCGCCAATGATATTGTCAACGGCACCACGGCGTTTTACAATAACTACTCCAACCTGGTTTACCCCGGTGGATCTTCGCCGACCAATACCCCTGTTCCGCCCACCAATACAGTGGCTGCGCCTACTGCCACCAGCGTTCCGGGCAGCGGCCATGCCCGCAGTGGTTCGTGGGCCGTGCGGTTGGTCAATTCCTCCGGCAACTGGAAGAACCTCCACCAGCAAATCTCCGTATCACCAAACAACAGCTATAAAGCAGCCATTTGGCTGAAGGGCAGCGGGCAGGTAGACCTGATTGTTCATGCGGATGCCTGGGGGACGCAACTGGCCTCCACGCGCTGCACCGCTGGCAGCAGCTACAGCGAATGTTCGGTCACATTCAACAGCGGCTCCAACACCAAAGTCGGATTCCGCCTGACGAATGGCACATCCGGGCAGGATATGTATCTCGACGACGCTTTCTTGGGAGTGAGCGGCGGCGCCAACCTGATAGCAAATGCCAACTTCGAAAACGGCAGCGCCAGCTGGTATGTCGAAGCCCCCTTTGCTATTCAAAACGTTGGCGGCGGCGGCAGCCCCACCAATACGCCCGTTCCTCCTACGAATACCCCGGTTGCGCCCACCCCTACCCACACCAATACGCCCGTTCCTCCCACGAACACCCCGGCTGCGCCCACCCCTACCCGCACCAATACGCCTGTCCCTCCCACGAACACCCCCTCTACCAGCGGCCTGACAATCTACGGCGACTCGACCACTTGGGAAAACTGGTCATGGAGCACCACCGCCAATTTCAACAACACCTCGCCTGTCCAAGCGGGCAGCAAATCGATTGCGGTCACCTATACAGCAGGTTGGGGAGCTCTTTCTTTGCGCAAAGCGGGCGGCCAAAGCACAACCGGTTATAGCAAAATCACGTTCTATGTTCATGGCGGCAGCAGCGGCACGCGCAAGTTCAACTTCTACATCAACACCAGCGATTCAGGCGGTCAAAGTTCTTCGGTGAGCGTCAGCGTTCCGTCCGGTCAGTGGACTTTAGTCACCATCAACCTGAGCCAGGTCGGAAACCCCGCCAGCATTGCCCGCATCAACTTCCAGGAAAATACAGGCGGCACCCAACCTGTTTTCTACATTGATGAAATCAAACTGGTCCCATAGCGCAGCCGCTTCGCGGGCCGCAGCCAAAGGCTGCTCTGATTTGCGCTCAGCGCGCAATCCTGCGCCATAATAAAATCGCACGTCCCTGAATAATGGTTTTCATCATCCCCTGGCAGCAAGATCCAGGGGATGATGATGTTTAAGAACAAGGGCAATCATATACGCTGCTCCTACCGCGCCGCGCTGTTCTACCTGCCGGTAACGCAGTGAGAACAAGAAATTCAATTCGACAGACCTGTCCGAACGTACAAGCGCAGAGGAATAATTTTACGATACAATAGCCGTTGTAACCGGTTACACAACGTAGGACAGGACTTCGTCCTGTCTGCGCCGGGACAATTTTGGGACAGTACAAAGTCCTGTCCTACAAAGGCGGTGTTAATGGCTGGCACATTTTGGACAAACAACCGGCAGACTGCCCTCGCTGAACCCCATCCCCAGGCCGGAATGCGCCGCCGTGAAGGGTGGATTGGGCTGCTGTTCCTTTCTCCCTGGCTGTTGGGCTTCGTGCTGCTCAAATTCTTGCCCATCCTGGCCGCGCTGGGGTTTTCGTTTACAGATTTCCACATGCTGCGCCCCGAACAGACGCGCTTCATCGGCCTGGAAAATTACCTGCGGGCGCTGACCGATATAGGCGTCGGCGGAAGCCTGATGGGATCGCTGGGCTACTTCCTGCTGACCGTTCCGGTGCAGCTGCTGGCCGCCCTGGGGCTGGCGGCTTTGCTTTCGAGCGAACGGATATTCGGCAAGGCGCTGCTGCGTCCGCTGTTTTTCATGCCGAGCATCATCCCGGCGGGGGCCATCCTGTTCATTTGGATTGGGTTCGTGGATGAGCGCGCCGGCTGGCTCAACCGGCTGGTGATGGAACCGCTGGGCATGCCGCCCATTCCTATTACCTTTGCCTCGGCCATTGTTCTGTTCGCGCTGTGGAGCATTGGGCCGGGATTCCTGATTATGTACGGGGCCATGCAATCCATCCCGAAGGAGATTATCGAAGCCGCGCGGGTTGATGGCGCGGGGCCGCTGCTGCGCTTCGTCAGTATCGTTATCCCAATGATTTCCCCGGCGATTTTCTTTTCGCTGGTCATCAACCTGACCAGCGCCTTCGGCGGCACGGTGCTGCTCGACCGGGGCTACCTGTTCTCGCGCAGTCTCTCGCCTATGGAAGGCTACATCAACTATATGATGTTCAACCAGTTCGAACTGGGCTACGCCGCTACCCTGGCCTGGGTCATGTTTGTCGTCACCATGTCCATTACCATCGCGCTGTTTCGCTCGGCCAGCCGTTGGGTCTACTTCCCCGAGGAGCATGACGATGAAGAGATTTAGGCTGCTCAAGCGCGGCGACGAGTCGACCCTGACCTTCCAACTGTGGGAATTTACCGGTTCGGCCCTGGTCATGCTGTTCGTATTCATCCTGCTCGTGACGTACCTATTCCCGCTGGCCTATATGGTCACGACCTCGCTCAAAGGCCCGCAGCAACTTCAAGACAGCAAATCGCCCCTGACTCCGGCGGCGCGGGTCTTTTACGAATACCAGGGCAAGCAATTGCCCGTTTACCAGGTGCCGACCGAACAGGGCCTCAGAGAGTGGGCGCTGGTCAAAGGCGGGCGCGCCAGCAGCGAGTTCGTTGACCCTCGGCATCCCGAAGCCGGTCTTATCACCTGGGAGGGCAGCTGGCGGGCGCTGGACTATGTTTACCGGCCAGAAGTGACGTTCGACAACTTCGAATATATCTGGGGGGCTGCCAAAATCCCTCAGGCGGCGCAAAATACGCTGGTGGTGGCCTTCATCAGCGGGTTGGGCGTGCTGGCGGCCTCCATTGCGGTCGCCTATGGTTTTTCGCGTTTCCGCATCCCCGGCGGTAAGTGGCTGTTCTACCTGCTGATAGCAACCATCCTCATCCCCGACAGCATCACGCTCGTGCCGACGTATTTCCTGTACGTCCGGGTGCTGGACTGGAACGGGACCCAATACCCGCTGATTGTGCCGCACCTGTTCGGTAATGCCATTTTTATCTTCCTGCTGCGTCAAAACTTCAAGAGCATCCCGCGCGACCTGGACGAGGCCGCCATGCTCGACGGGGCCGGGCCGCTGCGCATTCTGGTTTCCATCATCCTGCCGCAGAGCATCCCGGCCGTGGCGACGGTGGCGCTGCTGCACTTTTTCTACACCTGGAACGAGTTACGGGTTGCCAGCCTGTACCTGGGCATCGCGCCCGACCTGCGCACCGTCTCATACAGCATCCAAACCATCCAGTCACTCTCCCCCTCCCCTGCGGTTTTGCAGGCCGGGGCCTTGTTGGCAATGGCTGTGCCGGTGCTTGTCCTGTTCCTGTTCCAGCGCTTCTTTATGCAGGATATGGTCGTGACCGGGACGGAGAAATAGCCATGAAAACTCCCACCGCGCGTTTCATCTTTCTCATCTGGCTGGGTTGGGCGTTGCTGGTTATCGGCTTCCAGTTCCTGGCGACCTCGCGCTTCCAGCCCGCCTGGCCCGACCGCGCCCAGCAATGGACCGAAACCGAAACCGCCAAAAACAACGGGGACTACCAGCGAGGCCGCGCCTATCTGCTCGAACCCTTCATGAACAACCAGGTCGCCTGGGATTCGGAATACTATCTCGGAATCGCGGTTGGCGGCTACGATGACCCGCTCGTCCCGGCCCTCACCCCGCGCGGCTGGATGATTCCCGGCGCGGGTTACATTCCCGAAACCGGCTACCAGGGCGAGACCTATTCACTCAGCTACGCCTTTTTCCCCTTCTACCCCATGATGATTCGGCTGCTGGCCCTGCCGCTCGGCCTGCTGGGGCTGAACCCGATTGCAACGGCGACCCTGGCGGGAGTCCTCGTCTCGGCGCTGGGCGCGCTGGCGGGTATGTTGGCGCTCTACGACCTGACGCGCGATTCGCTCGGTGAAGAGGGAGGTCTGCGGGCGGCGTTTTACCTGGTCATCTTCCCGACCGGCTTCTTCCTGGCGCAGGTCTACACGGAGGGGCTGTTCGTTGGCCTGGCCTTCACCTGCCTGGCCATGCTCAAGCGCGGCAACTGGCCTGCCGCCGCGCTGCTAGGAGTCGCCGCCACTCTGACGCGCGCGGTTGGCGTGGCGCTGGTCATCCCCATGGGAATCACCTGGATTCGCACCCGCGAATGGTACGCGCTCGACCTGGAATGGCGTCAAATCTATCACTCCGGCATCCCACTGCGGCCACTGTTCCGCGCCTTGCTGGCTTTTGCCCCGCTGATAGCGTTCTTAATCTGGAAGTTTTCCTATCTTGGGTTTGCCTTCGATTATGTGGAGACCAACTTCTTCGGGCGCGGATTCCTGCAGCTGGACACCGCTTTCTACGCTTGGGCCTCGGCCTGGTACGAGATGGCCTACGGCTTCTTCACCGGAGCCGACATCAACCGCTACGGGATGTTCGTCAACTCCCAGCGCTCGGCCTACTACTTCACCGAACTGGTCGGGTTCGTGGTTGCCCTGGTGACGTGCTGGCGCACCCGCAAAGAGTACCCGGAACTGGCCTGGTTCAGCCTGGCAGTTTTCATCATCTCTTGGGGTTCCGGTCCGGCCCAGGGCATTCACCGTTATGTGCTGGCCTGCCCGGCCATGTTCGTCATGCTTGCCAAATGGGGCAAGCATCCCGTTTTCGACCGCCTCTGGACGACGGCTAGCCTGCTCTTGATGGCCCTGCTCTCAATGTTGTTCGCCTTTGACTGGTGGGTGGCGTGAGAAAGTAGACAGGGAAATACGAAGACAGGTAACCAGGGACACATGGAGAAATGTTCTTAGCCATCCGTGTATCCCTGTTTCCTTGTCTACCTGTTTCCCCGCCTACTTCTCGTCATTCTCCTTCAGCCACTCCATCACCTCCCCAATCTTGCAGAAGGCCAGGGCTGTGACCGTATCCGCGCCGCCGTAGTAAATGGCAATTCGCCCGGTCGGTTCGTCATAGAGCGCGGCGCAGGGGAAGGCCACGTTCGGCACATCGCCCACGCACTCATAGTAGGTTTGCGGCGAGAGCAGGTACGGGCCGCCGCGATAAATCACCTTCCAGGGTTGGTCGAGGTCGAGCAGGGCCGCGCCGAAACTGTAGACGAATCCGTTGCACGAGGTCAAGACGCCGTGATAGAACATCAGCCAGCCTTCAGGCGTCTCAATCGGGATAGGCCCGGCCCCGATTTTGGTGCTTTGCCAGCCGCCCTTCGTCCCCATCACGAAGCGGTGTTCGCCCCAGTGAACCATGTTCGGACTCTGACTCAGGTAGATGTCGCCAAAGGGGGTGTGGCCGTTATCAGATGGGCGGTTCAGCATCACATATTTGCCGTTGATTTTGCGCGGGAACAGCACCCCGTTGCGGTTGAAAGGCAGCAGGGCGTTTTCCAGGAAGTAGAATTTCTCGAAATCGAAGGTATATCCGACGCCGATGGTCGGGCCGTGATAGCCGTTGCACCACGTCACCCAGTAGCGGTCTTCTATCCAGACGACGCGCGGGTCGTAGCGGTACTGGTAGCGGCCAATTTCGGGGTCGTCTGAAAGCCATTCGATGGGGTCGTTGTCCAGCTTCCAGGTGATTCCGTCTTCCGAAAAGCCGCGATTCAGGTTCATCTCGCGCTTTTTATTGTCGCAGCGGAACACGCCCGCGAATTTTCCGTTGAAAGGCACCGCCGCGCTGTTGAAAATGCTGTTCGATGAGGGAATCAGGTCGCGCGGGATGATGGGATTGGCCGAATAACGCCAAAGCACATCGCTGCTCCCGGCGGGGCGCTCCTGCCAGGGCATATTCGGGACGGAGTAAAACGGGTAGGTTGTCATGGGGGTATCCTTTGTGAAAAAATGATTGCGAGCGAAGCATATCGAGGCGATGGTCGAGTAGCCCCGTCAGGGGCGTATCGAGACCCCTACCCCCTCGGCGCGCCAGTCGATTCGCGGACGACCAGCGTCGGGTGGATGGAGAGCGTAATGCGGGCGGCTTCCGGCTGGCGCATCCGCAGCAGCATCAGGTGGACGGCGCCCTGGCCCATCGCCACCGTATCCACATGCATGGTGGTCAGCGGCGGCGAGGCGCGCGCTGCCAGGTCGGTATCGTCATAACCAATCACCGATACGTCTTCTGGCACGCGCAACCCCATGCGGCGGGCGGCGCGGATACAGCCCAGGGCAATATCGTCATTGACGCCCACCAGGGCCGTCAGGTGGGGGTGCTGCGCCAAAAGCCCGGCGGCTTCGTCATCGCCATGCGAATGGACGACGTTGCAGTCGGCCAGGTAGGTTTCGGCAATCCCATTCTCCTTCAACGCCCGCAGGTAGCCGTTGCGGCGTTCGCGCAACGAAGGGTAACAATCCGCCGCGCCGCCCACGAACCCGATGTGGCGATGTCCTAATCGCAGCAGGTATTCCACCGCCTGGTAGGCCGCCCGGAAATTATCCGAAACCACCATATCGTAACTCTCGGTGTCCGAATAGCCATCCACCAGAACCACCGGCAGGCTGCGCTCGCGCAGCGCCGCCGAAACCGTCTCATCCAGGAATGTCCCGACCATCAGCACGGCGTCAGCCAGGTTATTTTCTAACAGCGGGGGCAGTTTGACCGGGCGATTGTCCGCATCCACCGGCAGCATCGCAAACAGCAGGTTGATACCCAAATCCTGGCAAGCCAGGTCTACCCCGGTGATGACCTTCGAGTAGAACGGATTGGAGGGCGGCAGCTGCCCGCCGACCAGGTCGGTCTTGACCAGCAGCCCCAGCGTATGGAGCGGCCCGGATTGCAAGACCACGCCGCCCCGCTCCCCATACCCCAACTGGCGGGCGGTCTCCAAAATCAGGCTGCGCGTGGCCGCCGAAGCACCTGGCTTGCCGTTCAGCACCAGCGAAACAGTCGAAGGCGAAACGCTGCAACGTCGCGCAATTTCATGAATGGTTATTTTTTCGGGCATGGCAGAGCCTTTTACTAAAATTTACTAAATTATATTACTAAATTCTTTGTTTGTGGAGTCCAAAATCTTCCGACTTCGGACAAAATCAAACCATCCTCCGGTCAGGCAATTGACAAACAAAACATTTGTTCTATAATTAAAGCATGGACGCCATTTCCCGCCTGAAACTGCTTTCTGACCAGATGACGCTGGAGCCTGCCGAGGAGCGTTCTTCCACCGGAACAGCCCCGCTGAAACCTGCCGCCTGCTCCGAAGGGCTTTTCGTCCATCCTGCGCAAATGCCCGGCGGCAAGCCTATTCTGCTCCTTAAGACCCTGCTCACTTCAGCCTGTGAACGCGACTGTTACTATTGCCCGTTTCGAGCCGGGCGCGACTTCCGCCGCGCGACCTTCCAACCCGAAGAATTTGCGCGCCTGTTCGTGCAGCTAGTTGACCGCCGCGCTGCCGAGGGCATTTTCCTGAGCAGCGGCATTGCCGGGGGTGGCATCCGCACCGAAGACAAACTGCTCGACACCGCCGACATCCTGCGCAACAAACTCGGCTTCCGGGGCTACATCCACCTGAAAATCATGCCCGGCGCCGAAAAAGACCAGGTGTTGCGCGCCATGCAGCTGGCCGACCGGGTTTCGGTCAATCTCGAAGCGCCCAATACCAATCGGCTGGCAAAACTGGCCCCGCACAAGGTTTTTATGGAAGAATTACTTCAGCCCCTGCGCTGGGTCGAGGAGATTCGGCGTGCCATGCCCCCCACATCAACCTGGAACGGGCGCTGGCCCTCCACCGTCACCCAATTCGTGGCGGGCGGCGCGGACGAAAGCGACCTGGAGCTGCTGACCACCACGGCCTGGTTGAACAAACACGTCGGACTCAAACGCGCCTATTACTCGGCCTTCCATCCCATTCCCGATACGCCTATGGAAAATAAGGCCGCCGTTGACCCGCTGCGCGAACACCGCCTATACCAGGCTTCGTTCCTCTTGCGTGACTATGGCTTCGACCTCGAAGAACTGCCCTTCACCAGTGAGCAAAACCTGCCCCTCGCCACCGACCCCAAACTGGCCTGGGCCCAAATCAACCTGGCCGAAAAGCCGCTCGAAATCAACCGGGCTGGGCGGCGCGAACTCTTGCGCATCCCCGGCATCGGTCCCAAAGGCGCGGAGGCCATCCTGAAAGCCCGCCGCCAATCCAGGTTACGCGACCTTTCTGCGCTCAAAAAACTCGGCATCCTTGCCGAACGCGCCGCGCCGTTTCTATTGCTGGATGGCAAGCGGGCCGCGTACCAGATGAGCATGTTGTAGGGGCGCGCGCACCGAACTACGAGGCGGTTAACGCCTCGTAGTTGTTTTAATCGGACAATTGCTGTATAGTATTTAAGCATATACGCAAGAATAGAGTTTTATGTGACGACCGAAGAGAGTTCAAATCCCCTGAAAAAGGTAAGTAGCCTCTTGGGCGGAATCAGCGAATATGTTGCTGCTCTCCTGGCATACATCCTGGCGCTCACCGGCGGCGCGCAAACCCCCTATCCACAGACCATCTCCGTCCTGACTGCCCTGACAACCGCGCTCGTCTTGTGGCTGCTTCGCTGGCCGCGCATCAACAAAAAAGCCGAGTTGCTCATCCTCCTTGCAAAAAACAGCCAATCACCCCAAAGCCTATGGCGCAGGATATTCACCCCCTTTTCCGCCCGGACAGGCTACGCCATGCCCCTGGCGCGCCGCAGGGCCGAAGGCGGACTTTTGCTGGTGACTTCCCTGGCAGCGATAACCTTTTCTGGCTTCAATGCCTCAGTTGTTTATAACGAAATCTCACAGGTAACTTGTTACTACGCTATTGGAAACTTGCCGCGTATCCTGGTTGTGCAATTTGCCCATGTTTCTGAGACAAACATCGCCATCGAAAATCAACTTGTTTCAGCATTGCAGCAAGACTCCAGGTTTGCCATTTGCTATTACCGCAAGCCAGCCGATGTACATAGCGAGGCGCTCGATTTTGGGAAAAAGTTCAAGGCGTTGCTGGTGGTTTGGGGAAGCATCGACGACCAAATTCTCCAGATTAATTTCACGCCGCGCGATTGGGTCATGCTGGGGAGCAAAGTTCAAGTCGACCGGCAAAAGATGCTGGAATTCCGCATAAAAGAACTCGATAACGTGGCTCCCTACCTCAGCCAGTATGTCATCGCCCAAATCCTGTTCATGCAGGGTGATACCGCCGGCGCGCGGGATAGCCTGAGCGAGTACCTGGATGGGTTGCAGGCCGAACAAGCAGAGAATATTGGATTTCACAACATTGCCGAGGCTTATTTCATCCTTGGGCAAATGTTCGATCCCGAAAATTCCGAAGCTCCCGATGAACAGCGCGCGCTCCAGGCTTATACAACGGCGGTACAGTATTATCCAGAATTTGAAATCGCCTTGCTCGATCGCGGTTTTTTATATCGTGGCCGGGGAGAATACGACAAAGCAATCCAGGATTTTTCAGTCATCATCGACAAAAACCTCCCGCTCAAGATGGATGCCTATTACAACCGGGCGCTTGCCCTGGCAGATTCAGGCAATCTCAACGGCGCGATTGCCGATATCAAAGCCGCGCTTGGCATGACTCCCACCGATGCCAGTTTTTACCATCTGATGGGGCGGCTCTATTTGCTCAATGGCCAATTCGACGAGTCTTATCACACCTATGAGACTGCTCTCCTCTATGCCGACGATGAACAGCGAGGCGATTTTATCGGTGACTTGGAAACCCTTGCCAGGGAAAACGCCTCTTTAAGCGATGATGTGCAAAAAATCATTGAACTGCTTCGATAGGCATCCATAATGCCAAATTCACATTCCCCGCGCTGGCGGGGTACAGCCAAAGGAGAAAATATGGACACGCAAAGGCAGTCTCGTTATTCAGATTCGCCCGTTCCGCCTTGGGACCATTATGCCATCACAAAAGGAGCCGAAAGCGAAATCCACGCGGCGCTCGAACAAATCGACTATGAAGGTTATGCAATCGGTTTATATGCCGGATATGCCACCATCCCTGATGAACACGCCGAGTCGGAATCTGACCCGTTCGCAATGTGCTTCGGGTACGAAGTCGGCGAGCAATCTGAAGTCTATTTGCCAGAAGACGAAGAAACAGAAGTAAATAAAGATGACCCGCTGACTGATGAGTTCCTCGACAGGCTATTTGCAGAACTTGGCGAAAAGTTCAGCGAGGTCACTCCCCCTGAGGCGGGCATCGTGCTGCCCCGCATGGAAATTACCGTGCTTGGCTCTCTGCAATGCGCCGGGAGAATGGTCAAGCTATGCCGCCCAGGCAATTGCAGCCGGCAAACATGTATTGGAAAACTGAGACGATTCAACAAAACCTGCAATGGCTGGAAATGCCAGCACAAGTTCCCATAGCCAGTTGGCCTGGTTCTATGGCCCGGAGCGGCCTAAACTCAAATCCGCTCCGCTTTGCGAAGCACATAGTCATCATAAGCGCGCCGCAGCAGCCGGGCAATCTCGCCCACCTGCCCCGTTCCCACCGGCTGGCCGTCAATCTCCGTCACCGGCACCACTCCGCGCCCGCTGGATGTAATGAAGGCTTCATCCAGGCCGGGCAATTCCTCCACGCGCGGCGGGCGGTATTCCAAGCCAATCCCGTTCGAGCGCGCCAGGCGCAGCACATAACGGCGCGTCACCCCCAGCAAAATTCCCTCGCGGGCGGTGATAATCAGGCCATTCTTCACAGCGTAAAAATTACTCGTCAGCCCCTCCAGGATACGCCCGCGCCGCACCATCAGGGCTTCGTAAACCCCGCTTTTTAAGATAGATTTCCGCGCCTCGCCGCTCTCGCCGATAAACGAGGTGGTCTTCAGCCGCGGCGTTTTCCGTTCAACCGGCGAAAGGACGACCCGCACGCCTCGCTGGTACACCGTTTCGTCGGGCGCTTTCAGCGGCTCGAGGGCCAGGAACACCTCCCCCGCGTGTTCCGTTGTAGAGAGCGTCACCCGCGCCCGGGCCTCCTCCGCCGCGAAGTCACGCAGCGTCTCCCGCAGCGCAGCACGCAGTTCAGGCGGAGAAACAACTGGTTTAACCGCAAGCGCAGATAAAGGGTCGTACAGTCGGTGCAGGTGCATTTCCAGGCCAAGTACCTTCGTCCGCTTGGCATAGGTTCGAAACGTCGAATACAGTCCTTGCGGCAGCTGGCGCGAAACTGCATCCAGCGAGGACATGTCTTCCAGAGTCAATTCCTGCGGTTCGGGAGAAAGGACATAAACTTTCATAGGCTGATTATAAGCAGTTTCCTCAAACAGTTGTAATTGAACTGTGGGCAGGCTAAAATATTCTCAGGCCGCTGCCAAACCTGGGGACAATTCATGAAAATCCTGATGCGAAAACAGCCCTTCGTAGCCTGCAATGGTTTCAAGTCAGGTTAGACAAATGTCTAAAAATCCACTTGACAGGTCGAGCAGGGGGATGATAAACTACGCCTCGTTAATCTCATTCTAACGAAAGGAGGCCGCACTTCATGTCGAATCGCATTTTTGGCACTAAATCCCTTGTTGTTCGCCCGGATGGGTCGATTCCTTATCGAAGTGCGCCTGTTGACAGTTAAGGTCAACCTCCTGTGTCTTTGTGGTACATAAGTCACGGCGCACCAACGCCGTGACTTTTTTATTGTCACAACCAAAGAAAGAAACTGGTTATTGACTTATCGAAACAAACGTTCTGTTATTGAATTTCCCTGGTTTCCTCTTACGTGAAACGGGAAAGGAAAAAGAATGGCAACCCTGGCACCCACCCAACCATCCACTTACTTTGACTTCCGCAAAGCGATTGCGGCCAACCGTCTGAAAGGTCTCTGGCGGGTCATGACAGGCTACCACCTGTCTTATGCTGGCGCGGTTATTACCCTGGCAATTTCCGCCCTCTCCAAAACTGCCACGCTGTTCGTGCTGCGCTACTTCGCAGACCTGGTCAGCGGCGCGGCCCAACCGATTGTGGCAGACATGGGGCAGACCTTCCTGCTCATCGGCCTGGCCTTCGTCGGGTTCGCGGCGGTCGAAGGCGGATTCGCCTTCCTGTCGGGACGGCTGGCAGCCTACACTGCTGAGGGTATCACCCGCCGGCTGCGCAACTTCCTGTTCGACCACATTCAGCGGCTCAGTTTCAGTTATCACAGCACCACGCCCACCGGCGACTTGATTGAGCGCGTCACCTCCGATGTAGACGCCCTGCGCCGCTTCTTCAGCGAACAGGCCATCGGCGTGGGACGCATCCTGCTGCTGTTCTTTATCAACTGGGCAGCCATCCTGAGCCTGAGCGTTAAGCTCGGCCTGGTCTCGGTCATCTCTATCCCGCCCATTCTGCTCATTTCGGTCTGGTTCTTCAAAAAAGTGACTGCGGCCTACGAAAAATATCAGGAACAGGAAGCCGCGCTCTCGACCGCCCTGCAAGAAAATCTGACCGGCGTGCGCGTGGTCAAGGCCTTTGCCCGCCAGGATTACGAAAAAGGTAAGTTCGAGAAAGAAAATTGGGGCAAATTCCTGAAAGGGAAAATCCTGCTCTTCATGCACTCGCTCTTCTGGCCGCTTTCAGACATTGTGCTGGGTTTGCAAATGCTGGGCGGTTTCGTCTTCGCCGGGCTGATGGTGATTGACGGCGAAATCACGGTCGGCACTTACCTGGCCTATGTCGGATTGGTGGTCTGGCTCATCTGGCCCATTCGCAACCTGGGCCGCCTGATTGTGCAAACCTCGACCGGCATGGTCTCGTATGGCCGTCTGCTGGAGATTATGAAGCAGGAGCGCGAAGATTTGTTTGGCGGCAAGGTTCAGCCAACCAGCCCGGTGAAGGGCGAAGTGGCCTTCGAGAACGTCTCCTTTCAATATTCAGACGGCGAGACCGATGTCTTGAAAAATGTCTCGTTCACCGTCAAGCCGGGGCAGTCGGTGGCGCTGATTGGCTCGACCGGCTCCGGCAAGACTTCGCTGGTCAACCTTCTGCCGCGATTTCACGAATACACCGGCGGGCGCATCCTCATAGATGGCATTGACCTCCGCGATTACCCGCGCGAATACCTGCGCCAGCAAATCGGCATCGTCGAGCAGGAGCCTTTCCTGTTCAGCCGCTCCATCCGCGAGAACATCGCCCTCGGCGTCGCCCGAAAGGTGACCGACGAGGAAATTGAAGCCGCTGCACGCGCCGCTGCTATTCACGAGGCCATCGTCTCTTTTCCTGACGGCTACAAAACCATCGTCGGCGAGAAGGGCGTCACCCTCTCTGGCGGGCAGAAACAGCGCGTGACGATTGCCCGCACCATTCTCAAGAATCCGCGCATTCTCATCCTGGATGACTCGACCTCCAGCGTAGATACCGAAACCGAAGCGGAAATCCGCCAGGCCCTGAACAGCCTAATGGAGAACCGTACCACCTTCATCATCGCCCACCGCATCCAATCTGTCATGAACGCCGACCTCATCGTCGTACTGGACAAAGGTGAAATCACCCAGATGGGAACGCACGCCGAACTCGTCGCGCAGGATGGCATGTATCGCAAGATTTACGACATCCAGACGCGGGTGGATGACGAACTGGCGAATGAACTTTCGGAGTTTGATATTCGATAATTCGGGGTTCGATATTCGTTATTCGAACATCGAGTATCGAATATCGAGCAGCCAGCAAACAAGGAAGAAATTATGTCTGACGAACTACTTGAACTCGAAGAAGAAGAGCATACCAGTCCTCTCACCGGGCCAACCTTCCGGCGCATTTTGGGCCTGCTCAAACCGCATTGGATGTGGGTGGTGGGCTTCATCATCACCATTGGCCTGACATCCGGCCTGGACTCGCTCTTTACCTACATCAACAAGCACATGATTGACGACGGCATGATGATGGGCGACCGCGCCACGCTCTACCGGCTGGCAATCTATTACGGCGTCCTGCAAATTGTCCAGGCTGGTCTGGTGTTCGCATTTATTTACCTGGCCGGAGTGCTGGGTGAGCGCATCCAGTATGACTTGCGCAAGATGATGTTCGCGCACCTGCAAGACCTGTCGCTCTCCTACTATGCCCAAAACGCGGTGGGGCGGCTGATGGCGCGCGTGACCTCCGACTCGGGGCGCGTGGCCGACCTGATGACCTGGGGGCTGGTGGATACGACCTGGGCCTTCATGAACATCACGACCGCTACTTTCTTCATGCTCCTCATCAACTGGCGGCTGGCGCTGGTCGTGTTCGCTATCGTGCCAATCCTGCTCTTCATCGCCGTCCAGTTCCGCAAGAAAATCCTGGTGGAATTCCGCGCATCGCGGCGCGCCAACAGTAAAATCACCGGCGCGTACAACGAGAACATCCAGGGTGTGCGCGTGGTCAAGGCGCTGGGGCGCGAGGACGAAAACCTGAAAGAGTTCCAGGGATTGACCGACAACATGTACCGCGCCTCGTACCGGGCGGCCTGGCTTTCGGCGCTCTTCCTGCCGACCGTGCAGGTAATTTCCGCCCTCGCGCTGGGCGTCATCGTCTGGTACGGCGGCTTTCAGGCCAACGCCGGGCTGCTGACCATTGGCGGCATTCACGCTTTCGTCTCGTACCTGACCTTCATCATGTGGCCGATTCAAGACCTGGCGCGCGTCTATGCCGAAATGCAGCATTCCATCGCCTCCGCCGAGCGCATCTTCAAACTGCTCGACAGTGAGCCGGAAGTCCACAATAAACCCGGCGCGGTGGATGCCGAAACCCTGCTCGGCGACATCGTCTTCGACCATGTCAGTTTCTACTACGAAGACCGCAAGCCCGTCCTGACCGATTTCACCCTCAAGGTGAAGGCCGGCGAGACCATCGCCATCGTCGGACCGACCGGCGGCGGCAAATCGACCATCGTCAACCTGCTGTGCCGCTTCTACGAGCCGCGCGAAGGCGAAATCCGCATCAACGGGCGCGATTACACCGAATACACCCTGCACAGCATCCACAACAAAATCGGCATCGTACTGCAAACCCCACACCTGTTCAGTGGAACTGTGCGCGAGAACATCCGCTACGGACGCCTCTCGGCCACCGATGCTGAAATTGAGGAAGCGGCGAAGATTGCCGGGGCGCACGATTTCATCGTCACCCTCGAAAAAGGCTACGAGCAGAACGTTGGCGAGGGCGGCAACCTGCTCTCGGTCGGCCAAAAACAGCTCATTAGCCTGGCGCGCGCCGTGCTGGCCAAGCCGGAACTCTTCATTATGGACGAAGCCACCTCCAGCGTGGATACGCTGACCGAGGCTCTCATCCAGAAAGGCATGGAGCGCCTGATGGCGGGCCGCACCTCCTTCGTCATCGCCCACCGCCTCAGCACCATCAAGCGCGCCGACCGGATTATTGTCATCGAAGCAGGCCGTATCGCCGAGATGGGAACCCACGCCGAACTCCTGCGCCAGCGCGGGCATTATTACCGCTTGTACACCCAGCAGTTCAAGTTCGAGCGCGAGTTGGAATACAGCGCAGCAGCCCTGGTGCCGGTCATCAAGTAAAAAAAAAGCGCGAGATACCCTCTCGCGCTTTTTGCATTAAAATCAAACCATGATACCCATCCGCGATGAAAACCCCACCCGCCGCGTGCCATTCGTCAATTACACGCTGATTGTCATTAATATCCTGGTCTTCTTCTGGCAGGTCAGTTTGGGGCCGGCGAGCGAGCTGGTCTTATACCGCATGGCGCTCATCCCGTTGGATGTAACAATCGGTTTCGACCTGAACGACCTGCGCTCTATTTTTACCAGCATGTTCATGCACGCCGGGCTGGTTCACCTGCTTGGCAACATGCTCTATCTGTGGATTTTCGGCGACAACGTGGAAGACGCCCTCGGTCATGCCCGCTATCTGTTCTTTTACCTGGCCGGGGGCGTGGCGGCCTCTCTAACGCATGTTTTCCTGTACCCTTTGTCGCAAGTACCCACCGTCGGCGCAAGCGGGGCGATCGCTGCCACGCTGGGAGCATATCTTCTGCTCTTCCCACATCGTCGGGTGGTGACGCTTATTCCTTTTGGATTTTTCATCCATATTGCCCGCCTTCCAGCCGTGATTGTGCTGGGGATGTGGTTCCTGCTCGAATTCGTTCAAGGAACCCTGGCCCTGGGCATGGCGCAACTGGGCGGAGTAGCCTTTTGGGCGCACATTGGCGGCTTTGTCTTCGGCATGTTGGTTGGCCCGCGCCTTCGTCTGCGCGAAAGACCAGTTATCTACTGGGGCAAGTGGAGCCGCTGGTAAGTCCGAAAAAATTGGCAGATGCCTATTTGTCAGCTTGAGGCAGGCGCGCTAACGCCCACATCATCAACACGAAGCTGATATAGTTGATGGGGGTGCGAATGCTGTTGAGCGTGTTCCAATTGGCGCGCGCGGCCTCCCAATCGGCGGGCGGCATAGCGGCATCCCAGCTCAGTACATAATTGTTGATGGGGACATTCAGCGCAATGGTGAACACTCCAACCCCAAAGAAAAACAGCATCCAGCCCAGCGCCGTCAAACGCCAATAGGCGGTTTGGCGCTGTTTCCACAAACGAATGAGCGGATAGAGCGGCAACAACATAGCTAAGTTTGCCACCACAATCACGCCGGTAGGAAACGCATCGAGCGAGCGAATTAATTGCTGTTGCACTTGCGCATACTGCCCAGCGCTCAGGGTGTTCAGCATAGGAATTACGCCTTGCTCAAACGTGTAGAGCAAACCGGCAAATAAGCCAATGCAAAACGCTGCTACGATATGAACCATTTGAATACTGCGCATTTAATGTCTCCTGATTTCCCCCTCTCCCAAAGGGAGAGGGTATCGGTTACTGAAACGGATTTTTTGCCGAATACGCAAGCCCTCACCATAAAGGCGGCTCGAAGAATTTCAGGGCCAGAATGATGAGGACAAGCGCCCCCATCAACATTCCCACGGCATCCGACCGCCGCGCCAAGGTGAGATACCCGGCGTCGGTTGGCCTGTGTTGTTCCAACATCATAATCTGACGGCTGAGCATGGGGGTGTATACGCCATAGGCAATCGCCATCGCCAGAACATACAGCCCAATTGCCACCCACAAAAAGGGTGCCATTGGCTTGCCGAGGGCAATCATCGCTACACCGGTGATGCCGCCCGCCAGATAACACGGGTTGGCAACATAATCATCAATAAACTTGACACCGCGCAAAGCAAATGCCAGGCTGTTTGGGTTCGCTGTTCCCCGCCGAATCCAAATCACATAACTGGCGTTCAAACCAACGGCAACCATCGTGGTCAGGATGTGTACAAAAACCAATATGGCATACAAGGTGGGGTTTGCGCCTTCAGGGGCTGGGTGCATAAGCTTTCTCCTGGGGTTTGGGTGTTTGAGTGGTTCGGATTATAATGAGCCGAAAGTTGTACTGTCTATATCATTTCGTCCACGTTTTTTTGCCAAAACGCCAAACTCTTGTGATTGTATGGACTCGCTTACCCATGCTTTGAATTTATTTCGACTGCGCAGTAGTCTATATTGCCGCTCTGAATTTGGCAGCCCGTGGGGGCTTCACTTCAATGCGCACCCCTGCGCCGTGTTTCACGTTTTGCACGAGGGACAAGCGGTGTTGCGCCTACCGCACCGCCAGGAGCAATACGTCCTGAACAAAGGCGATATTGTCTTGTTGCCGCACGGGGACGAACACACCATTCAAGAAACACCGTTCGCTATCGTAGCAGCCAATTTGCAACTCACGCAGTGGGGAGAATGCGCCATCATGCGTTGGAGCCAACAACCGGTTGCCGTGCTGTTATGCGGCACGTTTGAATTCGAGAGCGAGGGCGTTGCCTGGTTTCTCGCACGCCTGCCGCGCGTGATTCACATCAAAGGGTGCGAAACGCAGGGTTTGATCCCCGTTCTATCGCTCATGGCGGAAGAAGCCGAAGCCAACCGTTCGGGCAAGACTTTGGTGCTGCGGCGGTTATCGGACATCTTATTTGTACAAATCATGCAACGGTGGGTGGAACAAAATGGCATTGCCGCCAGCGGCTGGTTGGGCGCGTTACATGACCCGCTCATTCGGCAAGCACTTGATTTAATCCACACCCAGCCCGAACAGCCCTGGACGGTCTCCTCCCTGGCGCGCGCGACCGCGATGTCACGCTCGGCGTTTGCCGCGCGCTTTAGAGACCTGGTAGGTGAACCGCCCTTGAAATATCTGACGCGCTGGCGGATGCAGGTTGCCGCCCAATTATTGACTCGTCAACCCAAAATGAGCCTGCGTGCGGTTGCCGAACAAGTGGGCTACGTTTCTGAAGCAGCGTTTTGCAAGACCTTCAAACGGATGACCGGGCATCCGCCGCTGAGTTACCGCCAAGCCAACAGCCCTGCTCCTTAAGGAGCAGGGCGTTTTCTTTAACATCGCTCCAACTTTCCTCCAATTCTCCTCCAACACAACCGGCCTATACTCTACCCTGAAACGTAGAACAGGTCTCCGACCTGTTCTGTATGCGCAAGTTAGAGACTTGCGCTACAAACTGCACGAAGGAGAACGACCATGAACCTAGACAAATTCACCCAAAAATCACAAGAGGCGATTTTCGCTGCCCAGCAAATCGCCCAGGAACATCATCATCAGACCATCGAACCGATTCATCTCGAACTAGCACTAATTCGTCAGGATGGTGGCGTTGTGCCGGCGATTGTGACCAAAGTGGCCGGCTCTACCCTCGCTTTGCGCGAGGAATTGGAAAAAGAACTTGCCAAACGCCCGCAGATTCAGGGCGCGAACATGCAGGTTGGCCTTGCCCAGGCCGCCGCCGATGTCCTGACCGCCGCCGAACGCTACGCCAAAGGCATGAACGATGATTACGTCTCGGCGGAACACCTGCTGCTTGGGTTGACCGATTCCATCGAAGGCAAGCGGTTGGCCTCTTACGGCCTGACCAAAGACGCCATCCTCAAAGCCTTACAGAGCGTGCGCGGCTCGCAGCGCGTCACCTCGCAAGACCCTGAATCCACCTACCAGTCCCTCGAAAAATATGGCCGCGACCTGACCGACCTGGCGCGCAAGGGCAAACTCGACCCCGTCATCGGGCGAGATGAAGAGATTCGACGGGTGGTGCAAATTCTCAGCCGTCGCACCAAGAACAATCCTGCCCTCATCGGCGAACCCGGCGTGGGTAAGACCGCCATCGCTGAGGGGCTGGCGCAGCGCATCGTCAACGGCGACGTACCAGAAGGTCTGAAAAAGAAGCGCATCGTGCAACTCGACATGGGCGCTCTGGTGGCCGGGGCCAAATATCGCGGTGAGTTCGAGGAGCGGTTGAAAGCCGTTCTTAAAGAAATTACCGAATCGGCGGGCGAAATCATCCTGTTCGTGGATGAAATGCACACTGTTGTTGGCGCGGGCAAAGCCGAAGGCAGCATGGACGCGGGTAACATGCTCAAACCCATGCTAGCGCGCGGCGAACTGCATCTCATCGGCGCGACCACCCTCGACGAGTACCGCAAATACGTCGAAAAAGACCCCGCCCTCGAGCGGCGCTTCCAGCCTGTTTTGGTGGAAGAACCGAGCGTGGAAGACACCATCAGCATCCTGCGCGGCCTCAAGGAGCGCTACGAAGTCCATCACGGCGTGCGCATCACCGACCCGGCGGTCATCGCCGCGGCGACCCTCAGCCATCGCTACATCCCTGACCGCCGCCTGCCCGACAAAGCCATTGACCTGATAGACGAAGCCGCCGCCCGCCTGCGCACGGAAATCGACTCGAAGCCGCAAGAACTAGACGAAGTGGACCGCGCCATTATGCAACTCGAAATCGAACGTGAAGCGCTGAAGAAGGAAAAGGACAAGGCCTCCAAAGAGCGGCTGTGCAAACTGGAAGGCGAACTGGCCGAACTGCGCGAGAAATCCAAAGCCGTCACCGCCCGCTGGCAAGCCGAAAAAGCCGCCATTGCCCAATTGCGCACGCTCAAAGAAAAACAGGAGCAAACCCGCACCGAGATGGAGCGCGCCGAACGCGCCGCCGACCTGGAGAAGGCCGCCCGCCTGCGCTACGGCGAACTGCGCGCCCTTGAGGAGCAAATCCGCGCCGCCGAAGCCCGCCTGAAAGCCATGCAAACCGAAGGCGCGCTGCTCAAAGAAGAAGTGGACGCCGAAGAAATTGCGGCCATTGTTGCCCGCTGGACAGGGATTCCGGTGGATAAACTGCTGGAAGGCGAAACCCAAAAACTGCTGCGCATGGAAGAAAACCTACACCGCCGCGTGGTGGGGCAAGACGAGGCCATTCGCGTCGTCTCCAACGCGGTGCGCCGCTCCCGCGCCGGGCTGCAAGACCCCAACCGTCCGCTTGGCTCGTTTATCTTTCTCGGTCCTACGGGCGTGGGCAAGACCGAACTGGCGCGCGCCCTGGCGGAGTTTCAATTTGACGATGAACGCGCCATGATTCGGATTGACATGAGCGAATATCAGGAAAAGCACACCGTCAGCCGGTTGATTGGCGCGCCGCCGGGCTATGTGGGCTACGACGAAGGCGGCCAGCTGACCGAAGCAGTCCGCCGCCGCCCATACAGCGTGGTCTTGTTCGACGAAATCGAAAAAGCGCACCCCGAAGTCTTCAACGTGTTGCTGCAACTGCTGGACGATGGTCGCCTGACCGACGGACAGGGCCGCACGGTGGACTTCCGCAACGTGGTGGTGATTATGACCTCCAACCTGGGCAACACGCTCTGGGAGAACGGTCGCAGCGTCAGCCGCGATGAAATCACCCGCGTCTTGCAGGCGCACTTCCGCCCAGAGTTCCTCAACCGCATTGACGAGACTGTGGTCTTCCACCCGCTGGGCAAGGAGCACCTCGCCGGTATTGTGGATATCCAACTGCGCCGCGTGGCGAAACTGCTGGCGGAGAAGGGCTTCAAACTGGAAGTGACCGAAGCCGCCCGTGAATACCTCGCCGAAGTGGGCTACGACCCGCACTTTGGCGCCCGCCCGCTCAAGCGCGCCATTCAGCGCGAACTGCAAGACCCGCTGGCGCTCAAGATTCTGGCTGGCGAGTTCAAGGAAGGCGATACTATCAAGGTGGAGCGCGGTGGCGCAGGATTAATCCTGTCCTGCGATGTGCCAGTGGTGGAAGGAGAAGTGGTAGCATAATAAAACGGTCCCGAAGGCTCTTGTCTTCGGGACCGTTTTATTTATTCCAATCGCAAAATTTCGGGGGGATCTGCTTTTGTAAAAGGAGGGTCATTTTCCAAAATGCAGGCAATGTCTGCCAAACTCAGTTATACGCTAATCTGCGCGAATTTTCGCTAGATCAAGACAATCTTTATCCACGCCTTCCGGGGGTAAGGCGACGGTCAGGCAACCGTGCGATTCAGTGTCCACAACCAGTTTCAATCCACGCTCCCCGTATGGGGAGCGACATACGGGCGCGACCGGGGAGATGCTGGAGGGCCTGTTTCAATCCACGCCCCCGGGTGGAGGGCGACCTGGAGCCTGCATGTTGGGTGCACCCTCGCAAGATAGTTTCCATCATTTTTGCAAGAAGAAACCGCCCA
>Ga0101944_10002534_pt1 | contig 29113 bp, 19 predicted proteins | sample DewCreD2012metaG_FD_75245 | JGI IMG/M metagenome (GOLD analysis project Ga0101944, IMG submission 75245) | Hot spring sediment bacterial and archeal communities from British Columbia, Canada, to study Microbial Dark Matter (Phase II) - Dewar... ... | reverse complement strand
GCACCAGGGTGATGTCGCCGGGATTGACGAAGGCGAACGCGAGGTTCGCCAAGGCCTCCTTCGAACCGATCGTCGGGTAGATTTCGCTCTCGGGGTCCAGCTTCACGCCGAACCGCCTTTCCATGAAGCGCGCTATCTCGCCGCGGAACGCCGGATCGCCGTTGTCGAGCGCGTAGCAATGCGTCGCCGGATCCTGCGCGGCCTTCTGCAGCGATTCGACGATCACGGCCGGCGTCGGCGTGTCGGGATCGCCGATGCCGAGGTTGATCACGTCGCGCCCGGCGGCGACGGCGGCCTTCTTCTTCTTGTCGATCTCGGCGAAAAGATAGGGCGGCAGGCGGCGGAATCGGTCGGCGACGGCGAAAGGCATCTCGCAAGCTCTCCTGCAATCGGGTCAAGATCTGTTCCACTCGGCCAACCGTCGGATTACAGCAGTGAACCGAGCTGGGGTGTCGGACAGCGGAACCGATTTGATAGCCCGAAGGCAGGGCCAAGTCAAACGCGATGATTCCGGGGGTGTTGCCGCGGGAGCGTTTCAACACGGTTCCCGCCGAGACGATCGGAACGTTCCCGACAGGAGGAACGGGATTTCGAGTAAGGGAAGCATGTCTCCCCAAGCGGTTTCCGAAAACCAAACGTGCTTGTCGGCGCGTGGTTTTCAGGCTCATATGGACATCAAGGCCCATTTTATTGAAATATTTCAACCACGCGGTGTATACAGTTCAGACGTCAGTCCAAGATCAACACAAACCCATTGGTAGATTGATATTATGAGAATATTGGCGGTCTTCATCGCAATCTTCGGCATCGTCCATGCGATTTGCTGGTCCGGCGACTTCGTCGTCGCCCCCAACGGCTCCGACTCCAATCCCGGATCCGCCGCCGCCCCTTTTCTGACCATCCAGAAGGCCGCGCAGGTGATGAAACCCGGCGATACCTGCCACATCCGCGCCGGGACCTACCGCGAGACCGTCATCCCCGCCCGCTCCGGACAACCCGGCGCGCCCATCGTCTTCCGCGCCTATCCGAACGAGGAACCGGTCATCAGCGGCGCCGACCCGATCGGCGGATGGGCCTCCCACAAGGACAAGATCTACAAGGCGCCCATGCCGTGGACGCGCAACACGGCCGAGCGGAAGGCTGGCATGGACCAGGTCTTCGTCGACGGCGAGATGGTGCCCGAGGCGCGTTGGCCGAACATCCAGGTCTCCCCCGCTGCCATCTCGCGCCAAGACCTTGCGCGGGCCGAGGCCGGCGCGATCCTCAAGCCCGGCGCCAAGGGAGGGGACCTGGCCGCTTCGCGCTACACGACGAAGGCGCTCAAGGACTTCGCGCCGGATTTCTGGAAGGGCGGCTTCATCTTTTTCGTGCCCGGCGCGCTCTGGTGCGGCGTGACGGGCGACGTGACCGGTTCGACGAGCGATTCGGTGAGCTTCACGTACCCCTGGCTGTCGCCCGGAGATTTCTACGAAACGCGCGAAAAGGACTTCTTCTTCCTGTGGGGAAAACTGGAGGCGCTGGACAGTCCCGGCGAGTGGTTCCGGGACGCGAACGGCGTCCTTCACCTGTGGCCGCCCAAGGGCAACGACCCGCGCGGACACCTGGTGGAAGCGAAGAAGCGCGATCTGTGTTTCGACCTGCGCGGCAGATCGCACATCGTCCTGGACGGCCTGAAGCTCTTCGCCGGGGGCATCGAGACCGACGAGCAGAGCACGCACATCCTCCTGGACGGCATCGAGGCGCGCTACGTCGGCCACGCGCTCTGGTACAGCGGCTGGTGGTCGCTGGCGACGGACACCTGCATCAAGCTGCGCGGGGCAGACAGCGAGATCCGCAACAGTTTCGTGGCGGGCGCCGCCGGGCACGGCATCGACCTGCAGGGGGCGCGGGGCAAGGCCGTCAACAATATCGTTCTCGACGCCGGCTACGTCACCAACGGGAACAACATCAACGTCCGCGCCGAGGACGCGCGCGTCGAGCAGAACACGCTCCGCGGCACGGGGAACCAGACCTGCCTGGAACTGAGCCACTCGCCGCGCGCCAAGGCGCTCTACAACGACATCTCCCACTCCGGGCGCCTGATCCTGGACGAGGCCGCCGTCTGGGTCGCCCGCGACACCGACGGCCAGAACGCCGAGATCGCCTACAACCTGATCCACGACACGCACGCGCACGACGACGGCAAACAGTACTACGGCAACGGCGGCATCTACCTGGAAGGCCGCGTCAGGAACTTCGTCGTCCATCACAACGTGATGTGGAGGATCGCCGGCCAGGCCATCTGCCTGCCGGCCGTCGAGGGGGAACAGAGCGGCCTGCAGATCTACAACAACTCCACGGATGCCCCGTTCAACGTCCTGAAACCGCAGGGGATCGTGCTGAAGAACAACGTCTTCGCGAGCTTCCAGTTCGACAAGGTGCCCGGCGGCGACCTGTCGAGCAATGCGACGTGGAAGAAGAGGCAGGGCAGCGTTCCCTTCGTCAAAGATCCCGGTTTCATGGATGCCGAGGCGTTCGACTTCCGCCTGCGTCCGGGATCGCCGCTGATCGACCAGGGCACGCCGATCCCGCCGTACACCGACGGTTTCGCCGGGGCGGCGCCGGATATCGGGGCGTACGAGGCGGGCCGGCCGCCGTTCGTCGCCGGCGCGGTGCTCGCCACGCGCCACCTCGCATCGCTGCGCCTCGAATACCAGGGGCATCCGACGGCCTCGACGGTCTTCACGCTCGCCGGTCTGCCGCCGGAGCGGAAGCTGCCGGCGGACTTCAAGCTGAAGATCGGGGCCCACGAGCCGGGCGGCACGGTCGGTTTCGAGAAAGGGAAGTGGCAGGTGCGGGGCGTGCCATTCAAGGGCGAGCCGGGCCCGCAGACGGTGAGCGCGCAGATCGGCGACGGGAAGCCGGTGGCGCTCAAGCGCGTCGAGGGCGATGCCGGCGCCGCGGCGAACGGCGCCTCGGCACGTCCCCGCCCCGCGGCCAGGCTGCGCGATCCGGCCCTGCGCGCCAAGTGGGAACAGCGGCTCCGGGCGCGCGTGCGGGAGGAGATCGCTGCCGGCCGACCGCCGCGCTTCAAGCTGGTTTCCTTTGGCGAGACCGCCCGGATCCTTGCGCTCGACCCGCAGGGCGCGATGAAGCTGCGGCTGGACCAGGGCGGCCATCTCGACCACCGCTGGCCAACGCTCCGGACGGCCGATCTGGCGGAACTGGCCGCGTCGCTGGCCACCGACGCCGATCCGGCCAGTTGCGCGCTGGCGGCCTTCTTCGTGCTGCTGGACGGGCAGGCGGCGAGGGGGGAGCAGTACCTGTCCAAGGCCGGGCCTGGACAGGAGGCGGTGGCGGGCGCGTTCGAGCAGGAAGGCGAAGCGGCGCAGCCGTAGGCCGGAACCCTGGCCTTGGAGCCTCGAATCGGATGGCCGTGACGATCAGGCAGGTGGCCGAGGCGGCGGGGGTCTCGATCGGGACCGCGAGCATGGTCCTGAACGGGAAGGCGCCGCGGCATGCCGAGCGGACCCGGCGGAGGGTTCTCGACGCCGCGCAACGCCTGGGTTACCGGCCGAACAGTTTTCGCTGGGCGCTCCGTACGGGGCGCTTCAACGCCGTCGGGTTGCTGGTGGGGACGCGTTCGGGCACCAGCACGCTCTTCGACGACTTCTGGGCGATCCAGGACGAGCTGCGCGTGCGGGACCAGCACCTGATCGTCGCCTCCATACCGGACGACCAGCTGACCGATCCGCGGCGGCTGCCGCGGATCTTCCGCGAATGGAGCGTGGACGGGCTGCTGATCAAGTATTCCTCGCATCTCCCGCCGCGGATGGTCGAGTTGGTGCGGGAGAGCGGCATGCCGGCCGTCTGGCTGAACAGCCGGCAGCCGGCCGACTGCGTCTTCCCGGACGATCTGAACGCTTCGCGCGAGGCGGCCCGACGCCTGCTCGCGCTGGGCCACCGGCGTGTGGGGTACCTGGCTTTCGTCACGGAAGGCCATTACAGCACGCACGACCGGGCGAGGGGCTGCCAGGAGGTGTGGCGCGAGGCGGGGCTGACGCCCTGCGTGGCCGCGGTCGACAGCCTCTCGCACATGACCCTGCCGGCGACGGACCGCGGGGAACTGGCCCGGCAACTCCTGGCCGGTCCGGACCGCGTCACGGCCGTGGTGGCCTACGAGGCCGACGAGGCGCTCAGCGCATACCAGACGGCGCTGCAACTGGGTCTGCGCGTCCCGCAGGATCTTTCGATCGTCACGTTTTCGCCGCGGCCGGTGGTGCTGGGCGACTTTGTCGTCGCCACCTGGGTCATCCCGTTCTTCGAGGTGGGAAAGACCGCGGCGCGCCTGCTGCTGGAACGGATCGCCAGGCCGGAGACTCCGCCCTCGCCGCCGAGACCGATCCCGTTGGAGTTGACCGGGAGCGGCTCGCTCGGTCCCGCTCCGCAAGGCTGAAGGGCGATCAGTAGAGCATCTGCGAGACGGACTTCGCGATCATGCCGATCGCGATGCTGGCGGCACTGACCAGGCCCACGCCGCAGCCGTAACCGGCCAGCAGCACCGGGGCGTAGCGCCGCCACTTGTCGCTCCCGAAACGCTTTTCGAAATAGAACCGTCCGATCAGCGCCCCCAGGAATTCGAAGATCAGCGTCTGCGGCATGGCATGCCCGAATCCGCGGACCACGCCATAGATGAAAAGAATGGGCAGTCCGAAGGCGTTGAGGAACGTGTAGAGGATCAGTCCGACGGCCAGCCCGAGGCCGATGACCGAGGGGTTCAGGGCGTCGTAGAAGAGCGATTCGCCGCCGGTCGTGGAACTGAAGAGGAGCAGCTGCTGGCGGGCGCCCATATCCCACATCTTGTTGGCGAACGGATAGGCCTCCGACGGGATGGCGGCCAGGCTCCAGATGAACTCGCTGAAGACGATGCTGGCGAGCAGGATGATCGGCACGACCATGAACTCGGTCTTGACGATGCTGCGCAGATTCGTGCCCGTCAGCTCCACCTGGCGGAAACCCACCGTCTGCATGCCGTAGTTGTGCGAAGGAATGGGCGCGAACCAGATGCCGATCCCGCGATAGGAGCTGATCCGGCTGGCCAGGATGAAGCCGGCTTCGCGGATGAACGGGATGTAGAGCGCCTGGCCGGCCATGCCCTCCAGCCGCGCCGTCGCATAGCTCACGACCGGGGTGTAGACGAACCCGTAGAGGAAGAAGAACCAGATCGGGAAGTCGGGCACCAGCAGGTGGCAGATGACGATGTAGCTGGAGGTGGAGAAGAGATAGATGCCCAGGCTGATCCAGATGTTGATGTCGCCCCGCGCCCTGTTCTTGACGAAGAGCCGTTTGAAATCGTAACCGCCGGTCGACTTGGCCGTCTTCACGCCGCGATAGATGGCATAGAAACCGATCAGGGCGATGGCCAGCATCACGCCGATGATCCAGCTCATGTAGAAGTCGATGTAATTGGCCAGCCCCGTTTCCGGGGTCATCATGGACGGGTTCCAGGTGTGGAGCACGCCCATCTTGTAGAGCAGCGGGTTCATGACCAGCATGCTGATGGCCGCCACCAGGCCGCCGACCACGGCCCAGAACGGCAGCACGAAGCCGATGATGATCAGCCCGAAGTCCACCGTCAGGCTCATCGGCACCGCCGGGAGCACGTCGGCGGTCTTGTCGGTCAGTTCGATGAACGGGATGGGCACGATCTGGATGGATTGCCCGAAGAGCGCCCCCGTGACGGCCGGGATGGCGAAGTAGATGGTGCCGTAGGCCAGGCCGAGCATGGAACCGATCGAGAAGGTCCGCCAGCGCCACGTCTGCTTTTCCTGCGCGCTTTCAGCCAGGGCGACCGCGCCGGAGGCGCCCACGGGCGCCATCGGGAACGGCAGGCGCTCGACGTCGCTGGTCAGGCGGTACAGGAAGTAGCCCAGGCCGAACGCATCGATGCGCCCGATCACCTGTCCCAGCACGATCAGGGCGATGGGCAGGTACCAGCCGGAGTTTTTGATGAAGGTCCGTCCCGCCCCTTCGATCGCTTCCTTGGACGGGGCGACCCAGTCGGGGAAGAGCGGCGTCAGTTGCAGGTTCTCGGCAGCCGGCGAAACCACCAGGTACTGGCGGAAGAGCAGTCCTTCGAAGGGCGAACCCAGCGCCAACCCCGCCATGTAGTACAGGACGTAAAGCTCCTGCTGTTTCAGCGAGACCATGCTCCGCTTGGCGACTTCCAGGAACAGGATGACCGTCACCCAGCGGGCTGCCTCGCCGATCGCGTTGTGACCGACCACCAGCCCCATGTACATCGAGGCCGGCATCATGACGAAGCCCAGGAACACCGCACCGACCACCGTGCGCCAGGAGAACCCTTCCTCGAACTGCTCGGGAGGGGTCATGATCCGGCGGTACTGTTCGAGTTCCCTGTCGTGTTCGTGAGCCATTTCGCTTCTCGAACTCTCTGCCGTGAGACGGCGCACGGCGCCGTCCCGGTCGGCCGCCCCGCGGCCGCGTCACGCCGGCGAAGGCGCGGCGCCGCGAGTCCCGCCCGCATCGCCGACCACCCGGCCCTCTTCGTCCAACTCCGCCTGCGGCATGCCTTCGGGCAGCTCCGCCCCCTCCGGCGCCGGCCAGCCCACCGCGTCGAACGCCTCGATGAACTGGTAATACCCGCGCACCGCATACTCCTGCCGCTGTTCGGCCGAGTAGGTCCGCCAGATCAGGAAGTGCTTGCGCAGCGCGTTCAGGAACGGCAGGTTCACGCGGCGCCAGGAGTTGACGTAGCCCGACACCCGGTAGAACGTCGCCTCCGTCACGTACAGGTTCTCCGTCTCCGGGATGATGTAGATCTGCACTTCCTGCGAAACGCCCAGGTCATAGGGTGTCAGCCAGGCCATGAAGAAGAGACAGATGCCCTGTCCCCGCTCGGTGTGGAACGCCTCGAGCGTCACCTCCTTGGCCGTGAACTTGCCCAGCGTCGATTCCGAATGCTGGTCGAAGAACTCGTGGAGGAAGAGCGCCACGCCGGGCACCAGGTCGCGCTGGAAGCTGAAGGGCAGTTCCAGCGAGATCTCGTCGCCCTTGGGTTCCGGAACGCCCCAACTGCGCTCCTCCGACGGCGCGGCCGCCCGGGCGGCCAGGATCGCCGGATACAGCGTGGAGCCCAGCACCGAAAGCATGACGATGGCGGTCACGAAGACCGCCGACGAGGACGAATAATTCAGGTACAACCCGCTGATGCCGACGATCTGGATGATTTTCGCCACGCCCTGGCCGACCAGGTAGCCGAAGATGGCCCCCAGCGTCGCGTACACCAGCGCTTCGGCCATGAAGAGCGCCGCGATGTGGGACGGCGCCAGGCCCAGCGAGCTGAAGATCGTGATCTCCCGCCCGCGCTCGTAGACCGCGCCGATCATCGTGTTGAGCAGGATCAGGACCGAGATCAGGAGCGGGACGACCAGGTTCCCCAGGCCCGCCAGGCTCATCTTGCCCGTCGACGCGTAGAACTGGCGACGACCGTCCTTGCCGACGTAGATGTTCTTCTCCAGCCGCTGCAGGATGCGGTCCACCAGGTACACCAGATCGCTGTCCTTCTCGACCCGCACGCCGACCGAACGAAGGTCCGCGCCCAGCAGCTGGCCGAGCCGCCAGGGCACGACGATCGTGTCGGCGAAATCGACGTGGATGTATTTGGCCGTCGCCGCCGATTCGAGATTCTCCACCGTCGCCGACTGGCTCTGCGGTTGCTGGTCGGAGCCGAACGCCGCGGCGCTGGCCGAGAAGTCCGCGGGGCTCAACGGCTCGCCGTCCAGATCCTTCACCTCGCCCAGCAGCTCGCTGTTGAAGACGCCCACCAGTTCCACCGTGTAGGAGCCGATGCGCAGCCGGGTTCCGATCGCCTGGGCCGGGTCCAGCTTCAGCACGTCCCGGACGATCCGTTCCGAAAGCAGGCAGACGTCGCGGTCTCCCGGCTGCAGCCAGCGGCCGCCGCCGAGGATGGATTTCCCGATCTTGGGGAAGATTTCGAGTTCCTCGGGCGAGAGGCCCACCAGCGAGGAGGGCGACGCGCGCCGGTCGTTCTGCTGCACCTCGCCCGCGCTGTCGCCCAGCACGTCCACGTAGAGCTGCTGGTCCTTTTTGGCCACCAGCCAGTAGCGGGGCGCGCAGACCACGTCCACGCCGGCCGTTTCGCGGAGCACCTGCTCGTACGCCTCGGGGCGCAGCGCGTCGAAATTGAGCTGGCGGAGCAGGATGCCGCTGTACGGCGCATCCTTCTCGTCGCCCGGCGAAAGGTCGACGTGGGCCTGCGAGATCGTCTGCACCGTGCTGGTGAACGACAGCGCGATGAAGGTCAGCAGCACCACGGTGATGCAGGTCAAGGCGGTCCTCACGCGGCGCCGGCGCATCTGGCTGATGCCCAGGCTCACCGCCACCAGCACGGCGCTGGCCCGGTTGACCTCGGCTGACTGCACGCCGCGCACGCCCTGCTGCATCAGGCGCATCTCGGTGTTGAACTTTCCGTAGACGATGGCCGTCACGATGCCGGAAAGGCTCATGATCACGAAGGCCAGCAGGATGATCGGCGGGGCCGCCACCAGCTCGAAGGCCGGATGCACCAACCACAACACCGCGAACATCAGCACGAAGATCCCGAAGAAGAGCGCGATCTGCTTCTCGATCCGCGGCGAGGCGAAGAGCAGCCGTTCGAGGAAGAAGCAGAAGGGGAGCAGCAGGAAGAGATAGAAGACGACGCCGAGCACTGAATCGTTCGCCGTGCCGAGCACCTCGGGATAGGCGCGGGATTCGATGCCCCAGGCTTCGGTGCCCAGTTGCCACGCGCGGCCGCAAAGGCCCGCGCGCCGCGCCGCGTTCGCATCCTCCAGGCGCTGATAGGTGAGGTTGTGCAGGCCCGGCTTCTCGCGCGTCAGGATGAACTCCTGATCGGTTGCGCTGGCCCCATCGTAGGGGTCGTTCAGCAGCAACACCCCGGGCGACTGCAGTTTTTCCACCGTGTAGACCAGGTGCTCGCGCTTGAGCCGGAAGGGAAGCCCCGCGACGCGCTCGTCCCAGGACACGCCTTCGCCGCGGACCTCGCGGCTCCCCTGGGTCACCGTCACCCGCCCCTGCGAGTACTTGCCGGGGTAGGCCGGATTGTCCAGGCGCGCGTTGCCGATGGAGTGCGCGCGCAGGTTCTGGATGCGCTTTTCGCCCAGGCTCCACAGGTCCGTGGCGGTCCGCAGCGGGAGCCAGTCCACGATCTTGGTGCTGCCCAACTGGATGCCGCGCCCGCGCGCCTCCTCCAGGCTCACGCCGGCCGCCTGTTGGGGATCCAGCAGGCGCTCGACCACGTCCGGCGCGACGTCCAGCACCGCCAGGCGCAGGCCCAACTGCCCCTCGCGGAAAAGCATCTTGATGCGCGAACCGGGCTCGGCGAAGAGCACGCGATGCGGCTCCGTCCAGTAGTTGTGGCTCGAACTGTACTCCAGCGGCTTCGATTCGGTGCGTCCCGCCAGGAGCGTGCAGTTGCGCAGCGGCACCAGCCGGCCGGGATCGACCACATCGAGCAGGGCCAGGCCCTGGACGCGGCACATCTCCAGTTTTTCCCGCCGCGTCGGCTCGCTGAAGGCGCGCCCGTACGACTGGTTCTCGTTCAGCGTGTGCTTGGGCTTGTTCAGCGCGTAGATCAGTTCGCCGTTGGATTCGTCGAGCTGGTAGACCTCGACCAGCGGATTGTTGTACCAGTCCCACCCCCGCAGCATGCCTGTCACGCGGGCGATCCCCGCCGGATTGGTCATCTCGATGCGCGTCCGCCGCACGCCGCCCGCAAAGACCGGCTGCTCGGCCACCTGGCAGACGAGCGCATTGGGCACGGCGACGTTGGGGAAGATGCTCCGCGAACCGCCCGGCCGGACAATCTCGTAAAGGACCTGCGAGTAGCCGGTGAACTTCATGTTCTTCTCGAACCGGCTTTCGCGCGTCACCTCCGTGCTGGCGATCAGGTGCCGCAGGAACGGCCCGGCCAGGCGCAGCTGCACCCGGACCTTCTCCCAATCCATCCGCCCGTCGTCCTGCGGCGTGTTCCACTGCATGCGCCCGTCGTAGACCGTGGCCACCGTCAGTCCGCGGACCTGCGCCTGAACGGCGATCTCGGCCGCCACGGCCAGCTTGGCATTCTGGTAGGTCGACCAGTTGCGCTTGCCGGACTCGACCAGCGTGTCCGGCATCAGCGCGCCTTCCTTTTCGGCGCCCACCGCCTGCTCGACCGCCCGCGCCACCGGCATCACCAAGCGCCCCCAGGCGCCCTTGTAACGCGCCTCGATGTCGCCCGGCTGGCGGAACATCTCGCCCTTGTAGAATAACCCCAGCCCCGGGTTGCCCGCGGAAAGGTCCAGCGACAGGAACAGGCAGTCCCGCGTCTTCTCCTTCGTCTTTCCGCGCGCCACGCGCGCCACGACCAGGTCGCGGCAGGTCTTGTTCCATTCGCGGCGCTCCAACTCGGTGGCCGCCCACGCCTCTTCCCCGCGCAGCGTCTCCCGCAGGTCCCGGGCCGTCTCGATCATGCGGCCGCGCAGGCGCTCGGCGTTCGCCGGAACCCCCATCCGCTCGCCGTCCCGCGTCAGGGTGAAAAGGCACTGGCCGGTGTCCAGGAACTCGTTGCGGATGCGTTCAATCTGCTCGTATTCGGGCGAGCCCTTTTTCTTCTCGTACCGCAGCACGCGGCACTGGCGTTCGAATTCCGATTCGCGCGTCGAGGCAACGTCCTTCCACCGGCGCAGCAGCATCTCCAGATGCTTGACGGGATCGCCCACGTCCTCCCGCGACTGCAGCGTCTGGAGCATCAGGGGAAGCACCACGGCGTAGAGCAGGATGACCAGCGAGACGCCCCAGGAAACCCCGGCGAACACCCCGCGGCCGAACCGCCCGCCCCAGCGCCAGCCCACTCCCGCGAAGGGGAACGAGATCATCGCGGCCAGCGGAATGTCGGCATCGAAATCCAGGACCCCCAGCTTCGCCGCGACGTAGGCCACCAGTCCGGCTCCGGAGAGCACCCACAACGCCCCCGACACCTCGCGCGGCGCCCACTGCCCCGCCTTGAACCAGCCGATGCCGAAGAGCAGGAACGCCAGCATCACGACCACCCCGGCCCAGCGAACCGCGCCGCGCCGCGTGGCCTCCGCCAGCGAGAGGCCCTGCAGCTTCCCGCTCTCCTCCGCGAACGATCGCGACGCCCCCTCCGCCACCTTCAGAAACGCCGGCCGGGAAATCTCGAACCCCGCCTGCGCGACCAGTTCGTCCAGGATCCGGCCCTGGATCCGCGCATTCAGCAGCATGCGGCGCACGTCCAGCGGCTTCCCGGGATCGAGTTCCGGCAGGCTCTCCGGCAGATCCGCCTCGTCCTCGGCCAGCGCAAAGAAATCGCGCTCGCCTTTGAGGGCCTGGAAGTGCCCCGTGCAGAAAAGCAGCAGGACATCGCGCGCCGGCGGCGCGGCGCGATACTGGCGCGCCAGTTCCAGCAGCGCCGCACAGGTCAGTGCCTGTTCCGCGCCGGGGGCCAGCGCCGGGACGATCGAGGTCGAATCGTAAAACCCCGCCAGCACGACCGTGGCCCGGCGCGCGCGCTCCAACTCCGCCTCGTCCGCCGGCGTGCTGCTCAACTTCCCCGTGCCGGGAATCAGCAGGAAGATGTTCTCCCATTGCTCCTGCTTCCAGGACATGCGCACCGTGGCGGTGGCCTGGACCGGCCGGTCCTTCGGCTGCTTCTGCAACGCCGCACGGAGCGGATCGCCATGCGCGCGGGGCAGCCACATGCGCGGAAACTCGACCGGCGCCAGCGAGACCAGGCCTTCCAGCATCGGCCGCAACGCGCTCTCGGGCTCCAGGTAGATCACGCCCTTCGCCTTCAAGCCGGCGGCCAACGACCACTGCGGCTGCTCGGTCACCTCCAGCACGACCCAAGCGCCTTCCGCATTCAGCCCGTCATAATCCTCCTGCCGTCCCCGACCGGCATAAATCAACGGCGCGGACACGCCTTCCGGCGGCGTCCGCGTCAGCGCCACGCCGTTGGGCCAGAGCCCATACAACGGAAGCGACGGAGGGACGGCCGAAGCGTCCGCCAACCCCGTCACGCGCAGGGTGCCGTCGCCGGGATCGTACGGCGCGGCCCCCCAGATGCGCTGCGTGCCGATCGCGTATCGGCCGTCGTAGACGGCGCTCAGCTCGTCATCGCCCCATTCGCCCTTCAGATCCTTGAGCACCAGCGATTCGATGGCGTAGAAGGGCCGATCGGTGACGCACTCCGCCTCGCCGGCCACCGAGGCGGGAAGATCGACCGTCTCGATCTGGACCTCGCCCTGGCGATCCCGTCCGGTGACGACGATCTTTCCGCCCTTGATGGAGTTGTCGGCATCCCGGATCGACACGCGAAGATTCAGCGGACCTTCCGGGCCGCGCTCGACGGAAAACTTCTGGCCCTCCGTCCCGCTGGGCACCAACCGGGTCCCGCGCACCGCGACGGGCGATCGCGCCTCCGGCGCGGTGGCGTCGCGGTAGCCCTGCTCGCGCAAGGTCGCCACGATGTAATCCCGGGCCTGCCTGGCACCCGCCGTGCCGGGCATCCGGGAACCCATGGATTTCAGCTTGTCGACATGCGCCCGGACCGCCTCCAAGGACAAGGCGTCGCGGTCGATGTCCGCGGAGGTCAGTTTCAAAACGTCTTCGGCATTCGCAAGAAACGGCGTCCCGGCCAGCAGGAACGGCAGGACCGCCGGGAGGCAAAGCGTTGCGCGGAACCGACAGCTCGTGACCATGGACGAACGCGCGTCCTCCCCCGAGAAAACGTGCCGGACCCAAGAGCAGAGGCGCCAGACCCTACTTGCGAAACGCAAGACTGTCAAGAAACAGCCGGCGCATCCCCCCACCCCGCCCCGCCCGCGCGTGCGCGACCGCAGCGCCGACCCCACAGGGTCAGGAACTCCCGCGCCGCGGCACTCAGGGCTCGTCGGGCTTCCAGAATTCGAAGACCGTCACGATCTGCCGACGCAGTTTGGTGTCCTCCTGCGGAAGCTGCGGACCGCCCTTCGGGCGGGGGATCACTTTGGTGGTGCCGGCCACGGTCGGCGGCAACGGCGCGCTGAATGCGGCATACCACTTCAACGACTGGTACGGCGCCAGGCGATGGCTCCGATAGTAGGTGTTCCACGCACGCGGATTGGGGGGGATGTCGACTTCGTAAAGCCGCCGCAAGGTGCGGTGCGCGACGCCCGACAGTTCCGGATACAGGTCCGTCTCGCGCATCACCCGGATCAGCTTCGGCACGTAACTGTCGTCGCCCAACTCGTACAGCGCCACCACCGCCTCGATCCCCACGCGGTTGGTCTGCCACTTGGCGATCTGGCGCAACGGCACCACCGCGCGAACGTCCTGCTGACGCGCTAGGCAGTTCATGATGCGCACCCGCAGCAGGTCGTCCTCCTCCTTCGACAGTCGATCCAAGAGGAACGGAACCAGTTCCGGATCGCCCATCCGGTCGATGACGTCCAGCGCCTCCAGACGCTCGGCCCGCGAGCCCAGCGTCGCCTTGCGTTTCAAATACTCGGTCTCGCTGAGCCCCGAAAGATCCTCCGCCTTGGCCGCCAGATGCTTCTCCGGAGGCGGAGGCGCCTGTCGAGCCCATGGCCGCCCGCACCCCGCCGGCAGGAAGAAGAGGGCGAGCGCCAGGCCCAAGGCCGCGTTTCGTAACCGGATACTGAACATGGTATCCGGCAGTTTAGCCGCCCGACGAGCCTTCCTCAAGCAGGTTTGCCCGAAAGCGCGCGGAGCGCCGGGGAAAAAGGACCCGCCAGGTGGCCAGGGCGCTTTTCGACGGGATGAGGAGAATGCAAAGTACCGCGCCGCCCTCTTCGCCCGTGCATTCAGCGGAAGATCCAGTCCAGCCAGAGGCCCAGCAACACCAGCGGCAGATACGCCAGGGTCCCCCAGAAGACGCGACGCGCCTGGACCGGGGTCCGCTCGCGGACAAAGCGCACCGCCCCTGCCGTCAACCCGAGACCGGCACAGACGGCCACCGCGATGTAGAGCGCACCGCCCAGCCCTGCCACCACCGGCAGCATGCTCGCCGGCAGCAGGACCAGCGTGAAGAGCAGGCACTCCCGCGACGTCAACCGCCCGTCCGCATCCATCACGCTCAGCATCCTGAACCCGGCGCGCGCGAAATCCTCCCGCGCGTACCAGGCGATCGCCAGCAGGTGCGGCACCTGCCAGACGAACAGGATCGCGAAGAGCGACCACGCGCCATGCCCGGGCGCTCCCGTCGCCGCCGTCCAACCCAACACCGGGGGCAACGCGCCGGGCACGGCCCCCACCAGCGTGTTCAACGTGCTGATCCGCTTCAGCGGGGTGTAGACGCCGACGTACAGCAGGAAGATCGCCGCCGCGATCGCGGCCGACGCCGCGTTCGCCACCAGCGCCAGCAGGCCCACGCCGGCCAGCGCCCAGAGCGAACCGACGACGAGCGCCTCCGCCGGCCGGATCCGTCCCGCCGGCAAGGGCCGGTTCATCGTGCGCCGCATGCGCGCATCCGGCTCGCGCTCCAGAAACTGGTTCCAGGCCGCCGCCCCGAAGGCGGTCAACCCGGCGCCCAGCAGCGTGCCCAGCAGCCCCGCCCACGACACGCGCTCCGCCGAACCCAATCCATATCCGCACGCCACGGTCGCCAGGACCAGCAGATGGAGCGGGAACTTGGCCAGCGCCAGATACTCGCGCAGCCGCTCGAGGCGCGCACTCCCGGCGCAGGCCGCGGCGACGCGAAGCCCGCTCATGACGCGCTCGCCGCCCCGGCCGGCGCCTCGACCGCGAAGATGCGCAGGGCCGTCACCACCGCGTAGGCCAGGATCACCGCGCCCAGGACCTGATGCGCCGTGCGCACCCAGGGGTCCAGGCAGACCCACTCGCCGCCCTGGAAGCCCTGCGCCGAGGCGAAGGCGAAGAGGACATACGTGGCGATCCCCAGCAGGACCTGGACCTGCACCAGCACGAGAAGACGAAAGGCGGAGCGGTCTGCCAGCGGCGCCACGTCGCGGGACTCGCGCGCCTTCGCCGCCAGCCATGCGCCGAGCAGCGCCACCGGCAGCGCGCCCACCACATGCAGCAGCACCAGCGGGATGCCCAGGCCGGCGTGGCGCACCCACGCCCCCAGCATCAACTGCACGAACGTCGCGCCGGCGGTCCAGACCACCCCGTTGCGCAACTCCGCCAGCCGCGTGCCGGCGCTGGCCACCGGTTCGCACGCCGCCCGCTCGGCCGTGGCCCAGGCGATCGCGCAGAGCAGCGAGAAGAGCGCATAGCCCAACCCCGCATGCACCATTGACGAGACGATCCGCGCATTCTCGAATCCGCCCAGCGCGTCGGCCCAGGCGCGATACTCGGGCCTGTTCAGCATCAGCACCCGCACGCCGCCCAGGAGGCCCTGCACGACCATCAGCACGAAAGCCAGAAGCGCCGTGCGCCGCACCCACGCCCGCGGCTCCGAACGCCACAGGAAGCCCAGCAGCCAGAGCATCAGGAAGCCCAGCACCGTCCCGACCTGGCGGTGGCTCAGCTCGTAAAACGGCCCTTCGCGCCCCTTGCCCAGCCTGCCCCACGAAACGAACCACTCCCAGAAACGGAACGACCAGCCAGGCTCCGAATCGCCGGATTTCATCGTCGTCGTCGCGCCGCCCGCCAGCAACATGACCAGCGCGACCAGTACCACCAGCATCGCCAGGCGATGGGTCCAGGGTCGAAGAGGATGCGTCGGTTGCGTCATCGTTCGTCTTTCGTCTCTGACTGCAGCGCCGCGGAACCGCAGGCCCCGGCTTCCCGTCCCCCGCTCCGGCCCTTAGTACAGCGCCGTCACCAGCAGGGTTCCGAAGAGCACGATCCAGACGGCGTCCAGAAAGTGCCAGTAGGCCGCGCTGCGCCACACCGCGGCATGGCGGGCCGCCGTGTAGGCCTTCCGCCCGGCCCGATACCAGACCACCCCGAGGCCGATCATCCCGCCCAGGACATGCAAGGCGTGCAGGGCCGTCAGCAGGTAGAAACCGAAGGCGTACAGGTTCCTGGCCTGCGGCGGCAGATGCATCTCGATCAGCCGATGCCAGGCATAGCCCTGGCCGACCACAAAAAGAGCGCCCAGCCCGAGCGTGATGCCCAGCCAGAACCGCAACGCCGCGCCGCGGTCCGCCCGGATCGAGGTCAGTGCCCGGTGATGCGCGAGACTGCAGGCCACCAGGACGGCGGTGCTGAACCAGAGCGCCGCCGGAAGACTCTCCCCGACGGGATTTCCCCAGGCCTCCGAGCGGTACCAGATCGCCAGGTATCCGAAGAGACTCGCTGCGAAGAGGATGCCGAGCGCGACCAGGAAGAGCGCCATGCCCATCCGGCTCGTCGCGTCGCCGCGCCGCGCTTCGTCCGAAAAGTCCGCTCGTTCCATGCTCATGGCCCGATCCGCTGCTGGTGCTCCCGTATGTCCCCTTGATAATCCCGGGTGTCCATCAGCGCCAGTCCGACCAGGAGCATCACGCAGAGCAGCGCGCCGATCAGGACGATCGCGTGGAACGGCTTGTCCCACCAGAGGTGCATGAAGAAGAGCGCGACCAGGACCGCCTTGACCGTGGCAATGCCCATCGCCAGCCAAAGGCCCAGCGCCGGCAGATCACCCGTCGGCAGATGCGTCACGGCCACCGTCGCCACCGTCAGGAGCATCAGCGCGCCCCACACGGCCAGCAGCAGCCAGGCCGGGACGGGATGCGCCAACGCCTGCCGGTCGTGCCCCGCCTCGCTTTCCATTCGCTCCGCTCCTCGCTCCCCGCGCTCCGCCGCTCAATGGATCAGGTACAGCAACGGGAACAGATAGATCCAGATGAGATCCACCAGGTGCCAGTACAGGCCGACGTGGTCCACCGGCGCGAAGTACGCGGGACCGAATTCCCCCCGCTTCGCGCGGACCAGGATCCAGGCGAGCAGGGCCATGCCGACCAGCACATGCAGGCCGTGAAGTCCGGTCATCAGGAAGTAGATGCTGAAGAAGATCCGGACGTTCCGGGGTTCGTCGGCCGCCGCGGGCGCGCCGGCCGCTGCGGCACCTTCCCTCGGGGCCGTCTTTTCGAGGACTTCGCGAACCGGCTGGTAGTGCTTGCCCCACAGCAGGCCGTCTTTCCACTTGTGCTGGTACTCGACCCCCTTGACGCACAGGAAGACCAGGCCGCCGAGGATCGTCGCGGCCAGGCAGCCCGTCAGGAGACGCGTCCGGCCCTGCTGCGCGGCGCGCACCGCCCAGGCCATCGTCAGGCTGCTGCAGATCAGCACCGCGGTGTTCAGCGCGCCAAGCGTCTTGTCGAGGAACCGGTGCGCGTAGACGAAGATCTCGGGGTGATTCGAGCGGTAGACGCCGTAGAGCGTGAAGAGGACGCCGAAGAGCAGGATTTCGGTGACGAGGAAGAGCCACATGCCCAGCCTGCCCGACTCGAACTGCTGCCTGGGCGTGGCGAAGTGATGCGCCAGATGCGGGTCGTGGGCGTGGGCCGCCGCGTCGTTCATGCCGTGCACGCCTCCCCGGTGCGGGACCTCTCGACGTATTCTTCGCGCGCCTCGTCGAATTCGAGGTGCGAGAAGTCGTAGGGGTCGCCGACCGGCGGCGGGGTTTCGAAGTTGTGCGGCGGCGGCGGCGAGGCGCACTTCCATTCCAGCGTGTTGCCGCCCCACGGGTTGGCCGGCGCCTTCCGGCCGCGGAAGAGCGAATGCAGGAGATAGCCCAGCATGATCGTGAAGGCGGCCAGCAACAGGAAGGCGCCGACGCTGGAGAGGATGTGCAGCGGCTGCAGTTCCTTGAGGGGCGCGTAATCGTAGTAGCGGCGCGGGTTGCCCCTGGTGCCCAGCACGAACTGCGGGAAGAAGGTCAGGTTGAAGGCGACGAAAAGCAGCAGCGCCGCGATGCGACCCCACGTTTCGCTGTACATCCGCCCCGTCATCTTGGGCCACCAGTAGTGCAGCGCGCCCAGGAAGGCGATCATCACGCCGCCGAACATCACGTAATGGAAATGCGCCACCACGAAGTAGGTGTCGTGCAGGTGCACGTCGGTCGCCAGCGCGCCGAGGAACAGCCCCGTCAGCCCGCCGATGCCGAAGAGGAAGATGAACGAGAGCGCGTAGCACATCGGCGTCTCCAGGCTGATCGAACCTTTGTACATCGTCGCCAGCCAGTTGAAGACCTTGATCGCCGACGGGATCGAGACGCTGAAGGTCAGCGCGCTGAAGATCATCGAGGCCAGGGTCCCCTGCCCGCTCACGAACATGTGGTGGCCCCAGACGAAGAAGCCCAGCAGCGCGATGGCCACGCTGCTGTAGGCGATGAACCGGTAGCCGAAGATGTGCTTGCGGCTGAAGACCGAAATCAACTCGCTCTGCACGCCCATCGCCGGGAGGATCATGATGTAGACGGCCGGGTGCGAGTAGAACCAGAAGAAGTGCTGGTAGAGCACCGGATCGCCGCCCAGCTGCGGGTCGAAGATGCCCACCCCCAGCGCCCGCTCCGCAATCAACAGCAGCAGCGTGATCCCCAACACCGGCGTGGCCAGGAGCTGGATGATCGAGGTGGCGTAAAGCGCCCAGACGAACAGGGGCAGCTTGAACCAGGTCATCCCCGGCGGACGCAGCTTGTGGATCGTCACGATGAAGTTCAGCCCCGTCAGGATCGACGAGAAACCCAGCACGAAACCGCCCAGCGTCGCCAGGATCACGTTGGTGTGCGTCGTCGTCGAGTAGGGGGTGTAGAAGGTCCACCCCGTGTCGAGACTGCCGAAGAGCATCGTCAGCACGAAGAAGACCGTGCCGACGGCGTACAGGTGGAAGCTGAGCAGGTTCAGACGCGGAAAGGCGACGTCCCTGGCCCCCAGCATCAGCGGCAGCGCGAAGTTGCCGAAGATCGCCGGGATCCCCGGGATCACGAAAAGGAAGATCATGATCGCCCCGTGCAGCGTGAAGACCCGGTTGTACGTGTCGGGCTTCATGATGTTGCCGATCGGGAACGTCTCGGGCGTCTTGGGCGCCAACAACTCGGTGCGGATCAGCAGCGACATGACCCCGCCCAGGAAAAACGCCGCCACGATCGCCACGCCGTACATGATCGCGATGCGCTTGTGATCCAGCGTGAAAGCCCACGAGCGGAAGCCCTTCCCGTGGTTGAGATAGTTCACGCCCGCGACGGACTGCATGCTCGGTCCCCTGCGCCTTCAGGGCGCATCCTTCAGGCTCTTGATGTACTCGATCAGGCCATTGATCTCCTGGTCCTTGATCCGCCCCTGGTAGGTCGGCATCACGGCGCTGTACGGCCCGACCACCACCTTTTTCTGCGGGTCCAGAATCGACTCGCGCAGGTAGTTCTCGTCCACCAGCACCTGGATCTCCCTGCCGTCCTCGCGCACCACGTGCTGCCGGCCGAAGATGTTCCTGAACGAAGGCCCCCAGCCCGCCTTGCCGTCCACCGAATGGCAGCTCGCACAGCCCTTGGTCACGTAAAGCCGCGCACCCAGGTCCCGCGGGGACATCTGCAGGACCCGGTTGGACGCGTCGTTCAGCCACTTCTCGAACTCGCCCGGCCGATGCACATGCACCGTGGCGCTCATGTTCGAATGCTCCGTGCCGCAGTACTCGGCGCAGAGCAGCGGATACTGGCCCTCCCGCGTCGCCCGGAACCACAGCTTCGTGATGCGGCCCGGCACCAGGTCGTATTTCACCCGGAACGCCGGGATGAAGAGGCTGTGGATCACGTCGTCCGAGGACATCACCAGCCGGACGTCGGTGTCGAGCGGGACGTGCAGGTCGCGATCGGTCACGCCGTTGCTGTAGGTGAACGACCAGCTCCACTTGCGCCCCGTCACCAGGATCTCGTACGGGCTGTTCGGCTGCACGCGCTGGTCCAGAAAGACGACGAATCCGAAATAGAAGATCGCCCCGACCAAGCCCAGCGGGATGAACGTCCACGTCAGTTCCAGCGCCATGTTGTGGTGCGCGGTCGCCTGGGCCGGCACGCCCCTGCGCCGGCGGTACCGCAGCACGAAGAAGGTCATCACGCCCACGATCAGGAGGAAAAAGAAGGCCGAGATGCCGAGGATGAAATAGAAGACCCAGTCGGCCGGCGCCGCGTTCGTCGAACCCTGCGAAGGAAACCAGAACGTGCCGTCCCGTGCGACGGGAAGCCATGCGCTCATGCCTGGGCCCCCGTCCCGTCCCGCCCACGCCCCTCGCGCCGCCAGAAGGCCAGCAGCACCACGCCCACCAGCCCCACCGTCAGGACGCCGCCGATCTGCATCAGCCGGAAGGCCGCCGGGGCATACCGGCCCCTGGACGAATCGAAATGGAAACAGTACAGGAGGAGCCGATCCATGCTCGTCCCGATCCTCCCTCTGCCGGCCTCGATCAGCGAAAACCGCAGCGTCCTCGGATCGTACTGGATCCCATAGAGATACCGCGTCGTCATCCCGTCCGGCGAAAGGATCATTGCGGCCGCCACGTGCAGATACTCCTTCGTCCCCGGATCGTACCGGTACCCGAAGCCGACACTCTCCGCCAGCGCCCGGATCTCCGGCTCGTTCCCCGTCAGGAAATGCCAGCCCGCCCCCGCCGCGGGACGCTCGTACAGCTCCAGGTACTTTTCGTGCGTCTGCTTCGCGCGCTGCGGCGTCTCCAGCGGGTCCACGCTGACCGTGAGGATCTCGAATTCCCGCCCCGGGTTCAACGGGATCTGCTTGAGGGCCTCCACCAGCCCGTTGAGCTGCAGGTGGCAGAGCATCGGGCAGTTGGAGTAGTTCAGCGTCAGCAGCACCGGACGGCCCCGGCCGAAGTATTCGCCCAGCGTCACGCCGTTGCCCTCGTGATCGCGGAATCGAAGCCCCGGCGGCACGCGCTGGCCCAGCTTCTCTTCAACCCCCACCCCCTCCAGTTCCCTGGGCATCGGTTCGGAGCGGCCGGCCGCTTCGTCCGCGCTCAACGCGCCGCAAACCCCGCCCAGCAGCAGCCACAACGCCATGCCTGCGCGCATCGTCTCCGCCTTTCCTCCCGGACCGGGGATGCCGGGGAAAACCTAGACAAGCCGGGGGAGTTGTGCCAGTTCCGATTTGCTCAATGAGGGAGCCACGACTCCCTTTTAAAAGCTCATGTCGTCCGACGCCGCGGATAATCCGGCCCCGGCCGCGATACCCCCCGCCGTCGCGCGGTCAGACCCGCTGGCACGCCCGCTCCGCCTCGAGCCGGAGCGCCCGATAGGCGTACTGGCGCCAGACGATGACGGCCGACAGCGCCAGGCACAACAGGCCCGGATAGAGCAGGGCGCGAACCGGGTGATGCCGGGCGAAGAAGCACACGGGCGATCCCGACAAAGCGGTCCGCGTCTCTTCGATCCGCTCCGCCGTCGCCAGATGGGCGAAACGCTCGGGATACCCGGCCTTGCATTCCGCCAACCGTCGTTCGTAATACGCGTTCTGATTCCGCGCCGCGGTCCCCGCCTGGGCCAGCTGGATGCACTCGCTCCACACGCTGAAGGTGTAGGTCACGTCGATGACCGCGCCGAGGACCAGGCCCGCCAGCAGCGCACACCCGCCGACGAACAAACCGATCCGCGGCAGCGGGCCGCGCAGGCCGATCTGGTTCGCCTCCACCAGCAGACAAAGGATGAAGGCCAGCAGCGGCGGAAGGACGATCGCCAGGGCCGCCCAACCCGCATCGCAGGCCCGCAACGGCATGGCCAAGGCCAGCAGGCCGATCAGCAACGACGGAGCCAGCAGGGCCAGCACCACGACCAGGCCGGCATGACCCAGGTGGCGGCCCGACCCGGGAATCGGCTCGCCGCGCTGCGTGCATTCGCACATCCGCGCCAGCAGCGTCTCGCGACGGTGCGGGTGATCGAGGATCATCAGGAACAGGAGCGTTGCGCCGCCGAAGACCAGGAGCACGGCGGCCTCGCCCCACCCGAGCGCGCTGCGCCCCCAGCGAAATTCGTTCAGGCCGATGCCCGCGCAGAGCGTCGTCAAAAACGCCCACACGACCAGGTACCCCAACGGCGAGAGCGCGGTCCGCACCGGCGAATCCAGCCGCCGCGCGGCGGCCCGGAAGAGCAGCACGATCAGGAGCAGATACGACAGGACCGCGAACGGGACGCCCCAGTCCGCACAGTTGAAGATCATCGCCGGCGTATCGCTCCACCGCCGATACCCCATGCCCAGCGCCTCGTTCAACGCACCCCACGGCGAAAAATACCCCAGCACCCGCATGCGCGGCTCGTAGCGCGCCGCCTGCGGAACGAGCTGCAGCAGCAACCCGAGCCCCAACAGGCCGATCTGCGGCGCCAGACCCCGCATGAAGACGGTCAGCGAAGCCAGCAACGCCCCCAGCGCCTGCAGGAGCACGGCGTGGAGCAGGATCAGGACCGCGGCCGCGCACAGCTTCGACCCCAGGGCCATCCAGCCGCTCAGCGCCACGCCCAGCGCACAACCCACGAGCATCAGCAGCAGCGAACCCGCGTGCAGGTGCAGCACCGGCCCGAAGGTCTTCCCCATCAGAATCCCCGTGGGCGAAATCGGCGCCAGCTTCAAAAACTCCATCGTCCCCGTCACCCGCTCGCTGCACAACGAGAACGTCGAGAGCAGCGGCGCGCAGATGCAGGACAGAACGATGGCCATCGTGAAAAGCGTCGCGAGCAGGTCCTTTTCGCGCGAGCGGCCGTACGCCAGGGGGACCACGATCAGCTCGTAGGCGATCAGACCCAGCACCAGCACCAATCCCGAATAGAAACCGATCCGCAACGCCCACAGCGGCGGCCGATGCCGGTAGAAGAAAGGCAGCCCGAGGTGACGGATCCAGCCGCTGTCCTCCTCGGCCGTCGGCCGTGCGACGACCGGCGCAGGACGGGCGGGTGCCGCGTCGGGCGAGGGAACCGCCGCCGGCGTCTCGTCGCTCATCGCCGCTCCTCCGCCCGGCTGACCTTGCGGTAGACGCTCTCCAGATCCGCCTCCTCCGGCACGAAGCGGACGATCGGGAATCCCGCGGAAGTCAGCCGCCCCAGCAGGCGCCCGGCGGCTTCCTCGTCCCCCAACAGCTCGAAACTCACGATTTGGTCCCGCCGCCGGATGTTCGAAACGCCCGCCTCCTTCTGCAGCACCAGCTCCAACTTGGGCGCGTCGCGCAGCACCTTCAGCGTGTAAAGCCGGCCGCCCGTCGCCGTCTCCGAATGGCGCGCCAGCACGCCATTCTCGCCGGTCAGCGGACCGATCTCCGACAGCCGCCCATGGTTGATCATCGCCAGAAAGTCGCAGAAATCCGCCAGTTCCTTCAGCACGTGCGAACTGACGACCACCGTCTTGCCCAGCCATTGCTGGTGCTTCAGAAAATCGCGCAGCTCGGCGCGGGCCACGGGATCCAGCCCGCTGGCCGGCTCGTCCAGAAAGACCACCTCGGGATCGTGCAGAAAACTCTTGGCCACCCCCAAGCGCTGCTTCATGCCGCGCGAGAGCGCCCCGATGCGATCCTTGCGGCGCCCGCTCAGCCCCAGGCGCTCCAGAAAATCCATCGCGCGCTCGTGGCGCATCGCCGAGTCCAGACCGTAGATCCGGCCGAAGAACTCGAGATACCGCTCGACCGTCATGTCGTCGTACAGCCGGAACTCCTCGGGCAGATACCCGATCAGCCGCCTGACCTGCGTGGGCTCGCGAACCACGTCGAAACCGCCGATGGCGGCTTTGCCCCGCGAAGGCGGCAGAAGCGTGCAGAGCATGCGCATCGTGGTCGTCTTGCCCGCCCCATTCGGGCCGACCAGCGCGCATACGCAACCGCGGGGAATCTCCAGGGTCAAACGGTCGACCGCCAGAAAGCTTCCATAAAAGCAGGTCAGGTTCTCGCACGCGATCATCCCGCAACCTCCAGGGACGCGCGCCATGCAACTCGCCCAGGCCGCTCCGAAATCCAGAACCGCAACGACTCGGACCGCCGGCACGCCAAACGATACCGGGAAAAGAACAGAACGAAGGCAGAGACCTTGGAGGCCATGCAGCGCACGCTGGAACCCTCGCCCCAACGCGGACCGACGTGAGCGGAACGAACGTCGGGAAAGCGGCTCCCGCTCCTCGTTTCCTTACTTCAGGACCCTTCCTCGTTCCTTTCGCGCGGCAAGGCCAGGGCCAAGCCCATGAAGAACGCCCATGCGCAGCCCACCCCGCGGATCATCGGGTTGCCGAAGAGGGAAAAGACCGCCGCGCCCACGCCGGCCCCCAGCGTCGCCAGCGCCAACAGGCGCACGGTCGGGTTTGCGGTCCGCGCGAAGCTCCACGCCGCGGCGCCGATCCAGGTGCAGAAGACCCACACCAGCAACGCCACGCCGGGCAACCCCAGGTCGACCGCCGTCGTCTCCAGCAGGCTGAACGTGCCCGGCTCGTGCGTCTCGCGGTCGAACTCCGCCTCCTCGTCCCTCGGCGAACCCGGCGTGGGATAGAAGCCCCGCTCTCCCGTGTAGAACTCCTTGATGCCCAACCGGTGTCCGCCCGAACCCGTCCCGGTGCGCCAGCGATGCTCGTGGGCCAAGAGAAGGGCGGCCGCCTGCGCGCGCCGCAGTCGCGCGCTCGGAACTTCCTTTCCGTCCGCCGTCTTCACCCACGGCGTCAACGTCTCCAGCAGCACCTGGTCGTTGCCTCGCGGCAGGCGCGGCACGACGACCACCAGCAAGGCCAGCAGGCCGACGACCAGCCACAACGCCCACCCGCGCGCGTTCGGCGCGCCGGCAGGATGGTCGGGCAACGCCCAGAGCGCGCCGGCCACCGCCAAGACCCCCGCGCCGGCGGCCAGCACGCCGCCACCGTACAGGCAGACGCAGAGCGCGACCGCGCCCAGCGCGCCGGCGAAGACGCGCACCATCGCGTCGCGTTCCAAGGCCACGAAAGCCGCCGCAGCCGGAACGATCAGCGCCACATGCGCGGCCAGTTCCGCCCGCACGTCGAACCAGCCTCCCACGCGCACATCCGTCACCCCGCCGCCATGAAATCGCCCGGTTTGGAGCGATGGCAGCGGCGCGCCGCGCGGCTGGAGGTACTGGTAAAGCGCATACAGGAAACAGAGCGCCAGCAGCCCGCCCAGCAACAGCAGCAAACGCCGCATGGCCTCCGCGCCCGTCGCCAGGTTCCGGAAGGCCCATACGGCGCACAAGCCCACCAAGGCCGTCTGCCCGATGGCCACCCGCGCCCATTCCCCCTTCGTCACGCCGCCGATCCAGAAGACCGAGGCCAGGGCCAGCCCGGCCCACAGCGCGTTCGGCAACGGGGGCAACAGCTCCCGATCCCGCCGCTTCAACAGGTCCCAGAGCACGATCAGCATCATGGGCACGATCAGGAGATCGAGCGGCGCAAGATTGAACTCCTTGCCGCCCTTCATGAATTGGCGTCCGATGTCCAGACTGAACGGCACCAGGGCCGCCGCAGCCAGCCAGAAACGCCAGGCGCTCGAGGGACGATCTGTCGGTTTCGATTCCATGCCCGTAGTCTACCCGCTGCCGCCTGGAGCGCCATGTGCAGTACGGCAGACTGCGATGACGGACGACAGGGATTGCGACAAGGATTACGATGACGATTGCGAGTACGATGGGTGACGCCCACGTGACCCCATGCCCGCCCGTCGGTTAGAAGAAGGGTGACCCCACCGGAGGCCTTCTCATGCGTCTCATAACCGCCTTTTCGATCTGCCTGTTGTGTTCTTTTTCCGCGGGTTCGGAAGAGGACGCCAAGGTGCCCGCCAACCCGGAAAAGTGCGGGGCGGGACTCGAGATGGGCACTTGGAAGGCCGAAGCGTGGGGCAACGAAGGTTCGGCCGAGATCGTCGTGGCAGGCGACGTTCGGGCCCTCAAACTCGCCTACGTCGGCGGCGACAAGGAAAAGGTGGCCTTCCTGCAATCGACGCCGTTGAGTGCCGATGCGGAGGGCAGGATACGCCTTTGTGTCTACGCTCCCGATGAAAAACCGCCGCAGGTGGCCGTCTATCTCCTGACGGGGGCGAAGGCCGAGTGGTTCGAGGCCAGACCGTTCGCCGTCCAACAGGGCTGGAACCGGTTCGACGTGGCGCTCGCGGCACCCCACTGGAAGACGGCCGGCACGAAATGGGAGTTCAAGACGGGTGTCGAGCAGGTTGAAGACGTGCGGGGCCTCGGGCTGATCGTGATGAACGGGAAGTCTTCGGGCTGGCTCGCCGTGCAGGGCTTGAGCGTGGATGCGGGAAAGGCCTCCAAAGAACTGCTGGAACTGGAAAAGAAGATGCTTTCCGAGGACGGCGAAGAACGGGCGCAGGCCGAACAGGCGTTGGCCGCGCTCGGCCGGCCAGCCCTTCCGCTGCTGCGCAAGTTGAAGGGTCACGAGCGGCCCGAAGTCGCCTTGCGCGCCGGTTGGGCATTGGACAAGATCGAGGCGAACGCGGAGAAGGAGCGGCGCGCCGCGGAGGAGAGGCAGCGTTCGACCAAGGCCTTCACGGACGCCCGGCGCCGCGCCGAGCGACTGCTCGAGGAACTGAAAAACGCGCGCGCCCGGTTGCAGCAATGGGCCTCGGATGCCCGGGAGGAACTCCTGCGCGCGCAAAAGGCCAAGGACCTGAAAGCGCCCTCGGCCGACGAGCGGAAGGCGTACGAGGAGCTGCTCGAAAAGCTCGATGCCGCCTCGCGCGAGACGCTGCGCATGGTCGGCGCGCCGGAACCGAAGGTGGCGGGCGAGGAGAGGAAGGCGGAATGAGTCGCGCATCGGAAACGGGAAGGCGGGCGCTGCGGGCCTTGTGCCTTTCCGCAGGCGCACTGTGCCTGGCCGGACACCTGGACCTCCGCGCCATGGACCAGTCGTGGGAAGAGCGGGACGAGAAACACCCGCTGACGTGGGAGCAGCTCGAACAGGCGGTGCTCGACCTGTCCGCCGAACAGTACGGGATCCGGGACGCGGCGGCCAGGAAGCTGATCCGCTCGGCCGATGACCGCGTCCTGCTGCGCTTGACGGACGAAGCCGAAGGCGGCCTCGAGGCGAACCGGCGGGCATGCGCCATGCAGCTGCTCTCGCGCGTTCGCGAGCGAATGAAGGCCACGACGTACGTGAAGGACTTCTGGGTCCTGGGCCCCTTCCCGCTGACGGAGGACGAAAAGAACGCGGTCAACAACCCGCAGCAGAACGACTGCCTCTTCATCCCGACGGGCCTGGATCGCCTGAAGGAGATCGACCTGGAAGCCGAAGTGCCGCTCCGGCCCGACCAGGACCCGAAAGAGGCGAAACTCAAGTGGCGGAGACCTCACCAGGGCGAAAAGGGCACGCTGGACCTCTGCCAGGTATGCAAGGAAACGCCGGAGTTCGCGCACGTCTTCCTGCTGACCTTCGTCTACAGCGACCGGGACCGCGCGGCCACGTTCTGGTTCGGCAGCGACGACGGCGTGGCGCTCTGGGTCAACGGCCAATGCCTGTTCTACGGCGACTACCATCGCGGCCTGACGGTGGACAGCGACCAGGTCACGGTCGATCTGAAAAAGGGCTGGAACCCGGTGCTCTTCCGCATCGCCCAGGGATGGGGCGCATGGGCGTTTTCGTTCCGCGTGGCCGACCGGCTCGGCCGGCCCTGGCCGGATCGTTGGGTCGATCCGGATTGCGGCGGCCAGGCGCGGCCGGTCATCCCGGCACCGATCCAGCCGCAGGGAGAAGCCAAGTCGAACGTCATCCCCGAAGCCCTGCGCTCGCAGTCCGAACAGCATCAGAAAAAGGACGCCAACCTGAGAGTGCAGTTGCTCCAGGTGCGATGACGATCCATGAGCACCGTTTCGAAAGGCCGCCTGGATGCGTTCGTCCGGGCGTGCCACGCGGCGGCCGAGCGGGGGCTGTTGTCCTGCAGCAGCGGGAACCTGTCCCTGCGGCTGGACGGGGAACGGATGCTGGCCACCGCCTCGCGAAGCTGGCTGGGGCGCCTGACGCGCCGACAGGTCTCGCTCTGCCGCATCCGCGACGGGCAACTCCTCTCCGGCCCCCAACCGACGGTCGAAATCGTCTTTCACGCGGGCATTCTGCGCGAACGCAGCGACGTCAACGTGGTGTTCCATTTCCAGTCGCCCTGCGCGACGACCTTCGCCTGCCTTCCGCAGAAGGGCCTCGACTACTTCGTGATCCCCGAAATCCCGGTCTACATCGGACCCATCGGCTGCGTCCCCTATCGCACGCCCGGCAGCGTGGAACTGGCCGAGGCCGTCATCGAAACGATGCGCACGCATGACCTGGCCCTGATGGCCAACCACGGCCTGGTGACCGTCGCCCGGGACCTGGACCAGGCCCTGCAGAACGCCGAATTCTTCGAGTTGGCCTGCCGGATCATGCTGCAGGGCGGCCGGCGCGTGAAGCCGATCGCCCAGGCGGACGTGCGCCATCTGCTCGCGCTGCGCGCGAAGTCCCGCCGGTCGTCGGTGTGAACATCGGCGCCCCTCGCCCCGCCCGCACAGCACGCCCCCCAACCCTACCGCGCCGGCGGTCGAGTTGCGGCGGCCCCGCGCCCGCCGGCTCGAAGCGTTCACTCCACGCGGCCCACCGGCGACAGGTAGACGACGTACTCGTCGCGACCGTCGAGCCGCAGGAGGGCGTCGAGTCTGCCCTGGTCGTATGCCGCAATGGCGCACGTGCCGCAACCGATGCCTTCGCAGGCAAGGTAAAGGTTCTGGGCGATGTGTCCGGCGTCGAGGAGCATCGGCTTGTGCGCGTGCACGCCATAGCGCCACTCCCCGCGATACGGAACGCAGACCCACAGAAAGACGACGGCCGCGCGCCGGACAAAGGCCTGGTCCATGGTCCCCGCGACCATCTGCCGGGGAAGGTCCTCCACGGCCGGCAGCGCGACGAGGCGATGCTCCAGCGGCAGATACCGGTAAAGCCCCTCCTCCAGCGACTCGACGCTGCGCACGGCCAGGTACGTCTCGAAGGGATGACGCGCGCCGGCGGAAGGCACCGTGCGGAGGCTGTAGGCGGGCCCGGTCTCCTGGACGCCCTGCGTGGCCCAGAGCAGGAAACTCAGCTCGGGCAGCGTCAGCGGATCCTTGAGGTACTTGCGCCGGCTGCGCCGCTGCTCGATG
>Ga0101944_10002533_pt1 | contig 29117 bp, 21 predicted proteins | sample DewCreD2012metaG_FD_75245 | JGI IMG/M metagenome (GOLD analysis project Ga0101944, IMG submission 75245) | Hot spring sediment bacterial and archeal communities from British Columbia, Canada, to study Microbial Dark Matter (Phase II) - Dewar... ... | reverse complement strand
CGCGGTAACCCTCCTGTGGTTACCGGTATCGTCATTTCCGAAACCGAACTTTAGCTTTTTCGCGGATCATTGAAAAAAGAACACGCGGGGAAGCGGCGGGGCGCGTTCGGTTGCGCCTTCCAGACCGGCAACGATGTGCAGGACGGGCACGCGCGTCGAAACGCCCCATCGCCCGCCGGCCAGGCGCCGTCGCGCGACGTTCACGGCACGGGTGGGGAACCCGTGCCGGCCTTTTTCAAAAGTTCGCGTGCCGGGCCTTCGGCCGCCAATTCCAGCGGGGTTTTGCCGGAGGCCCGGATCGTCGGATCGGCGCCGGCCGCCAGGAGCAGGCGGATGGTTTCCGCATGTCCTCCATCGGCGGCGATGTGCAGCGGCGTCCAGCCCTCCCGCGTGGCCAGATCCGGTCTCGCACCGTTGGCCAGCAGCAGCTCCACGATCTTGGACCGGCCGTCCTGCGAGGCCAGGTAGAGCGGCGTGCTGCCGCTTTCGGCCTGCGCATTGGCCTCCGCCCCGCGATCGAGCAACAGCTTCGCGACCGCCACGTGGCCGCCCGAGGCGGCGGCGTGGAGCGGGACCCAGCCGTCCTGGACCCGGGCCTTCGGATCGGCCCCTTTCTCCAGCAGTTCGCGCACGGAGCGTTCGTCCCCCTGCTGCGCGGCCAGGTAGAGCGGCGTCAGCTGTTCGTCCGTGCGCGGGTCGGGCCGGATCCCGCGTGCCAGCAACCGCGCGACGATCGTGCCGTATCCGGACTTGGCCGCCAGGTGGAGGGCCGTCCAGCCCCGTTTCAGTTTCAGGTCGGCGCGCGCGCCGGCCTCCAGCAGGGCCTGCACGGTCTCGATGCGGTTGCCGTGGGTCGCCAGCAGGAGCGGCGTCACGCCCTCCTCGGCCTGCACATCGACGGCGCCCGGGGACGCGAGCAGCCGCACGGACTCGACGAATCCGCCTTCGGCGGCCAGATGCAACGGGGTCCACCCGTTGCGCGCGCGCAGGTCCGGGCGGCCGCCCGCCGCCAGCAGCAGGCGGATGACGTCGGCGTGGCCGTGTCGCGCGGCCAGCAGCAGCGGCGTGTCGCCGCTGGCCGCAAGGGCATTCGCCTCCGCCTTCCGTTCGAGCAGCAGGCGGACGCATTCCTCCGCGCCGTTCAATGCGGCGATGTGCAGCGGCGTCAGCCGCTCGGTCGTCGCTGCCTCGAGGCCGGCGCCTGCCTGCAGGAGCAGCCGCATCGTTTCCGCCGATCCGGACTGGGCCGCGGCATGCAGCGCGGTCAGGCCGCCGTCGGCCGCCTGTTCGGGCCGGGCTCCCTTTGACAACAGCGCGCGCACGACCTCGGCGCGCGCATGCCCGGCGGCCTGGATCAGCGGCGTCTGGCCGATCGGCCGCCCGCGCCAGGTGCGCGCATCGACCCTGGCGCCCGCCTCCAGCAGCCGCCGAACGACCGGCACCCAGCCGGCGCGTGCCGCCGCGTGCAGCGGCGTTTCGCCCGACTCGCTCTCCGCATCGACGCGTGCCTTGCGATCCAGGAGCGCTTCGAGGGTCTCCAGGTGTCCTTCGGCCGCGGCGAAGTGCAACGGCTCGTAACCGTCCAGGGTGCGCCCGTCGACCGGCAGGCCCAGGGCGAGGAGGTATTCCATCAGCGCCGCGTTCCCGCTGCCGGCCGCCAGGTGAACGGCGGTGCGCCAATCGACGGTCCTGGCCCGCGGATCGGCGCCGCGTTCGACCAGCAGCCGCACGACCTCCGCGTCGCCCCGCAACGCCGCGGAAAGAAGCGGGGTGAGGCCCTCGCCGTCGCGTGCGTTCGCGTCGGCCCCCCGGTGCAGGAGGACCTCCGCGACCGCCTGGGTGCGTGCGAAGTGCAGCGGGGTCATTCCGCCGGAGGACGGCGCGCCGGCCGCGGAACCCCAGGTCTCCTGCAGGAGCGCGGCATCGCCGGTCAGCGCGGCATCGCAGACGGCCACCGAAGCCCAGCGATTCTGGCGCGCCACCGCCAGCGCCTTGTGCGCATGGCGTCGGGCCGTCTCGCGATTCTCCACCCCATCGGTCTCCATGGCCCGACGCTGCCACAGGGCGTGCGCCGCCGGCGCGAAGAAGGCCGCACGGTCGAGCAGTTCCTCCCGGCGTTCGTCCTTCCGCGGCAACGTCAGCGCGGCCTGCATCAGCGCCAACCCCAATGCCTCGCGGCGGCTGAGCGCGATCGGTCGGCGATCCCGGAAGCCGTTCGGCAGCGACGTCCGGTCGTAAACGCCGCCACGCGGCCGGAGATCGAGCCACAGCCGTTCGCCATCCGCATCGAGCGCGTTCAGCCAGCCGTCGGGCGTCGCGCAGAGAACGACCGGCAGCCCGAGCCGCTGCCCCAGGACGCAGCAGAGCACGCCCAGCCCCAGCAGATCGCCGCGTCCTTCCGCCAGGATGGCCGCCAGATGGCCGCCCGCCGGGACCAGACGGAAACGCTCGTCCTTTCGGAGAAAGGACGCCAGCAGCTCGAACCGCTCGCGCGCCGTGCCGGCCTCGGCGAAAGGTCCCCGCAGTTCCAGGGCAAGCCCTTCGAGCCGGCGCAGGTTTTCGTCCAGGCTGACTCCCGGATCGGCCGTCCTGGCCGCCACCAACGCCGCGACGCCGAGGTCGATCCGGTCCTCCTCCAGCGCCAGCAGGTCATCCAGGGTGCGAACGATCGCCACCGGCTCGCCGCCCGCCGTTTCGGCGGCGAGCGAGGCGAGGAGGCCAAGCCAGGGGAGGATTCCGGCGAAACGCTTCCGCATGGGCGCATTCTACCCGATCGGCCGGTCCGGTTCATCCCTGTCCCGCAGGCCCTCCCGGTTCGGGCGTGCGGGTCGCCCGGACCTGTGGCGATTGGGCGCCCTCCGCTCCCGGTTGCATCCCGCCGCGTTCCGCGCTAGGCTCCCGTTCCCATGCTATCCAAACTCTTTTCCGCGGCCGCACAGGGCGTCGAGGCGACGCCCATCGAGGTCGAAGTCGATCTCGCGGCGGGCTTCCCCAAGGAACTCCTGGCGGGCCTGCCCGACGCCACCGTGAAGGAGAGCCTGCACCGCATCCGCGCCGCCATGGCCAACGCGGATTATGCGTGGCCTTCCAACAAGCGCCTGACGATCAACCTCGCGCCCGCCGACCTGCGCAAGGAGGGGACGTTCTTCGATCTGCCCATCGCCCTGGGCGTGCTGGCCGCCAGCGAGCAGATGCCGGGCGAGCGGCTGGGCGAGTTTCTCTTCGCCGGCGAGCTGGCGCTCGACGGCCGCCTGCGTCCGATCTGCGGCGCGCTGCTGGTCGCCTTGCTGGCGCGCTCGATGGGCAGGAAAGGCGTCGTGGTCCCGCCGGAGAACGCCGAGGAGGCTGCGGTCGTCTCGCAGGTCGAGGTGTACGCGCCGGCGACGCTGGCCGACGCCGTCGGCTTCCTCAACGGCGCCGTGACGCTGCCGCGCGTGACGGTGGACGTGCAGGCGCTCTTCGAGAAGGAGCAGCGCGAGAACCTTCTGGACCTGGCGGACGTGAAGGGCCAGGAGCACGTCAAGCGGGCGCTGACCGTCGCCGCGGCCGGCGGGCATAATATCCTGATGGTCGGACCGCCAGGGAGCGGAAAGTCGATGATCGCCAAGCGCGTGCCCGGCATCCTGCCGCCGCTGACGCTGGAAGAGGCCATCGAGACGACCAAGGTCTGGTCGGTGGCCGGCGAGATGAAGGCGCACGAGCCGATCAAGTTCCACCGTCCCTTCCGCAGCCCGCATCACACGGTCAGCTACCCCGGGCTGGTCGGCGGCGGCGTGGATCCGGTCCCCGGCGAGATCTCGCTGGCGCATCACGGCGTGCTCTTCCTGGACGAGCTGCCCGAATTCGACCGGAAGGCCATCGAATCGCTCCGGCAGCCGCTGGAAGACCGCATCATCACCATCGCGCGGGCGAACGCCGCGGCCACCTTCCCCGCCAACATCATGCTGGTGGCCGCGATGAACCCCTGCCCCTGCGGCCACTACGGCGACACGAAAAAGCACTGCACCTGCCTGGACTTGCAGATCCAGCGCTACTTCGGACGCATCAGCGGGCCGGTGATGGACCGCATCGACCTGCAGGTGGAAGTGCCGCACGTGCCGTACGACGAACTCGCCGCGGGACGCAGCGGACCGACGAGCGCCGCGGTGCGCGCGGAGGTGGTCAAGGCGCGCGCGGTGCAGCAGCAACGCTTCGCCGGGACCAGCGTCTACTGCAACGCGGCCATGACCGAACGGCAGGTGCAGGACTGGTGCAAGCCCGACCGCGAAGCCGAGGCGCTGCTGAGGGATGCCGTCGACACGCTGGGGTATTCGGCACGCACCTACGGTCGCATTTTGAAGGTCGCGCGGACCATCGCGGATCTGGAGGGCGGCGGACCGCTGACCGCCGCGCATGTCAGCGAGGCGCTGCAATACCGCACGCTCGATCGCCAAAAGAAGCCGTACTGATCATGGAGATCCTCTTTCGGGACGAGACCGTCCTGGCGGTGCTCAAGCCGCCGGGACTGAGCGTGCACGAGGCGCCCGGTCCGGGACGGTCGCTGCTGCGCGCACTGCGCGAAGAGAACGGACTGGACGGCTGGACGCCCGTGCACCGCCTCGACAAGGACGTTTCGGGCGTCCTGCTGCTGGCGCGCGACCGGGCGGCGGCGCGGGCGCTGGAGCGGCGCTGGGGCGAGGTCGGGAAGACCTACCTGGCGCTCTGCGAAGGCGTGCCGTCGCCCGAGACGGGCGTGATCGACGCGCCGATCCTGGAACATCAGACGGGCAAGCCGCACCGGTTGGAAACGGCGCTGCGGAAGTTCCGCGAGGCGCATCCCGGCGTGGCGTTGCCGCCGCTGCCGGCGCCGAAAACCAGCGCGGTGCATCCGGCCGGCCGGCCGTCGCGGACGCACTATCGTGTCGTCGAGACGTTCGGCGAGGCGTGGTCGTTGCTGGAAGTACAGCCCGAACAGGGGCGGATGCATCAGCTCCGCGTCCACCTGAAGCACCTCGGCACGCCGCTGGCCGTCGATCCCCTCTACGGGCGCCGGCGACAACGGCCGTCCGGCACGGAAGGCGGCATCGGACTCGCGCGCGTTTCGCTGCACGCGGCGCGGCTGACCTTCCCGCACCCGTGCGAACCGGGGCGCAGCGTGACCGTGGAAGCGCCATTGCCCGCGGATCTGCGCCAGGCCATCGCCCATTTCAGGTCTTTGCGAAAAGCAAACTGAAGAAACCGGATCGGGCGGATCGAACCGATCCGTCCGATCGGTCCGATCTTTATTCTTACTCTTTATTCGGCCAAAGGTTAGTTCGATTCCGGTCGATACTTCAGCCAAGCCGTTTCGTCGTCCGGGCAGGCCGTGCGCCGATGGTGCGGCCAGGTATCCAAGGCGGGGCGTCGATGCGTCGAAGGAAGTCACACTCCCGGTGGCTGCTCGCGGGCCTGCTGGCCCTTGCGTTCGGTTTCCTGTTTCTGCCGGTGGACGGCGGCTGGGCGTGGCGCAGCCAGTTGCTTTCAGCGCTTCGTCCGGCGTTGGACCTGTTCCGGCGCGGGGAGGGGGCGCCGCAGGTCGCGGCGCATGCGGTGGGCGAACGGCCGGTGCCGGCGGCTGCGGCGTCCGCGCCTTCGACGGCGGACCTCCGGTTGCGCGCCGAGGCGGCGCGGCTCTTCGACGAGAACCGGCGTCTGCGCGCGCAGCTTCACGCGGCCACGCCGGCCGAAGGTTTGTCGCTGCCGAAGGGCGTTGCCGCCTCGATCGTCGCCCGCGAAGTGCTGTGGGATCGGATGGTCTTCGGGGTCGACCGGGGGACGCTGGACGGCGTGAACGCCGGCGCCGGGGTCCTGTACCAGGGGGTGGCGATCGGTCGCGTGGTGGCGGCGGCGCCGCGCGCGAGCTGTTTCGCTCCGCTCTCGCATCCGCAGACGCGGGTGGCCGTGCGGTTGACGCTCTGCCGCGCCGAAGGCCTGCTGCAGGGCGGCGGGACCGTGGAGGGCAGGCCGGGTTGCCTGCTGAAGATCGTGTCCGCGGACCTGGCGGCGCGCGTGGGCGAGTGGGTGGTGACCTCCGGGCTGGACGGCGGATTCCCTGCGGGCTGCTGGGTCGGCGAGGTCGCCAGCTTCGAACGTCGCGGGAACATGGAATGGGCGGTGCAGGTGCGGCCGGCCTGCGACGCGTCGGGGATCGAAGCGGCGTACCTGCTCACCGAGCCGCCCCTCGAGATGCCGCGTCCCCCGCGGGCGCCGGCACGAAGGAACTGACGGCCCGCCGAAGAGCGGCCGCTGCGGGGCCGCGGGCGCAGGCGGGAAGCGGGTTGGGCGTCGGGCGGCGCGAGGACTGCGATGCGTGCACTGCTGGTTCTGACTCCGCTGTGGTTGCTGGCCGCGCTCGGGCAGATCGGGCTGGGCGCCTTGCCGCGCGTCCTGCATGCGGATCTGGGGCTGCTGCTGGGGCTGTGTGGCGTGGCGTTTTTGCGGTGCGAGGCGGCCCTGTTCTTCCTGTTCGCCTTGGGTCTCCAGGCGGATGTGCTCGGTTCGGGACGCCCGGGATGGTTGACGATCGGCTACCTGCTGGCGGGCGGTGCGGCGTTGAGCGTCGAACGCGAGCTTCATGCGGGCGGCTGGCGTGCCGCGGCGTTGGCGTCGATCGCGGGGACGTTTCTGGCGCATGGGCTGTACTTCTGGGTCTCCTCCGCGGGTTCCTTCGGCGTCGGCTGGCTGGACGGCGCGCGGATGTGGCTGGAACTGACGCTGGCGGCGGCCCTGTGGGCGTTTCCGCTGGCGTGGCTGCTGTGGAGGTACTGGAGCTGGACGGGTGCGCTCTCGCCGGAAGCATGGCTGGCCGAGGCGGAGCGTCGCGAACGGCGCCAGGGACGGATGCGGGCGAGACGGGCCTAGCAGGCCGTTGAAAACGGGGTTCCCGTTTCCCTGCTCCCCGCTGTGGGAGAGGGGTTTTCAACGGGCGTTCGGCCCGGTTGAGGGTTGAGGGGTGCGGTTCGTGGGACCGAAGCGAGCTGGCAGGCCGCGGTCCTGGAGATGAGCGTGTTCAAGTTTCGCGTGCGGATCCTGATGGGGCTGCTGGTGGCCGGCTTCCTGGTGCTATTGGGTCGCCTGGCGCAGCTCCAATTGTTCCGCGGCGAACGGTATCGCGAGCTGGCGGTCGCGACGCGGCTCAAGGAGAAACCGCTGCCGGACCTGCGCGGCGAGATCCGCGATCGCCTGGGCCGCCTGCTGGCCTGCGACCGTCCCTCGTTCGACCTCGCGGTGCGCGCGAAGGAACTTTCGCTGACGGCGATCCAGCCGGCCGACGTGAAGAAGGCGCGGGAGGAGAGCGCGACGCCGGAGGCGCGGAAGGCGGCCTTTGCGCAGCTGGCATTCCGGTTGCAGTTCGACCCCTGGGTGCAGCACGTGGCGAAGGAGGTGCGTCGCAAACCGGACGAGCTGGCCGAGGGGCTGTTGAACGCGCTCGACCAGGTCGGCCGCAAATGGGCCTCGCCGAGAGAGCCGGTGACGTTCCTGCGCGACATCGACGAACCGGTCTGGACGGCGCTCCGCGCGCAGGTGGAAGAGCGCCTTGCGATCCCGCCTTCGGCGCCGGGTATGGCGGCGGCGCCGGTGCATCCGGCCGACCTGCCGGGCTTGGTCTGCACGCATTCGGTGCGGCGCGCGTATCCGCACGGCACGCTGCTGGCGCACGTGCTGGGCACGGTGGGCGAGATGAGTCCGGCGCAGCTCCAGCAGCTTCGCGAGGAAGGCCGACTCGTCGACCGGCTGGACGACCGTACGCGGCTCTGGATCCGCTTCCAGGCGGGGCTGGACGAGGAGCGCGCGCGGCGGATCGCCGAGGTCATCGGCACGGACCCGCGCCGGATCGAGGACGTGGGGGCGCTGCTGGAGTGCCTGGACACGCTGACGCCGGCCGGGCGGCAGGCGGCCGAGCAGTTGGGGCTCGCGGACTTCGTGCGCTGGTCGGAACGGCCGCTGCGCATGGAATTGTGCGAAGCCGAGCGGATCTGGCTGGGTTGCGGCCTGCTGGACAACCCGCGCCCGAAGGCGTCGTTGCCGGACCGGCGCATCGGCGAGAGCGGCATCGAAGGCTGGTACAACCAGATGCTGCGCGGCAAGCACGGGCTGGATTTCGGCCTCGCCGGCCAGGCCTGGCCGGCGGCGAATCCGGCCTGCCGGGAAGCGGCCCGTCCGCGGCGCGGCGACGCGCTGGTCCTTTCGATCTCGCTGGAATGGCAGGCGGCCTGCGAGGAAGCCCTGCGCTCGTGCGGCAAGCCGGCCGCCGGCGTGGTGCTGGACTGCCGCACGGGCGAGGTGCTGGCGCTGGCTTCGTACCCAACGTTCGATCCGAATCTCTTTTCGCCCCCGCGGGAAGGCGAATGGCGGCAGCGGCAGCTGGACGCGCTGATGAAGGATGCCGCCAAGCCGCTGCTCAACCGCGCGATCGCGGAGCGCTATCCGCTGGGCTCGGTGATGAAGGTGCTCATCGCGGCCGCCGCGCTGGAACTCGGCGTGGCCTCGCCTACCGAATCGAACTACTGCTGCGGCTACCTGCAGGAGGGGCGCATCCGGTATCACTGCGATGCGCACCGCGCGCACGGGCAGGTGGAGCTGGCGGAGGCGCTGCGGCGGTCCTGCAATGTGTACTTCTACCGTCTGGGCGCGCGCGCGGGGGTCGAACGGATCGCGCCTTTCGCCTCGGCGGTGGGGCTGGGCCGCCGCACGGGTTTGGACTTGGCCGGCGAGACCGCCGGCGTCTTTCCCGACCGGGCGTGGCGGGCGAGCCATTTCGGCCCGCGGTCGCCCGAAGCGGCCTGGAGCCGCGGCAAGGATTATCACATGGCGATCGGGCAGGGCTATGTGAGCGTCACGCCGCTGCAGGCCGCGGCGTTGCTGGCCTGCGTGGCCAATGGCGGATATCCGGTGCGCCCGCACCTGTGGCGCCAGGCTCCGGCGGACCCTCCGGCGCCGCGGCTCTTTTCGGAGCGGACGGTCGCGATCGTGCGGCAGGGTCTGGACGAGGTCTGCAACGCCGGCACGCCCGGCGCGCGCGGCACGGCGTACAGCGCTTTTCATGCGGGCGAGGAACTGGCGGTCCGCGTGGCCGGAAAGACCGGCACGGCGGATGTCGCCGGCGAGCGGCCGCCGCATGCCTGGTTCGCGGGCTATGCGCCCAGCGGCGCGCCCGAGGTGGCCTTCTGCTTCTTCATCGAGCATGGCGGCCACGGCGGCGAAGCGGCCGCGCCGCTGGCCTATCGCGCGTTGAAGAAGGTGTACGGCACGCGCAACGCGCCGCGCCCGCAGCCGGGAGAGACGCCGGTCGTCGGCGCTTCGCCCGCGCCGGCCCGCGCGGAGGTCGTCGAGCTGCCGGCGTTGACGGAACGGTAGGATCCCGAGGGGCGGGCCTGCCTGCCCGCTTCGGTAAACGGGGCCTGGAAAGCCGCGGTCCCGAGGAGCGATCCATGCTGGCGAATACGCAACGGACCACCCTCTGCACCGCCGCTTGGCGGTCGGCCTGCCGGCAGGCGGAGCAGATGGACTGGCTGCTGCTGGGCAGCGCCGGGCTGTTGATCCTGCTGGGACTGGTCTTCATCTCCAGCGCCCTGGATTCGGGCGTCGGAGGGATGGTGCTGCGCCAGCTCGTCTTCGCCGGGATCGGCCTCGCGGCGTTCCTGGTCGCGCAGCGCGTCGATTACCTGCGCCTGCTGAAATGGTCGCCGCTGCTTTACGGGGCCGGCCTGTTCCTGCTGCTGGCCGTGCTTTTCACACGGCCGATCAACGGTGCGCGGAGCTGGTTCAACCTGTACGTCTTCAACCTTCAGCCGTCCGAGTTGATGAAGCCGCTCCTGATCGTGACGCTCGCGCACTACCTGATGTACCGCGACAGTTACAAGCGCCTGACGGGGCTGGTGCTGCCGATGGCGCTCTGGTTCGTGCCGCTGGGACTGATCCTCAAGCAGCCGGACATGGGCACGGCGATGGTGCTGGTGCCCTGCATCTTCGCGATGCTGTATGCGGCGGGGGCGCGGCTGCGGCACTTGGGGCTGGCCCTGGCGACCGGAGCCTGCGGACTGGCGATGCTGTGGTTCACGGTGATGAAGGATTATCAGAAGCGGCGCGTCCTGGCATGGCTGAATCCCGAGGAGTATCGCTTGAACGAGGCCTGGCAGCAATGGCACGCCGAGATCGCCATCGGATCGGGCGGTTTTTTCGGGCGCAGCTTCGGCGCGGAAGGGGCGGGCGGGGCCAGCACGCTGCCGGAACGGCACACCGATTTCATCTTCGCGGTTGCGGCCGAGCAGGGCGGGTTCGCGGTCTCGGCGTTCCTGCTGCTGCTGCTCTGCCTGCTGGGCGTGGCGGCGCTGGGCGTGGCGTTGCGCACGCGCGAGCCGGCGGGGCGGCTGATCGCCGTCGGCGTGGCGACGCTGCTCTGCGGGCAGGCCCTGATCAACATCGGCGTGGCGACGGGGATGCTGCCGACGACGGGCGTGACGCTGCCGTTCGTCTCGTACGGCGGCAGTTCGCTGCTTTCGGCCTGCCTCTGCCTGGGCCTCCTGACCAACGTGGCCACGCGGCGCGAGGTGGTCCTGGCGCGCGAGGATTTCGAGTGAGGGCCGCCGGACCCTTCGCGCGGGAAATAGCCGCGGTGCCTCTGTACATCGATCAAGGGACCTGCAGGTAGATTGGGGAAGGCGATGGCCTTGGCTTCGATTTCGAAAAAGTTCTTCCTCGCCCTGACGGGCCTGGGGCTCTGCCTGTTCGTGACGCTTCACCTGATCGGCAATCTGGCGCTTTTCGCGCCGGCGTCCTCCGGCGTCTACAACCGGTACGGCGACCTGCTCCGCACCAGCCCCCTGCTGATTCCGGCCGAGATCGGCCTGGCGGCGGCCTTCCTGGCGCACCTGGGGCTGGCGGTCTGGATCACCGTCGAAAACCGCAGGGCGCGCCGGTTCGGGAATGCGGAAGTCCAGTCGGCCGGCGAACGGACGCTGGCGTCGTCGACCATGATCTATTCGGGCGGCACGATCCTGGTCTTCCTGGTCCTGCATCTGGCGGCCTTTCGGATTCCCGAGCATCCGCTGGATGCGGCCGGTCGGGCGGATTTGCGCCGGGCGGTCTACGAGCACCTGGCGCGGCCGGACGCCGCGATCGGCTACGTGGTGGCGGCGAGCGTGCTGGGGCTGCATCTGCGCCATGCGCTGCAGAGCGCGCTGCGCACGCTGGGGCTGTACAGCGCCGGGCGCTGGAGGTATGTGGACGGGATGTCCATCGCCTTCGGCCTCCTGATCGCCGCGGGATACGCCTCCATTCCGCTCTGGATCTGCTTCGGGAGGCCCGCGCCATGAAGCTGGACGCGCGCATACCCATCGGGCCGCTGGCGGAGAAGTGGGACCGCGGCCGTGCCGAGATGAAGCTGGTGAACCCCGCCAACCGGCGCAAGTACACGGTGATCGTGGTAGGCACGGGCCTGGCGGGCGCCTCGGCGGCCGCGGCGCTGGGCGAGCAGGGTTACCAGGTGCTTGCCTTCTGTTTTCAGGACACGGCGCGGCGCGCGCACAGCATCGCGGCGCAAGGCGGCATCAATGCGGCCAAAAATTACCAGAACGACGGCGACAGCATCCAGCGGCTTTTCTACGACACGATCAAGGGCGGCGACTTCCGGGCGCGCGAGGCGAACGTCTACCGTCTTGCGCAGGTCAGCGTGCAGATCATCGACCACTGCGTGGCGCTGGGCGTGCCGTTCGCCCGCGAATACGGCGGGGTACTGGCCAACCGGTCGTTCGGCGGGGCGCAGGTTTCGCGGACCTTTTACGCGCGCGGCCAGACGGGCCAGCAGCTGCTGCTGGGCGCGTACAGCGCGATGCTGCGCCAGGTCGCGGCCGGCCGCGTGAAGCTTTTTTCGCGCCACGAAATGCTGGACCTGGTCGTCGCCAACGGCGCGGCGCGGGGGATCGTCGTGCGCGACCTGGTGAGCGGCGAGATCGAATCCTTCGCGGCCGACGCGGTCTGCCTGGCCACCGGCGGCTACAGCAACGTCTTCTACCTGTCCACGAATGCCAAGGGCTGCAATGTCACGGCGATCTGGCGGGCGTACAAGCGCGGGGCGGCGATGGCCAACCCGTGTTTCACGCAGATCCACCCGACCTGCATCCCGCAGGCCGGCGAGCATCAATCCAAGCTCACGCTGATGAGCGAGAGCCTGCGCAACGACGGGCGCGTCTGGGTGCCGGTCCGGCCCGGGGACACGCGGCGGCCGGAGCAGATTCCCGAGGCCGAGCGCGACTATTACCTCGAACGCCTCTACCCGGCCTTCGGCAACCTGGTCCCGCGGGACGTGGCCTCGCGCGCGGCCAAGCGGCAATGCGACGAGGGCCGGGGCGTCGGGCCCGGCGGCCGCGGCGTGTACCTCGATTTCCGCGACGCGATCCGACGCGACGGGCGGGCGAGCGTCGAGGCCCGGTACGGGAATCTCTTCGACATCTACCGCGAAATCACCGGCGAGGATGCCTACCGCACCGCGATGCGCATCTATCCCGCGCCGCACTACACGATGGGCGGGTTGTGGGTCGATTACCACCTGATGAGCACCATTCCGGGGCTTTTCGTGCTGGGCGAGGCCAACTTCTCCGATCACGGCGCCAACCGCCTGGGGGCCAGCGCGCTCATGCAGGGACTCGCCGACGGCTTCTTCATCCTTCCCTACACGCTGGGCCATTACCTCGCCACCTCGCGGCTGGACCGGGTGGACACGACGCATCCGGAGTTTGCGGAGGTGCGGCGCGACGCGGAGCGGCGGATCGCGCGGCTGCTGGCGCCGAAAGGCCGGCGCACCGCCGACAGCTTCCACCGCGAACTGGGCCTGCTGATGTGGAACCGGTGCGGCATGAGCCGCAGCGAGAAGGGCCTGACCGAGTTGCTGCAGAAGATCCCCGCGTTGCGCGAGGAGTTCTGGAAGACCGTCGTCGTCACGGGCGGCGCGGAGCGCATGAACCAGTCGCTGGAACGGGCCGGGCGCGTCGCCGACTTCCTCGAGTTCGCCGAACTGATGGCGCTCGACGCGCTCACGCGCCGCGAATCCTGCGGCGGACATTTCCGCGAGGAGTTCCAGACGGCGGATGGCGAGGCGCTGCGCGACGACCAGCGCTTCGCGCATGTGGCGGCGTGGGGCTACACGGGCGAGGACCGGGCGCCCGAGCGGTCGCTCGAGCCGATCGAGTTCGAAACGCTGCACCTCGACCAGCGGAACTACAAATGAAGGGAAGGAGGCGGCGATGGATTTCCTGCTGCGCGTCTGGCGCCAGAAAGACGCCGCTTCGCCGGGGAAGTTCGTCGAGTACGAGGCGAAGGGCATCCCGGCCCAGGCCTCGTTCCTCGAAATGCTCGATCTCGTCAACCAGCGCCTGGAGGAGCAGGGCGAGGAGCCGATCCACTTCGAGCACGATTGCCGCGAGGGCATCTGCGGCTGCTGCGGGCTGACCATCGATGGGCAGCCGCACGGCCCCGGCGCGCGGCGCGGCGTGACCACCTGCCAGCTTTACCTGCGCGACTTCCGGGACGGGCAGACGATCACCGTCGAGCCGTTCCGCGCGACGGCCTTCCCCGTGCTGCGCGACCTGATCGTCGACCGTTCGGCCTTCGACCGCATCCTGATAGCCGGCGGTTACATCTCGGTCAACACGGGCGGCGCTCCGGACGCCAATGCGATCCCGGTCCCAAAAGAGCGGGCCGAAGAGGCCATGGATTCGGCGGCCTGCATCGGCTGCGGCGCCTGCGTGGCCTCCTGCAGGAACGCCAGCGCGATGCTCTTCGTCGGCGCCAAGGTCTCGCACCTGGGCCTGCTGCCGCAGGGCCAGCCCGAACGCGAAAAGCGCGTGCTGGCGATGGTCCAGGCCATGGATCGGGAAGGCTTCGGCCACTGCACCAACGAAGGCGAATGCGAGGCGAAGTGCCCCAAGAAGATCTCGGTCTCCAACATCGCGCGGCTGAATCGCGAATACCTCCGTGCCCGCTTCCTCGCCTGGTGGAACGGCGGAGCGAAGACGGAACCGAAGGGCTCGGGCTGACGGCCCGCCGAAAAGGGCTGTCGTTGGACCCCCTTTGCAGCCCTCGCAAAAGGGCGTTTCGACGGACTGCCGGAAAGCGCTATCGGCTGCGCAGCTTCAGCGCCCGGGCGTGGAAGTCGAGCGCCTCGCGAACGTGCAGGTCCCAGTAGCCCCACTCGTGCCCGCCCGGGAATTCGGCGTATTCGTGCGCGATCCGGCGCTTCTCCAAGAAGGCGTGGAACTCGCGATTCCGCTGGAGCAGGAAATCCTCCGTGCCGCAGTCGATCCGCAGTTGGGGGAAGGTCTTTCCGGCCCTTTGGATGCGCAACGCCAGCGCTTCCAGGTCGTGATCGGGACGGGGCTTCCCACGCCCGAAGATGCGGCGGAATTCGTGCGCTTTCGGCAGGCCCGTCATGCGCGGCGCGTAGCAGGCGCCCGAATGGCTGTTGGCGCTGACGAAGAGATCGGGGTGCGCCAGCGCCAGGCGCAGGGCGCCGTAGCCGCCCATGGACAGCCCGCCGATGCAGCGCCCCGCGCGTTTTCCGAGCGCCGGCAGGGTGCGCTCGGCGAAGCCGATCACGTCCTCGACGATGTACCGCCCGTAGGCGGGACCCTCGACATGATCGGCGTAGAAGCCGCGGTACCCGTCGGGCATGACGACGATCAGCGGCATCTCGCTGACGTGGCTTTCGATGCGCGTGCGCCGCAGCCAGATGGTGTGATCGTCGCTGAGGCCGTGCAGCAGGTAGAAGACCGGGAACGGCCCCCGGCCCCGTTCGGGGACGATGGCGTAGAGCGCGGTCTGTTTGGACAGCGCGTCGCTCCAGAAGTGGGCTTGAATGAGCGCCATGGGCATTCCTTTCGCGAAAGCAGGTTTCCGAAGCGACGCATCATACGACCGACGGAGGATGCGTGCAGGGCAATTTCGGGGGGGGCGTGCACGGAGCGGGGAAGCGCCCGGGCCGGCTTGCATGCCGAACGCGCGGCGGTAACGTGAAGCGCTCCGACCGCGCACCGATTTCGCGGATTCGACCGAGAGGGAGCACGCGTGCCTGTCCGCCCACCCCGATCCTCGTCCGTCGACGCGCCGTTGAAGGGCCGGACGGCGCTGGTCACCGGCGCGGCGAAGCGGCTGGGCAGGGCCGTGGCCCTGGCATTGGCCGAACGGGGCGTCCACGTGGTCGTCCACTATGGCACGTCGCGGGCCGAGGCGGAGGCTGTCGCGCGGCGGATCCGGCGTTCGCGCGTGAAGGCCTGGACGCTCGCCGCGGACCTGGCCGACCCCGGGCAGGCGCGCGGCCTGGTCGCCCGTGCGGCGGAGGCGGCGGGGGCCCTGGACTTCCTGGTCAACAACGCCTCGATCTTCACGCCCAGCCGGCTTGCGGATTTCACGCTGGAGGACCTGTCGGCCAACGTCCAGGTGAACGCGGTCGCGCCGCTGCTGCTGGCGCGCGAGTTCGTCGCGCGGGGACGTCCGGGGTCCATCGTCAACTTCCTGGACACGCGCATCGTCGATTACGACCGCGAGCACGTCGCGTATCACCTGAGCAAGCGGATGCTCCACGCGCTGACCCGGATGATGGCGCTGGAGTTCGCGCCGCGGGTGCGGGTGAATGCGGTGGCGCCCGGGCTGATCCTTCCGCCGCCCGGCGAAGGCCGGGCGTATCTGCGCCGGTACCGCACCACGAACCCGCTGCAGCGGATCGGTTCGCCGGCGGGCGTGGCCGAGGCGGTGCTGTTCCTGCTGCGCAGCGCGTTCGTGACGGGGCAGGTGATCTACGTGGACGGCGGCCGGCATCTGAAGGGGCAGATGTACGGCTGACGGCGCGGCGCGCTACTTCGCGCCGTTGCGGACCAGGCGCAGGAAGGCACCCGAATAGAGCGCGTTCGGAATGACCTCGCATTCCGCCCAGCAGCCGGGGCAGGCATCCACCCAGCGGCGCCACCGGGATGCCGGTCCGTCGCCCCAGACCTCCGCGAGCTCCTGCTCCCGCAGGCTGCCGACGATCTGCGTGTTGAACTGGCAGACCGGGACGCGGCCGTCGGGCAGGAGGCGCACGTGGCTGCGCAGCGCCACGCAGCGGGGGCCGCGGTCCTGCGCGCAATGCCGGAGGCGTTCGGAGAGCCCCTCCAGGTAAAAGCGCTTGCCCACCCGCAGCCACGGGTCGCGCAGGTCGCGGCAGCGCCGGATCTCGCCGCGGACGAACTCCAGGGTCCGTTGGCGCGGCAGGCCGAACGCCAGCGGATACGCATTGCCCAGGATCAGGTCGTGTGCCGGACCGTTTTCCTCCTGCATGCCGTAGATGGCCGAGCTCCGGTACGCCACGACCGTCTGCACGTCGATGCCGAGCGCGGCGCAGCGAGCGCGCAACGCCGGCGCATCGGCCATCGAGGCTTCCGAAACGACGGTATGGTTGACGCTCAGGCGGAACCCCCGTTGGGCGCGCAGGGCCGCCAGGCGGGTCAGGGTTTCGAAGGCCCGCGCGAACGACGCCTGGCGTCCGCGGTTGGCGTCATGCGTTTCCTCCAGACCGTCCAGCGAAACCATGAAGGCGAGCCGGCGCGGACTCGGGAACCGTTCCGCGAAGGAAACCGCCTCGTCGGTCAGCGAACCGTTGGTGGTAACGTGAAGGGAAAGCGGCCGCGAGCGCCGCAGGATCGTGGCGGCCAGGTCGGGCAGGTCCCTGCGCAGGAACGGTTCGCCGCCCGTGAGCCGGACGACGTCGAGCGGCCCCAGGCGGGCAAAAACGCGCTCCGCCTCCCCCACATCCATCTCCGCGCCCTTCGGGATGCGCCACGAGTCGCACATGCGGCAGCGGGCGTTGCAGCGGTAGGTGGTCAGGTAGGTGCACCACGACGGTTTGGGCACGCCCCCCATGCGATTGAGAAGAATGGAACGGACCAGTCGCAGCGCTCTCATGCGTCCTTCTCGGCCAGGGTGGGATCGGGTTGAACCTCGCGCTTGAGCTCTGCCAGGCTTTCTTCCAGGACGCCGTACGGGTCGATCCAGCCTTCGGCGACGACCCTCCGAATCCTGATCCGGTACTGATGGAGACGCTCGAGGAAGCCCTGGATGGCCTCCGGATCGAGCCGCCTCGCCGCCACGCATTCGCCGACCCCCAGCCGGCAGACGGCCGCGGCATTCAACCGCTGCTCCACCGTGTCTTCCGGCATGACCAGGACCGGCTTGCCGAGATAGAGCGCTTCGCCGACCAGCTGGTTGCCGGCGGTGCAGAGCAACGCGCGGCAGTGCGCCAGATCCTCGACGAAGGGCAGGTTGCTGGTCGGGCGGAACGAGAGGTTCCCCTCCGCCTTGCGCTGGCCCAATCCGTATATCCGCACCGGGCAGCCTGCCGTCGTCAGGGCCGCGGCCAGTTGCGGCGTGAACTGGTGCCGCGCCTGGTTCAAGTAGACGAGCAGATGGTCGCCGTCGATCGGCGCGGTGGTGCGCACGGCCTCGCGCAGCACCGGCCCCACCACGCGCACGCCGGGATACCACGCCTGCGCGGGGTAGAAACTCGACACGACGATCCGCTCGGGCCGCCGTACCAACCAGCGATACGTCCAGCCGTCCACGCAGAGTTTGGGGCGGTCCAGCCAGTTGGCTTGGAAGCGGCAGTAGGCGATCAGGCCGAAGTGGTCGAAGCCGATGCGCGGAATCCCCAATTCCGCGGCCGCGCGGTGCGTCAGGAATTCCGCATCGCTGATCGCCACGTGCGGCGCGAAACTCTTCAGAATGTCGCAGGTGTTCTCCAGGCAGGGGCCGCCCACCATGACGTCGATCGCCGCCGGCAGATTGCGGACCAGCGTCTTCAGGTGACAGCAACAGGCGTTCGGTCCGTACACGTAACGCAGCGTCGGGATCCGCTGGATGGGATGATCGGCGCGCAGGAGTTCGTAGGCGTCCCCGCCGGCCAGGACCAGGACTTCATGGCGCTCGCGCAGCTTGGGCAGCAGCGCCAGGGCCCGCGAGGCATGCCCGCGTCCGTAACCGTGCACGCCGTAGGCGATTCGCATCGGAGCGACTCCCGGAAGATTCCCCCCCTTGCATCGGCCACATAGTGCAGGCCTTTCGTCCATTTTGCGCTAGTGTATTGTGGATTTGGCGTTAGCAGCCCGTTGAAAAAGGGGCTTTCGTTTCCCCTTTTCCTCTGTGGGAGGGCGAGGGGCTTTTCAACGGACTGTCAGGGGCTCGTCAGGGCCGGCGTCTGGCTCTGCCCGTCGAAGTCCGTTCGTCCTGCGCCGCGCGCAGCATTTCGGCGGCCTCTTCGCGCGTGTGTTTGCTGGCGCTTTCGCCGCGCAGCATCAGGGAGAGTTCCTCGATGCGCGCCTCGCCCTCCACGGGCGCAACCGTCACCGCGGTGGTCTCGCCCTTGCGATGCTTTTCGACCTTGATCTGCCGGCTCGCGTAGGCGGCCAGTTGCGGCAGGTGCGTGACGCAAAGGACCTGGCGCACGCGGGCCAGGCCGCTCAGCTTGCGGCCCAGGACCGCGCCCAGTCGTCCGCCGACGCCGCTGTCGATCTCGTCGAAGACCACCACCGGCAGACGATCCGCGCCGCCGGCCCGCGCCAGTACGCTTTTCAGGGCCAGCATCACGCGCGAGAGTTCGCCGCCCGAGGCGCATTCGTTCAGCGGTTTCGGCGGGAGTTCGGGATTGGCCGAGAAGAGCAGTTCGAGCTGTTCCGCCCCCGAGGCGCGCAGTTGCGCCGGCAGCAGGCGGGCGGCTTCGGTTTCCTGTGTGCCTTCGGCAGAAGCCGGCGCGGGGTCCGGCCGCGCGTCATGAGGGACCAATTCGACCTTCAACACGGCGCCCTTGAGGTCCAGCTCCTTCAATTCGGCGTTGACGTCCTTCTCCAGTTCGCGCGCGGCGCCCCTGCGCTTGCGCGTCAGCGCGGCGGCGGCGCCGGAGAGCGCCTTCAAGGCGCGTTCCAGGCCCTGCTCCGCCTCGTCGGTGCGCACCTCCAGGCCGGTCAGGTCGGAGAGTTTTTCGCGGAGTTCGGCGCGCAATGCCACCAGCCCGTTTACGTCGCGTCCGTGTTTTCGTTCGAGCGATCGGAGCGCCGCGCGTCGGTCGTCCAGTTCGGCCAGCCGTTCGGGATCGCTGCGCGCCTTTTCGGCCAGGGTCGCCAGGTCGCGGGCCAGATCCTGCGTTTCGGCCAGCAGACCCTGAAGCCGCCCGGTCAAGGCGGCGGCCTCCGGGGGCGGATCCTTCAGGCCTTCCAGATCGCGAAGCGCGCGGGCAAGCGCCTGGGCCGCCGAACCTTCTTCGCCATCCAGGCGTTCGGCGGCGCCTTCCGTGGCCGCACGGATGCTCTCGGCGCCGCGCAGCATCTTCAGCTCGTTCTCCAGCGTCTCGATGCCGCCTTCGTCCAGGCGGGCCTGCTCGAGTTCGCGGAGCTGGAAGCGCACGAACTCCTCGCGACCCGAACGGTCTCGGGCCGCCTGACGCAGTTCGGCCAGACGCTCGGCGGCCGCACGGGCCGCCTGCCAGGCCGCGCGGCAGGCCTCGCGCTCGGCTTGCGCCTCGGCGAAGCGATCCAGGATTTCGAGCCGCGTGGAAGCGCGCAGGAGCGACTGGTTCTCGTGCTGCCCGTGAAGGTCGATCAGATGGTCGCCCAGGTCTTTGAGCGTCGTCTGGGCGATGGGCCGACCGTTCGCATACGCGCGAGCACGGCCCTGGCGGGGAATGATGCGGTTCACGACCAGTTCCCATCCCGACTCGCGACGCTCCGCCGGTGCGGCGCTTCCGGATGCGGCCTCGAAGACGATCCCCAGGGATTCCTGGAGCGCCTCCACCAGTTCCGCATCCGAAAGCACGAAGCGGGCCGTGACTTCGGAACGGTCGGCTCCAGGCCGCACCAGATTCCCGTCGGCGCGTCCGCCGAAAAGCAGGGCCAGCGCATCGACCAGCAAACTCTTGCCGGCCCCCGTTTCGCCGGTAAAGACATTCAGCGAAGAGCAGAACTCCAACTGAGCCTGCTCGACGACCACCAGGTTGGAGACGCGCAGTTCCGCCAGCATGGCGGCATTCAAATCGGAGGACTGCACGATCGCAAGTGCCGTCCCGACTCCAGGCCGCAGAGCGCGCAGTACCGTGCCGCAGAAGTTCCACACCCCGTCCGCCGCGGATGCGGGTCCGGATCGAGGAGCAGATCCGGAGAAGATCGGCGACGAGCGAGCGACGAGGAGCCGGGCCCGCAGCCCCTGCACCATGGGCCACGAACTTCCGTGGCACGGTGCTCAGTCCGGTTCCGATTCAGCCGGACCTGGAAACAGGAAACGCCGAACCGAACTCCTTTCCGCATAACGGGTTGAAGGATAGATCCCAACTCCGCGCAGACACCTTGCAGGAGCGCCCACCGGCACCCCATTCCTGCTCTTGACGGACAGACAGAATCGCTTACTACCCCCGCCATCTGGACTCGAAAACGCTGCAAGTCGTTGTTTTCGAGTCCCATCCAGCCCAAGGGCCGGACCCAAGAGGCATGGGGCGCTCAGGCTGGAAAAGAGGCAGAAGGGTTGCAAGAAACCTTTCGACGTTTCGGTTAGTACGGTTAGGAGGAGGTAGTCAATGGCCACACCCAGCAAGCATGTCTCCACGCCATCCAAAGAAGCGCCTCAGAGCAAGCCCAGCCGCAATGAAGACGTGCTCTCCAAGCGCCGGAAACGCAAAGACGAAGACGAGGACGAAGAGGAAGAAGAGGAGGACGAGGAGGAGGAAGAGGAAGACGAGGAAGAAGAGGAGGACGAGGACGAAGACGACGAAGAAGAAGACGAAGACGAAGAAGACGAAGACGAGGATGAAGACGACGACGTAGAAGTCGATGATGAGGATCTAGCCGAGATCGACGATGAGGATGACGACGAACTCGACGACGAGGACGAAGATTTCGACGACGACGAGGATGACGAGGATTTCGACGACGACGACGAGGACGACGAGGACGACGACGAGGAGGATGACGAGGACGAGGATTTCGACGACGAGGACGACGACGAGGAGACGGAGGCTCGTGGGCGGCGTCGGCGGCTGGCAGCCGACGCGGCCGCCAAGAAGAAGGCCGAAGAGGAGGGACGGGCTCCTCCATCGGAAGCTGTTGCGGCCGCTGGCATGGCGGCTGGCGCCGTGGCGGGCGCGAAGGACGCTACCGTCAAAATCAGGCCGGTGGCATCCTCCTCATCCGCCAAGCGGTCAGCCGGCCAGGCCGGTTCGAAACGCAACAACCCGGCCGGTTCGCGGCGCTTCGAAAAAAGCAAGTCCGACAAGCTCAAAATGGCCATGGTCTTCGGTTGTTTCGCGCTGGCTATCGCGTGCCTGGTCGTCGGTTGGATCGTCATCCAGCAACGCATGGCGGGACCGCCCAAACCGACCGAAGAACGGCTGGAGTTCAATCTCGGCGCCCGGCTCGACCGCCAGATCGCCCTGGGCGACAAGACCTCCGACGAGGGCAAAGTGGCCCTTCAGAAGGAAGACTATATTACGGCTGCCGCCAAACTGGGCGGCGCGGTCAAGGTGTGGGAATCGGCCGTCGATCAGATCTCGAAACTGCGCAGCAAGCCGGAGTACTCGGGCGAGGAGTATTCCGGATACGAGAACAAGGCCCAGCTCGTCAACCAGAAGATCCACGATGCGCGACAGATGCTGACGGTCATCGAATTCCGGGCCATGCGCCAACGCGTGGAACAGGAGAAGCAGAAGAATCCGCCGCCGACGCCCTCCGCCACGACACCCGCGAATACCGGTGCGAACTACGACCCGGATTACGAAGAACAGGTGAAACGCGCCAAGATGAAGGCGGAACTCAGAAAGAAGGAAGCGGAAGAGAAGGCGGCCAGGGAAAAGGCGGCGGGCGGCACGGCAGAAGAGCCCAGGAAAGACTCGCCGGCGACCCCGGAAACGCCTGCGGTGAAGTCCGAAGAGCCCAAGCCCGAAACGAAGACGGAAACGCCCGGCGTCGAGGAACCCGCGCCCGCGCCCAACCCCAAACCCGCCCAGAAAGAGGCCAACGGCGAATTGAAGGTCGAAGACTTCCAGCCGTAGCCCGGACGCTCCGCCGCGGAGTCAGACAGCAACGTTCAGCGCCTGCTGCGCCGCTTCGCGGATCTGGGGATCGGGGTCCTCGAGGCAGGCGCGCAACGCCGCGCGGGTTGCGGAATCCCGGCACGTGGCGGCCGCACGAATGGCGTTCAGCCGCAGACCCTGCCATCCCACCCGGCGCAGCGCGCTGGCCCGGAAGAGACGATCGTATTCGTCCCGACTTAAAAGGATTGTTCGGGCCAGGTCCAGATCGTGCCAACCGGCCACCGCCAGCTCGGGATCGCCCGCACCTGCCCGCCGCGGGCCGTTGAACGGACAGACGTTCTGGCAGAGATCGCAGCCGGCCACCCAGCCGTGAGCGGCGATGGCGGAGTCGTTCGACGGTGCGCCTTTCGTCTCCAGGGTCCACGTGGCGATGCAGCGCGCCGCATCCAGGTCGCGCGGCCCGCGCAGCGCGCCGGTCGGACAGGCCTCCAGACAACGCCGGCACGTACCGCAACGATCGGGCTGGGCGACATCCGCTTCGACCTCGGCATCCAAAAGGATCTCGCCCAGCAGGATATAGGACCCGTACCGGGGATGGATCAGGCAGTTGTTCTTGCCGATCCAGCCCAATCCCGCCGCCGCCGCCCACGCGCGTTCCAGGACCGGGCCGGTGTCCACATGCCAGTGCGTCCGTCCGCACAGTCGTTCCGCGATCAAGGCGCGGGCCACGGCCTTCAGACGCCTTTCGAACACGAGGTGGTAGTCGCGGCCGCGAGCATAGCCGGCGACGCGGCTGAGCAGATCGCGGCCCGGCACCCAGGAGGGCTGCGTTCCGGGACCGCGGGCTTCCAGGCCGTCCAAGCGGCTTTTCGCCGCGGGTCCATCGTGGCATGCGCCGACGCAGAGCACGCTTCGGGCCCACGAAAACCGCTCGTGCAGACGGACCCGCTGCGCCGCGGTGTCGGCCAGGTAGGCCAGCGGGCCGTGCCTCCCGCGCGCGATCCACTCCGTGAAGAAGTCGGCGCCTGGCGCCCGGCCGTCCGCCGGCACCTTTGCGATCCCGACGAGGGAAAAGCCGTTCGCCCGGGCCAGCGCCCGGATCCGTTCCCCACGGTTCATGAAGCGCAGTATCCCCGGCGTGCCCGTGCGGGCCACTGCGCTTTTTCCCCTTCAGACGACCGCCGCGCCACAGTCACCTCGTATTGATGTGCATTCGCGCGTGAAGCCGTCGATAGGCGCGCGGAGAAAGACCTTCCTGCCGCCGGAACACCCGCCGGAAGTAACCCGGATCGCCGTACCCGACCGCACGGGCGATCCGGTCGATGCCCTGCCGGCCCTCCAACAGCAGCGCACGGGCTTCCTTGAGCCGCGCGCGGTGAATCCCCTCGGTCAGCGTGTACCCATAGGCCCGCCGGTAGACGCGCCCCAGGTAATCCGGGTTGCAGTCCAGTTCCTGCGCGAGCGACGAGGTCTGGAGTTCCTCGTGAAAACGGGTGCGGATCAGGCGGTTGGCCTGCGCAGCCAGGGCCGCGCCGGACTCGTCCCCGGCCTCCTCCGGCAAACGCCGGCGAGCCACCTCCTGCAGCATCTGGAGCAGCAGGAGGTCGGCCGAGGCGCGTGTCAGGGCCCCGGCCTCCTGGTCGTTGAGAAACCAGTGGAAGAGTTCGGCCAGCCGATCCGGACGGGCCACGGGACCGCATCGGGGAACCTCGAGCGTCCCGGCCTTCGCCGCGTTACGTCCTCGAGACCTCTTGCGCGTCGGGATCCCCGCAGGCCCCTCGAAATGGATCCAGTAGAAGGAGAGCGCCTTCGGATACGCTTCGCTGCCGCCGTGCCGGCGGCCGGCGCGCAAAATCAGCGCCTCGCCCGGTCCCGCCGCGAATGTCTGCCGCTCCTCGTACATCCGCAAGACGCCCTGGCGCACGAAGATCAGCTCGTGCGAATCGATCGTGCGGTCCCCGTGGCGCCCTTCGCCGCGGTAGACGAAAAGCCCGGCGTTGTGCGCGCGGACGGGCAGCGCCAGGGGCAGTCGCAGCGCGGTCGGCATGGGTCCTCGCTCCGCCACAGGTCGGAATCGTCCCTCTTTTCTACATACCCCGCATCTTGCGCCGATAAGCCCCCGGGGCAGACTGAGTGCCGCCTGGGCGGAATCGTCTCGATCCGCCGAAGCCCGAACGGGGAAAGGAGGGGCATTCATGAAACCGCAACGCCAGTGGATCCCCACGCCGCACACCCGCTTCCGTTTCGAAGACACCTTCTGGAAGCCGCGCGTGGAGACCAACCGCACCGTCACGCTCCCGGCCGAGTACGAGCAGTGCCGGAAGACCGGACGGCTGGACGCCTTCAAGCTGGAGTGGAAACAGGGCGATCCGAACCCGCCGCACATCTTCTGGGATTCGGACGTCGCCAAGTGGATCGAGGCCGCCGCGTACAGCCTGGCCACGCACCCCGATCCCGAATTGGAGGCGCTCTGCGACAGGACGATCGACTGGATCGCCAGGGCCCAGCAGCCTGACGGCTACCTGAACGTTCATTTCACCGTCGTCGAGCCGGAGAAGCGCTGGACCAACCTGCGCGACTGGCACGAACTCTACTGCGCCGGCCACCTGATCGAGGCCGCCGTCGCCTATGCCCAGGCCACCGGCAAGCGCAGGCTCCTCGAGGTCCTGGGCCGCTATGCGGACCACATCGCCCGGGTCTTCGGCGCGGGTCCCGGCCAGAAGCGCGGGTACCCCGGCCATCCGGAACTGGAGCTGGCGCTGGTCAAACTCTACCGCGCGACGAACGAACGGAAATACCTCGACCTCGCCAAGTTCTTCGTCGACGAACGCGGCCGGCAGCCGCATTACTACGACCTCGAAGCCAGGGCGCGCGGCGAAGATCCGGCCGGACACTGGACCGGAGGCTACGACTACTACCAGGCGCACCTCCCCCTCCGCGAACAGAAAACGGCGGAAGGCCACGCGGTCCGGGCGCTGTACCTCTTCTCCGGCGCCGCCGACGTCGCCCTCGAGACCGGCGACGAGGGTCTCTGGAAGGCGTTGCTGCGGCTCTGGAAGAACATCGTCCGCCGGCGCATGTACGTGACCGGCGGCGTGGGCAGCGCGCGGCACGGCGAACGCTTCACCTTCGATTACGACCTGCCCAACGAGACGGCCTACGCCGAGACCTGCGCCAACATCGCCCTGGTCTTCTTCGCGCACCGTCTCCTGCAGGCCGACCTGAATGCCGAGTACGCCGACGTGCTGGAGCGCGCGCTCTACAACGGCGTCCTCAGCGGCGTTTCGAAGGACGGCAGGCACTTCTTCTACGAAAACTACCTCGCGGCCTGCCCGCCCTTCGAGCGGTTCGCGCGCATGAACCCCGTCGTGCGCCAGGAATGGTTCGGCTGCGCCTGCTGTCCGCCGAATGTCGCGCGGCTGCTCGCCTCGCTGGGCCTGTATTTCTCCTCCCAATCCGCGGCCGGCCTCGCGATCCACCTTTACGCCGGCGGCCGGCTGGAAACCACGGTCGGCGAAGTGCCGGTGGCGCTCGATTTCCAGACCGATTACCCGTGGGACGGCACGGTGCGCCTCGAGGTCTCGCCTGCGAAAACCGTGAGATTCGCCCTCGCGCTCCGCATCCCCGGCTGGTGCCGGGCGGCGAAACTCAAGCTCAACGGCACCGCGCTGCCCCTGGCGAAGCTCGTCGCGAACGGCTACGCGCACCTCGAACGCGACTGGGCGCCGGGCGACCGCGTCGAACTGGAACTGCCGATGCCGGTCGAGCGCATCGAGGCGCATCCGGGCGTCCGCGAGGACTGCGGGCGAGTGGCGCTCCAGCGCGGCCCCCTGGTCTACTGCATCGAAGAAGCCGACTGCGGCAGGAACCTGGCCGACCTGGTCCTGCCCGCCAAGGCGAAGCTGACCGCGAAGTGGGAGCCGAAACTCCTCGGCGGCGTCGTCTCCATCGCCGGAACGGCCAAACGACGCGAGGAGAAACAGTGGGGCGAAACCCTCTATCGCCCCGCCGGCCGATCGACGTTTCGGCCGACAAGGCTGAAGGCGATCCCCTACGCACTCTGGGCGAACCGCAAACCCGGCGAGATGCGGGTATGGGTGAGAGCGGAGTGACGCGGCTCCCGGCTCACGGATCCCTCCGACCGGTCCGGCAAAAACCCCGGTTTGCCCTGCGGCCCGACATGGGATACGCTTTCCCTGCGATTGGAGCGGGGCGCCGGGCGATCGCGGCGAGGGGTTCTGTGGCGGGCCGGAAGGTTCGACCCGCCGACGGTTCCTCGACGAGGAAAGTCCGGCCTCCATAGGACAGGGCCGTGGGTAACGCCCACCGGGGGAAACCCCAGGGAAAGTGCCACAGAAAAGAAACCGCCTCGCGCAAGCGAGGTAAGGGTGAAACGGCGGGGTAAGAGCCCACCGCCTCCCGGGCGACCGGGAGGGCACGGTAAACCCGGCCCGGAGCAAACCCGAATAGGCGGAGAGGCGCGGTCCGCGCCGCTACGAATCCGCGGGTTGGGTGCTCTGAGGCGCTCGGCGACGAGCGTCCTAGAGAAATGACCGCCGGGAGGCCGCAAGGCCTTCGCACAAGAGCCGGCTTACAGGCGCCCCCTCCAATTCGATCCCCTGGCCCGATCAGGCACCTCATCCCGAATTCTATTTGCGTAGAATGGACATAACCATCAGGCGTACATTAAGTTGCGATCCGAAAAACTTGGATGGCCCCGGACGTCAAGCCAATCCAGGCCAGCCGTCTCGACTGCCAAGTCGTTCACGGCCACGCGGATCGCGTTGTCGATGGCCGCGAGCAGGCCGGCCGAAACGCCGTCGCGCTCCCCGCGCCTGCGAATGGCCCGCAGCGAGGCGAGTATCCTGGCCGTGCCTTTCTTCGGTTTGAGCTTGTTGCTCCGCAGTTGAACGGCTCTGAGTTCCTTGGCGCGTAACGTTCCGGCCAGCGCTTTCTCTTTCAGTTTTTCCAGCGTGGCCTTGCGTTCGGGCTCCAAGCCCTTCTTCGCGAGTTCCTGGTCGGTCCACATCAGGCCCACGACCTGCGTCAGTTCGGGGATGCGCACCTTCTGCTCCGGATCCAGCCACTCCGGGTGGTTCGCGCGCACCCACTCGTAGACCTGCATGTATCGGTACATCGCGGCTTGGCCCAACCCCAGGCGCTTGAAGGCGTAGTCGGCCATGTCCGGATGATGGAGCGTCTCGTAGTGCTTCCGGTCGCGCACCTCGGTCAGCAACTGGCCGATGAGGAGGAAGGTCTTGCGGATCTTCTGCAGGTGATTGATCAGGTCGCCGGTGATCTTGCCGGCTTCCTGCACGGCCCGCTGGGCCGGCGACCACTCCTTCGGCTGGCCCGGCTCCTTCTTCGTGTCTGCGGATTTGCCCGCCTGCGGCGCCTGCTTCGTCGTGCGTTTGGCCATCGGTCGTTCCTTTCAAGAGCCCAGCGCGTGCCCCGCCTTCCTCACCGCCTTCAGCAACTCGGCCAGATCGTTCTCCGTCGTCGCCGGATTGACGATCGTCACGCGCAGGTGGAAACCGTCGCGGAGCGCGGTCTTGACCAGGTAGAACGAACCGTCGGCGATGAGCCGCTGGCGAATCGCGATCTGCAACTCGTCGAGTCGCTTGCCGCTCGCGCCGTCCGGCCGCCAGCGGAAGCAGACGATGTTGCCGTCCGGTTTGACGGGCAGTTCGAAGTCCTTCTCCGCCGCCACCATCTCGCCGAAGCGCCGGCCCAGGTCGAAGGTCTTCGTCACGTACTCGCCGAAGAAGCGCGTGCCCCAGCAATAAAGGGCGGCGTAGAGCGGGAAGATCATCATCCGCTTGGTGCATTCCAGCGTGCGGATCGCGCCGTCGTACCATTCCTCCTCGGGACGCCGGTCGGCGAAGAGGTACGAGGCGTGCTGCGAAAAGGCGTGGAAGGAATTGCGGCCGTCGCGGAAGAGCACCGCGGTGCAGAGCGCCGGCATCAGGAGCATCTTGTGCGCGTCCCAGACGACCGAGTCGGCCCGACCCAGGCCCGCGACGAGGTGGCGGTACTTGGGCGAGAGGCTCGCCGAGGCGCCGTGCGCGCCGTCCACGTGCAGCCAGAGGCCTTCCTTCGCGCAGAAGTCGGCGATCGGCTCCAGCGGGTCGAAGGTCCCCGTGGCCGTCGAGCAGGAGCCGGCGCAGACGCCCAGCGCCTTGGCCCCGGCGGCGCGGGCGATCCGCAGGGCATCGGGCAGCGCCTCGGGCTTCATCCGGTACGCCGCGTCGGCGGGCACCGGAACGATGCCGGCCCGCCCCAGCCCCATCGCCTGCACGGCGCGCTGGACGCTGTAGTGGGCCTGTTCCGAAACCAGGAAGGCCAGCGGCGGGCCGGCGCGCACACCCTCCGTCCAGACGTCGTACCCGGCCATGGTGGCGCGGGCCGACAGCAGCGAGGTCAGGTTCCCCGCGGAACCGCCCGAGGTGAAGATCCCGTCGGCGCCGGCCGGCATCCCGATGCGGCCCGCCATCCAGCGCGCGACGTTGCGCTCCATCACCGTGCCGACCGGCCCCATCTCGTAGACGGCCATCGCGTCGTTGAGCAGTGTCGAGGCCAGTTCGCAAAGCGCGGCGATGGGCAGCGGCGAAGTCACCTGGTGGCCGACGTAGCGCGGGTGGTGCAGATGGTTGGACTGCGCGATGACGCGTTCGAGGAGTTCGGCCAGCCGCTCGCGCGGCTCCTCGGAAAAGTCGGCCGGCCACTGCGGCAGAAGCGCGTCGGGTTCGGTCCACGGCAGCACGGGCATCGGGCCGCCGCCGAGCGACTGTTTCAAATAGTCGGCGAGCTGGTCCACCATGCGGTGGCCCTGCCGGCGAAAGACTTCGGGATCGAAGAACGGTTTTTCGGAATCCATGGTACACCGGTTTTACCCCGTCGGATCGATTTGGCGATGGCGGAATGGCAATGCCTCTGACGGTGTCCCCGCCGTTGCCGTTTCCGTGCCCTCTCCACCGCGCGTGCCAGGGTCGAGACGAGCGAATGCGAGTCCGGGGCGAGGGGCTTTCCCGAAGAAATCCGCTACCGCACCCGCCGCGTGGCC
>Ga0101944_10002531_pt1 | contig 29138 bp, 13 predicted proteins | sample DewCreD2012metaG_FD_75245 | JGI IMG/M metagenome (GOLD analysis project Ga0101944, IMG submission 75245) | Hot spring sediment bacterial and archeal communities from British Columbia, Canada, to study Microbial Dark Matter (Phase II) - Dewar... ... | reverse complement strand
GGGGTGTTGTTGTTGCTGCTGTTGCCGCCGGTCGTCGAGCGGTATTGCCAGGCCACCCCGTTACCCGGCGTCACCGCGACAAAGGCGTGCGCAGAGTTGGCGTTCAAGCTGGCGCGCATCATCACGCCCGCCTTTGCCCAGCCATCGGTGTTTTGCACGGAGAGAACGCGGGCGGTCACCGTGCCGTTTCCCGTCATGCGCACATAGACAAACCGGAACGCGTCGGTCGTGCCCCAGATGTCCGCGCCTGAGCCGCCCACGGTGAACACTCCGTTGCTGAAACTGACGCTGCCTGCCACCCCGACGGAGCCGATGTCTTGCGAGGCCCATGGGTACGGCGGATCAACACTCGCTTCGGGGCTGTTGGCGCTCTCGCCGGCGGCGGAAACCGCCGACACCACGTAGTAGTATTTCACCCCGGCGGCCACGGTGTCGGTGTAGTTCGTCGCCGTGACTTCGGCGGCAAGGGTCGTGTAAGGCCCGCCACTGCTGCCCGAGCGTTTCACAAGGTAGCGGGTCGCGCCGGGAACGCTGTTCCAGGTGAGCGCGACCTGCGTGCTGGACAACGCGGCGGCGCTCAGGCCGGTAGGGAACGCCGGCGCGGCGGGTGGGACCAGCCTCCAGAGCTGTAGCGGCGCGCCGCGGGCGTACTCCTGCTTTTGCACCGGGAAGGCGTTGCCGCCCGAGCTATTCAGGCACAAACCGGAGCTGACGATGACAAACCGCTGGAAGCCACCCCCGTCGGGCAGCGGAATGAAGTTGCGGTCGTTGCTGGTGCTCCACGACGACACGAGGGCCAAAAAATCACCGGCGGCGTTCCAACTCCAACCGTTCACCGCCGAAGCGACCTTGTATTGGCCTCCCCCCATGTGCTGTAACGTCCACTGCTGGGACGCGGCGCCGGAATTGCCGCTCGCGATGACGGTGTTGGTGGTGGTGACCGCCTGCATAGCCAGGCCGTTGGCCGCATTCACAATCCTGTAAGTCCCGTTGGCAACAACCCCTCCGGACGCGGGAGACAGTTCCAGCCAATTCAGGTCGAAGCCGCCTTCGGCGATGGGCAGACGTAGTTTCTGCCGGCCGTATCCCAGATAAACCGGTACGGTTGTGGTCGCCCAAGTGGTGGCGGCCCCGGTCGGGGCAAGCGTCCACGGTCCGGTGGTGTCTTGGGCGTTGCTGATCACTTCCACGGCGCAACCAAGATGCGGCGTGGCGTAACGCAGGCGCAGGTCATACCAGCCCGGTTCGCGCACCAGAATCGTGTATTCCAGCCACTCGCCGCTGGCGGTCCCGGTCACCTTGTAGCCGCCTCCGGTGTCGTTGCAGGTGGAGACATCCACTGCTTCGGCCGTCCGATACTGCCCTCCGGTATTGGCAGCGTCCGTGTCGTGGTAGGAGACGCCTTCACCGCCCCAATCAAAGTCCTCCGCCTGGATGCGCAGCGTGCCGGTCAGGAAGTTGTTCACCCAGTTGGCCACAGTGGCGCGGGGCTGGCCGTTGTTGCCGTAGATGCCGCGAGCGACCGGCCAGGTGCCGTAATCGGGCGTCCAAGAAAACCCGGCATTCTCCACCACGTTCTTGAACAGCTCCGGCCGGGTCACGTCGCTGGAAACCCCGGAGGGCGGGACATACTGGAACGTGAGCCACGACACGCCGAGACGTTCCAGGTCGGTGGCAAGCTCGACCTCCAGGGCGGTGCCGCTGCTGGTCCCCCAGCGGTGCCAGCCGAACTCCGTCATGAAACACGGGTAGCCCGCGTTGATGAGCGCCTGAACGGCGGTGGCGGTGCCCTCCCAGCCACCGTAGCCGTGAAACGCCACCGCTTCGTTGGCCCAGACGGCGTTTTGATTGCCGAAGACGGCCTGGTTGAAAGCGCGGATGTCCGTCAGCGCGGCATTCGCTCCGCCCGTGCCGGAGAACACCGCATAGCTGAAAAGCAACACCGGCGTGTTCGGCGCGCTCGCCCGGATGGCCCGGTAACAGGCGATCTCCAGGGCCATCGTGTTCGTGGGGGTCGTACCCGTGAGATAGGACGGCCCCCAGGCCATCGGCTCATTGTGGATTTCGTAAATGACGTGGGTTTCGTTGGCGTAGCGGGGGGCGTAGAAGTTCCAGAAATTGGTGGCCCACGCGAGGTTGTGGTTGCCGTTGTTGGCGCCGTTGCCAATCGTCATGATCAGGTACAACCCGTTGGTCCGCGTCGCGGCCACGATCTTGTCCACCTCGGCGACGTTGTAGCCCGGCGCGTTGCCCGAGCCGGGCCAGTTCAGCGAAAAGACCTCGGCGTAGAGATGCACCGCGTTGAAGCCCAGTTCCTTCATCCTCGCGATGTTCGCGGCCGGCACCGCCGCCGTCCATTCGGTGGAGGTGTACGGCCCGCGCAAGGGTCGGCCATTATCGCCCACAAATGTGGTGCGGGCCGCGTTCAACTGCGGCCGCCCGCGGACCTGCGCCCTGAGAGGCGGGGCGCACAGCAGCGAGGCGAGAAGAACACACAGGGGCAGCAAGTGCCTTCGTTTCATCGAGACGATGCGGGGACTCGGCCCCTGTTCCAAGCGCGGATGGGTTTCACGAACGGGCCTCTGTCTTCAGCGGAAGATCAACTGGGCAAAGCGGTACAGGCTGTTCCGCCAGTGCGTGGCGTCGTGGCCGTGGCCGTCCACGTGCCAGATATGCGGCACATTGTGTTCCTTCAGGTAGGCATGGACGCCCTGGCTGATGCGAATGAGGCCATCCTTGTTGCCGCACGAGAGCCAGAGCAGCTTCAGTTGGCGGGCGGCAGCCGCCGGATCGGGTACCAGTTGGGCCGGCGGCTTGGTGTTCGGCGCGGACGAAAAACCGCCGATCCATGCAAAGGTGTCCAGGTGTCCCAGACCGAAGTTCAGCGATTGCCCGCCGCCCATCGAAAGGCCGGCCAGGGCGCGGTTTTCCCGGTTGGTGTAAGTGCTGTAGCGCGCCTGAATCGCCGGGATCACGTCGTCGAGCAAGTCGCGCTCGAAGACCGCGAAGGCGGGCGCGGTCGCCATGGCGTTGGGGCCGGCACGGTCGTCCTTTTGGGCGCGGCCGTTGGGCATGACGACGATCATGGGAACGGCTTTGCCGTCAGCGATCAGGTTGTCCATCAGCACGTTCACCGTGGCAAACCGCTGCCACTCGGTTTCGTCGCCGCCGATCCCGTGCAACAGGTAGAGCACGGGATACTTCTGGTCGGCCGAGTAACCGGGCGGCGTATAGACCTGCATTTTGCGCCTGGTGCCGACGGTCTTGGAGTCGTATTCGATCATCTCAAGCTTGCCGCGCGGGATGCCGTCGCGCCGCTGGACGATGCCGGCCGGCGGCTCATCAAAAGCCGGTTTGTCGTCTGGTCCGAGCGTGATCGGCCCGCCGAACCCGCCCCGACCGCCTCGGCCAGCCGGACCGGCTGAAGCGGTGGCCGGTCGTGAGCTTAGTTTCAAGACGGAGATCGAATAGGGCGGGAACTCGCGTTGAAAATCGGTGCTCAAGCCGGCCACCTTGGTCGTCTGCGGGACGATTTTTTGGGGCTGCTCAATGGAATTGGAGTCGTTCAGGTCGCTGCCGACCAGCGACACCAGTTCGCCCTCCGGCTCAATCCGCGTGGCGCCTTCAATCTGAATTCGGATGGGCCGGGCGGAGCTGCCGGCATTCACCACCTTGAGGTAAATGACGCCGCTCCGGCTGTCCCGCGTGGCGCTGAAGAAGACCTCCCGAATCTGCCGGGTGGACCCGGTCGCGCCACCGCGGCCCCGCCGCTGCCATGTGCGGGTCGGGATGTCTTGCGCCTCGGTTGCGAGGATTTCATCGCCGACCATCGTGCTGAACATCACCTGCGCATAATACGAGGGCGAGCCGTAGCTGGTCAGGGCATCGTAGCCGATCAGGTCTGAACTCCATTGCATCGAACGGCCCTGCCCTTCGAGCTGGCTGACGTTGACAAACAGCGGGGCGTAGCAGGACAGGAGCACAATGTCCGAATTGCGCTCCAGGCAGGTCATCCACGCGCCGTCGCCGAGCGCGCCGGCCATGTTCGGGGTGGGCGAACCGACGCGCGTGGCCCACTCGCCGCAGAATATCTTCGTGGGATTCGTGCGCGAGTAGGTGTCGTAGCGGAACGCCTGCGCCATCATTTCTTCCATGTTGCGGTAAAAGTGTTCGTCCACGAGGTCCGGCGTGCGGCTCTTGACCCACAGGCTCTGGGGCTGTTCGTAGCCCACCGAAGAAATGACCTGCAGGTGCGGATACTTCTGCTTGATCGCATCGTAAAACTGCGCGAACCGTCCGTCGTAAGTGCCATTCCGGTCAGGGCCGCTGCGGTCGAACCAGTCTTCGTTGCCCACCTCGACATACGTCAGCTTGAACGGCTTGGGATGACCGTCCTTGGCGCGCTGCGCGCCCCACTTGGTAGTGTTGGGGTCGCCGATGAGATACTCGATTTCCTCGAGCGCCTCCTGGACATAGGGTTCGAGCGCCGGACCGGCGGGGATGACGCCACCGCGGCCCAGGCAATAGCCGGCAAACACGCCGAGGACCGGCTCCATGTCCAGGTCCTCGCACCACTCCGCGAATTCGAGCAGCCCCAGACCGTCGGTGGACCAGTATCCCCACGGGCTGGGATGGCCCGGACGCCGTTCGACCGGCCCGATGGTCTCCTTCCAGTTGAATCGCTGATTGAACGCGTTGCCCTCAAGGTAATTGCCGCCGGGGAACCGGAGGAATCTGGGTTTCATCGCCGCCAGCAGCTCCATGAGGTCGGCGCGGTTGCCGTTCGCGCGATTCTTGTAAGTGGGCGGGAAGAGCGAGACGTTTTGCAGCCACAGCGTCCCCGGTGTCTTGGTGGTCAGTTTGAAAACGTTGTCCTTGGAGGCGGGAACATCTGCCGTCCGCAGCCCGGTTTCAAACTTCCGCCACTCGGCGGTCAGACCGGCCACGTCGGCGCTGGCCCAGGTTGTCTTGCCGTCGGCGCTTTCAAGGCTGACGGTCACCGGCCCCGTGAAACCGTCGGCCGCCTTCGCAAAGAACGACACTTTGTAAGTGGTCTGTGGCCGGACGGGGATGCCCCAATACCCTCCGTTGGCCACGCCCGCCGGAGACGTCGCGGAGGCAGATGAAGCATCGAGCTTGAGGCTGACGTTCAGGAATTCGTTCAGGGGGGTGTTTGTGTCGAGCACCATCGTCGCGCCGCCGACACCCGTCCAAAACCTCGGCTTGGTATCCGGGTTGAAGGTGACCGGAAGATACTTCCCCACCTCGTAAGTCTCGGGCGTGACCCGCGGAACCACGGCGTCCGCCTTGAAGGATCGGTTGCGAATCAGTTCGCCGTAAATGCCGCCCTCGTAGGCGAAGTTGATTTCCTCGGTCATCAACCCGTAGAGCATCGGGCTGACCTTGCCGGTGACTCTGCCGGCGTCAAGTTTCAGAACCGTCGGGCCTGTGGGCGGGGCAGGAGCTGGCGCAGACTCGGTGGCAGCGGAGGGCGTCCCGGCAGCCGGGGCCGGCGCTGCCGCGCTGGACTCCGCTCCTGCGCCGGGTTGCGGAATGATCTCGATGGCGCAGATTTGGGGATTCTCGACTTTCGGGGTAAAGGTCACTTTGATTGTGCCGTCGGTCACCTCGACTGGAACTGTTTCAATGTAAGCCTTCAAAAAGCCCCCGGCCTTGACCCACGGGTCGAAGTCCTTGAACTCCTTGCCCTGGACGTTGAACGAGAACACGCGCTCGCCCGGGCCATTGATGCCCTCGAAGGTCTCCGCGAAATGCAGCTTCACAAGGTATTTCCCGTTGGGCACAGGCCAGGAAAAGGCCTCCATGCTGTAGCGTTCGGCCCGGTAAAGGTCGGGGCTCTTCGTGTTGGCGATCTGAATATCGGGCCGTTCGATGGTTTGGCCGCCCTCGAAGCCCTGGTCCGCCAGCCACACGTTGCCCTCGGCATCTGTGACCGGCTCGAACTTGCCGGCCTTGATCCGGATGGCCTTCGTGGCAGGCGCGCCTTGCACGCGTCGGGCCACGATGTCTTCCCGGGCGAACTCGCCGACCTCGCGTGTGAACTGGATTTCATTGCCATCCGCCGAGAGCTTGCCGGTGTAGGTGATCCGAATCTCCCGGTCTTGGAAACTCAGCATTTCGACGAACGAGATGAGGCCGCCGTCCACCCTGCCCTCTTTCAATTCGGCTTCGCGCTTCCGCTCCCCAACCTCCGAGCTGGCTCGCCCGGTCAACTTCGCGCCGTCCTGCTTGAAGGTAAACGTGTAGTACTGGTGGCCGATCTGGGAGTCGAAGTCCGATTTCCACGTGCCGGTGACATCAATGCCGAGAGGTTTTGCGACCGGGGTGGGGACGGCAGGCGGCGAATTCACCCCAGGAGCCGCCGCTGCAACCGCGCTCGCTGCCATCGCCACGGGACGGTCTTGGAACAGCAACGGCGCGAACTGATACAAGCTGCGCCGCCAGGATTGCCATTCATGCCCTGTGTCCGGAGACACATAGAAGTAGCTGTTGATCCCCGCCGCCTTGAGAGCCTCCGTGTTGGCTTTCGGGTCGCCGCCGAAGCGGCCGGCGCCGCGGTTGCCGCCCAGCTCACGGCTGCCGTAGCTGACGAATACCACCTTGACCTTGCGCTTGAACGCCTCCAGGTCGGCGATGTCCGACGGCGCAATGCTGCCGCCGCTGAAAATGCCGATGTGCGAGAACTTGTCGAGGTTGGCCAGCGTGATCGTTCGGGTCTGCATCCCGCCCATCGAAAGGCCGGCCATGGCGCGATTGGGTTGATCCGCCAGCGTGCGGAAATTGGCATCAATGAAGGGAATCAGGTCTTCGATCAGAACCTTGCTGAACGCGCTGAAGTCAAACAGCCGTCCGCCGGGACCGCGTCCGCCCACGGGTGCGTTTGTGGCACCCGGCCCGGGCGAATTGGTGGCGCCGGCGGCAGCCGGTCCGCGCCCGGGGCCGAAAGCGCCGGGCACATAGCTGTTGGCCATCACGATGATGAAGGGCCTGGCCTTCCCCTCGGCAATCAGGTTATCCATGATCAGCCCGGCCCGTCCCTGACTGCCCCAGCCGGTCTCGTCCTCGCCGCCGCCATGTTGCAGATACAACACCGGATAGCGCCTGCTCAGGTCCTTCTCGTAATCCGGCGGTGTGTACACGAAGCAGCGGAGAACGGCACCCGCGTTCTTCGAGTAGTAGAGCGTCTGCCGCAACTGACCGTGTGGCACATTCTTCAGGGCGTAAAAATCCTGGTCCTTGGCGGGCACTTCGACGCCACTGCCCCAGCGGCCGCCGCCGTAAAAGTACTGGCTGCCGGGGTCCGGGACACCGGCGCCGTCAATCACGAGCTGGTAGTAGTGGAAACCTTCATCCTGCGGGCGGGTGGTGACCGTCCAAGCACCGTCGTCCCCCTTGGTCAGGGGGTATTTGGCGCCGCCCAGGAAATCCAGCGTGACACTCTGGGCCTGGGGCGCCACGAGGCGGACCTTGACACGGCCTTCCGAGTTGACCTGGGGATACTGCTTGCCGGGCTGGTTCAGGGACGAGGGCCTGAAATCCTCGGCCATCGGCTCGGTGGTCTGGGCCGTGCAGAGCGGACCGGCCAACAGGGAAACCAGTGAGACAAGGGACAGTCTTGTTTGCATACAGGGTTGACGTTGTACAGCGGGTTTTTCGTAGTATCTTTTGGCACTCATGCCAAGCCGCAAATTTGGGGAATTCTCCTCGCGCCTCGTTTTCAAGTCCCTTTGTCAAATGCGCCCCTGAGGGCGTGGCGCTGTGTTTGTTTGGCCCTGCTTGCGGCAGCCTTGGAAACCTGCGCCGAAGAGAAGGCTTTCAGCCGGGGACTCTTTTCTGCCACGACTTTTGACACGGAGCCGGCGTTGTCGCTGGCGGCACTCGGTTTCAACCTGTGCCCGTCGTTTGAACGGCACCTCGGCTGATTGGGCGTAACGGCGACCACGTCCTGCCACCGGCTCGCCCCGCGGGGCGGAAGCCACCGCGGGCCGAGGCGCACCCTGGCTTTGGGCAAGTCATCCCTCAAAGGCGGACAGGCCGTTGGCTTGTCGCCCGAAGAAGTCGTCGAAACGAATCTGCCACGCCACACGACCGGACGGACCGAAGCGGACGCGCACGCGCACCAGTCTTTCGTCCACCATCTTCAGCGTGTAACCAGGATGGTCGTGGAAAAGAACGTGCCCGCCCTGCCGCCACGGATGCGCCTGGGGAACGTAAATGGTGACGTTGTGGGCGGTACCGGCCGGTCCGAGCGAGACGCCCGACAGGGTTTTGCTGGCTTGGTCCCACATTGCGCTCTCCAACTCGACGGCGCCCTGCAAGATGTGGCGATCAGTCGAGAGCACCTGGGGCACGCCGCGCTTCTCGTGCAACGCCAGCAGGGTGACGCTGGCCGGCGGCACCGTCACGCGCAACTCGCCGGCGACTTCGCCGTGAAACGCTTCCTTCCAAAAATCATAGGCCAGCCATGTCTTCAACGGATCGAGCCAGAGTCGCTCCAACGGCAGGGTTCGCGTAGCCACGTCGGTTTCACTGGGGTTGAAGACGCCGACCACGGTCCACTCGCCCCACCCACGCCGGAGCCTCACTGCGAACACGGTATGCCGGTCGGTATCAAACAAATCCACCGGTCGCGCCGCTTCGCCCGACGACGGAAAAACCTTTTTCAGAATCTCCAAGCGGCTTGGATCCAGGTCGGTCAGGCGATCTCCAGAAAGCACGTTGCCGCCCGTCAGGGCGATCAACGTGGCGGCGGCCTGGGCTTGCGGCAGGCTGAGCAGGTTCAGGCAAATGTGGTCGGCATCATTGATCCAGGTGCGTTTGTGGAAGTAGTAACGCTTGGCTGCCGCCGCCGCGCTGCTGGTGGATTCGCCAAAATACTGCTGCCACGCCCGCGCCCGATACCCGTAGTTCTGGTCCAACTCGATTCGCATGCTGTCCACCAGGCCGACGGTGACCGGCGCAGGGCCGCATTCCTGCAAGTGGCAGTCCGGCCCGACGCTTTGGCGCAGAATCTCGAAGCCCTTGCGGTAGGCGGCAGCCCGCGTCACGGTGGGATCGCGGTAACGGTGCGCCGAGAGCAGCGACCAATCCACAAAGTCAATTTTGATCATCTCATAGCCCCATTTCCGGCCCACGGTCGTGCCCAAATTGGCCAGCCAGGCGGCCGCCTCGGGATGCGTGATGTCCAATCCGTAGCGCCTGGGGTTCTCGTTCTTCGCCCAATCGGAATCCTCGCTCGGCCACGGGCCGACACGCTTCAGCCGGCCATCCGGGTGCCGAAGCAGCCAGTCGGGATGCTTCTGAAAGACCTCGGTGGGTTCGGAGATGACATACGGCGCGAGCCAGATGCCCGGCTTAAGTCCCAGCGCACGGATGCGATCTGCAAGCCATTTCATGCCGTGCGGAAACCGGTCGTTCCCCTCCCAATCGCCATGCCAGCGTTGGAAGCCCTCGTCAATCTGGATGTATTCGAGGCCCAGCGGCTTGAGCACGCGGGCGGCGAACTCGGCGTTGCGCAGAACTTCCTCCTCTGTGACGTGTTCGTAGGTGAAGAACCAATGGCACCAGCCGTTCAGGACAGAACGCACGCGGGCCGCGTGGAGGCGGCCCATGAACGCCGCATAATCTTCCAGAGCGGCGTAGGGATTCGGCCCGATGTTGAACAGCAACCGCCCACTGTGAATCGCCTGGCCAGGGCGCAACTCGAAACCTCTCGCCAGCACCGACTCCGCAATCAGCGAAACCGCCCCGCCGTCTTCGCGCCGCGCCGCGATCTGGCCCAGTGCGGTTTGGTTGTCCAGATAGCCGCACGCCAGACCCTCCCGCTGGTAACCGCGGAACAGGCCGACGTTCCACCAGCTACGCAGCGTTTTCGAATCGGGGCGCGCGAAATCCGAGACCAAGCCAGGATCGTAGTACATCGGGCCGTTGGTGAGGAGCTTGGTGGTCTCCGGCCAGTACAAGGCGCCAGCGTGCTCCCGGACGGCTGCCAGCGGCTCAAGGCTTTCCATCGTGATGGATTGGGAGGAAACATTGCGGCCCACGGCCTCGATCAGCAGCGCCGGTTGGCCATCGTAAAGCGCGACGCGCCACTCGAAATCCAATTGGCCTTGTCCGTCGGTCGAGCGCACCACCAACTGCCGGCCTGTGCCGAGGTGGTCGTCGAGTCGCCTCGTCTCGACCGTGTGCCGATACGCCGGCTCGCTCGCGGCCCGGCGGCCCCGGCCGGTGTTAGCACGGACCACGGCGCCGGTAATGAACGCTTCACCATTTTTTCGCCAGACCTCCAGCCGCCCCGAACGGTTGTCAAAGGCCAGGCCGAATGTGTCGTTCTCCAGTTGAGGTGAGGGGTGTTCGGCGGTCGAAGCCCCAGCAGCCACGCGCGCGGCCAGCGGCAGCGTCGCACTGCTCAAGGCCAGACGCTTGATGAAATCCCGCCGGTTGGAGGTGCCAGACATGGCGTGAGCATACGGTCGGAACTCCCGCACGGACCAGCACAATTGCTCCCAGCAAACGGCTGGGGTCGCGTTCGTGGCGGATTCTGTTCGCATTCTCCTGGGATTAGTCGCAGCCGCCATCACCCGTGCCATACTGGCAGCCGCGGCGGAACAATCGCCTGTGCGGTCACCTGGCGATTGGACGGCGCACGTCTTCCCAGCGGGTCGGGGCGTGAGCTTCCATCGCTTGCACGAGGCACTCGAGCCAGACGCAGTCGCCACGGCAGCTTGGCGCGCTGGCCAGATACCCCGCCAAGGTGGCTGCGTCTGCGCCTGCAACCCACCGTTCGATGGGGAACAGCATCCCCATCATTTCGGGCTGCACCAGGCCAACCCCTTCGTCGCCGGTGTAATCGCGCTGGAAATAGGGCGCGTTCCACACCCCGCCGTCGGGGTCGCGGACCTCGACCTGCACCTGATGATGGCGGCGGGTTTGGAGGTCGAAGGCATACGTGCCGCAGAAGCGTTTGCGCCAGTAACAGAACCGCCCGCCCGGGGTGCGCGCGCAAAGGTTATTGGTCTCTAGCGGCCAGACGTGGGCAGGCGGGCCGGTGTCCAGCGGCCCGCGGCGGCCGGTCGCGGCGTCCACAGCGGCCAGGTCCATGAAGTAACGGGCGCCGAGGACCCCGCCGCGCTCGACCAACGCCGGATGCCGCGTGGGCCACCACGCAAGAACCTCCCCCTGAGACGTCACCGCAGGCGAATTCGGCGCTTGACCGCACCTTTCCGACGGGCCACACGCAATGGTGAACGGCTCGGAGAGGTCGGGGAGGTTCAGGGCGAAGAAGCACCCCACCCGGCGACGGCAACGCCGATGCCCGGCGATCTTGCCAAACTCCCCGGACTCGACCTCGCGCCGGCTCATTTCGCACCTGTTGGAGTGCGACCCCTCTGATGCGACCCGCAGTGCGGTCGCGGCCGACCGCGCGGTCGGGAGCCGTTTGGACGCTTTGGAACGGCCAACCCTGAGGGTGAACAACTCCCCCAAATGGCCGTTGACAAGCAGCGCTGGCAGGCCGAGTGTGCGCCATAGCGCTGTGAGCGCCTCGGCGCCCATACCCTACCGGATCAGCCGCTGGCTGTTGCGGCTTGCAACGGGGTTCTATTTTACGCGGATTGAGCGCTTTCACCGGGAGCGCGTGCCTCGCATCGGACCGGTAATCTTCACATCCAACCATCCCAATTCGATTACGGACGCGTTTGTCATCGGAACGTCGGTGCCGCGCAAGGTCAACTTCGTCGCCACCGTCCAACTGTTCCGGTGGCCGCTCGTGCGGTGGCTGCTCACCCGCTGCGGCGTCATTCCGCTGAACCGCCTCCAGGACGATCCCCGCGCTATGCGCACGGCGCTGGAGACGTTCGAGGCCTGCTTCCGCGTGCTCGAACGGGGCGAGGCCATCGGCATTTTCCCCGAGGGCATCACGCACGACGACCCGCAGCTCAAAACGGTCAAGACCGGCGCGGCCCGCATGGCTTTGGAACTGGAGCATCGGCACGGCGGCCGGCTGGGTTTACTCATTGTGCCGGTCGGCCTGACGTTCTCGGCCAAGGAACGCTACCGGAGCGACGTGCTCGTCAACTTCGGCGAGCCGATCCGGGTCGCGGAGCACCTGGCCGGCTATCCTGAGCGGAAGCGGGATTGTATTCAGCGGCTGACCAGCGAGATTGAGCGCCGGATCAAGACGCTGATCCTCCACTTGCCCAAGCTGGAACGCATCCGTCTCGTGCAGGCCGTCAAAGGCCTTTACCTCGACCGGCTGCGCGTGGGCAATCGAGTCATTCACGAACCGGTCCCGCCCCAGGTCGGTGAGTTGATGCTGACGCAGGCGATCGCCCGCGCGGTGGACTTCATCTGTGACCGCCAGCCGAACCGCGCCGTGACCTTCGCCAGAGATCTCGATCACTACGAACGCTGGCTGCGACGGCTGCATCTGACCGACGAGGAGCTGGCGCATTTCCCCGGCAAGACCTGCCTTCTCTGGCGAAGTTTCGGCTGGGTGCTCTTGGGCGTCGGGTTGTTCCCGGTCGCGGCGTTTGGCGGGTTGCATCGTTGGCTGCCCAACCGGGTGGTGGGCCGGGCGATCAAACGGTTTGCCCAGCTTTCGGTCAACAAGACCCACGTTTCCACCACGGGCATCTTGGCCGGCCTGGCGAGCTTCAGCGCCTGTTACGGGGCGTACATCGCGGTTTTCCATGCGCTGTTCGGCTGGCCTGCCAGCCTCTGGTACGGGCTGCCGGTGGCGAGCCTTGGCGCGCATCACTATTTCCGCCAAGCGCGCCGGTTCGTCGCCAGTGTGCGGTGCATGGGGGTGCTCTTGCGTGCGCCGTTGGCCGCCCGGCGGCTGCTGGCGCTGCGCGATGCGTTGATCGCTGAAATCGAAGCCGCCCGGTGGCAGGTGCCCGCCGAGGCGCTCACCTTGGAACAACCTGCTTGATTATGAAACCGGTGCTGCTGCGCATCATGCCGTGGCGCCTTCCCGGCGCCTCCTACCGCGTGCCCATGCTTCGCCAGGACAATGTGCCCGCCCGGGGCGGCGCGCTACTGGTCAGCAACCACCTTTCCTTCGTGAACCTGCCGCTCACCCTGGCCCGCCCCCCCACATGCCCGGCCCGCGAAGCGGCTGGCAGGCCCGCGTTTTTGGCCTCTGGCGTGCCTTCTGGCCGCCGCCGGCCAAGCCACCGCAGCGGTGCAGACCAACACCGCGCCGCCGCGCACGACCGTCGCGGTTATGCGTTGGCTGGCCGCCGAACCGCCGCCGATGGCGACGGAGGACCGGCATTGGCTGCGAACCTTTACTAGGCTGGTGGCTGACGAACTCCTCGAGGTCGCCGCGGTCCGAGTGGTCCCGGAACAGGCCGTCGCGCGCGAGTTGCACAGGCAGAAGCTTGATGAACACCTGTTCGAGCAACCCGACCGAACCAACGCGGGTGTCGGCCTCCGGATGCTCGGAACAAACTTGCAGGTGTCCTGGCTGATCTCGGGTACCCTCGCGCGCACAGGAGCGGTCTGGACAGCCCATGCCAGGGTGGTGGACGCCAGGTCGGGGAAGTTCCTACAGGACTTTGCCGCTGCTTCCTCCAACTGGTTCGAGTTGCGCAACCAGGTTGTCCGGCACGTGCTGCGATGCCTGGACATCGTCCCCTCCCCGGCGGAAGAGAAGCGCTTGGGCAAAGCCTGCACCGCCTCTCCGCAGGCCCTCGATTTGTTCAGCCGGGCCGCCGATGCGGATGACGAGGCTCGGACGGTCGAGCTTTGCCGGAAGGCCCTTGCCGAGGACCCGCAGTTCACCGAGGCGCGCGGGCTTCTGGCGGCGGCTCTCTACAACCTCGGGCGGGACGAGGAGGCCCTGCGGGTAGCGAGGGAGACCCTCAGCCAGCACCCCGGCAACTTCACGGCCGCGCGGATGCGTCTCCTCTGCGCCGGCGTCTTGCTCGGGCGAGGGCAGACCCGCGAGGGGCAGGAGGAAGTGGCCGAGGGCTTGCGCCTCCGCCCCGATTCCGCCGAACTCCTGGTGCTCCTGTCCGCTTTGCATGAACGGGGCGGCGACCGCGACGCTGCAATGGACTGCCTGCGCAAGGCGTCCGAGTGCGATCCGCGCAACCCGCGTCTTTACGCCCTGCTGGGGCGGATGCAGGCCATGCAAGGCGACCTCACCAACGCACTGGCCACGTTGCAACTCGCGCAGCAACTGGTTGTGGACGACGCGGCGCCGGGGGATGTGGAGACCCGCACGGCTTTGGCCGAGGCCTACCTGGCGACCCGCAGTGTGTCGGAAGCCCTGCGGCAGTATCGCGTCGCTCTGAGCCTGGGACGCGACTCGGGCGCGCCCGAATCCAGGCTCAAATGGATCGAAGAAACGATTCAGGAACTGGAACGACGCTCGCAACCGGTGTCGGTCGTGGCAACGCAACCCAGGCCGTATTCACCTGCCGAGTTGCAGGCCGCGCTGCGCGAACGCCTGAGCGCGGACGAATTGGCCCTGGCCGACAATCCTCTTGCCAGCACGCCGGAGATGGCCGGCTGGGCGCGTGAACTGGTGGCCGGCACTCAGGGCGACCTGGCCCGAGCGCGGAAACTTTTTGAGGCATTGGCCACCCGGCCCAAGGCGGCTGGAGGTGGCGCCGCCACGGCCCAAGAGGTGTTCGCCGCTTGGAAAGACTTGAGCCGGTCCTTCCAGTGTCAGGAGTACGCCAAACTCTTTGTGGCCCTGGCCCGGAGTGTGGGCTTGTCGGCGTTCTACGTTCACGTGGATCGCGATTACAGCGGCCGGGTGGTGGACCACGATTGCGCAGTGGTGTTCGCCGACGGCAAGGCGTGGCTGGCCGACCCGGCTTATGCGTGGTTTGGCGTGCCGCACCGCGAGTTCCGGGTGCTTGACGACCTGCAGACCATCGCCCACCACGCCTTTCAGCCGCACGATAGAACAGTGGAGCCAGCCCGTTGCCGCGCCGGCTGCAAGCTGGACCCGGACTTCGTCTGGGGCCGGATGCAGCTCGTGGCCGCCTTGATCCGATCGGGGGATTTGGCCGAGGCCCGCAAGGAACTGGACCAGGCCCGCGGAAAAGCCCCGGATGACTGGCGTGGCGCGCAGATGGAAGGCTGGTTGGCCTTCAAGCAAGACCAGTATGAGCGGGCGATCGAGTGGCTGCGCCAGGCGGCCAAGGCAAACCCCGACGTTGCCAACACACGCCTGCTGCTGGGCGTGGCGTTGTTCCGGACCGGACAGCACGCCCAGGCTCGCGAAGAACTCCTGGCCGGGCTGCGACGAACAGTACGGCCGGGCAGCGACAATGAAGTGATCGCCCGGCAAACGCTGGCGGTCATCGAAGAAGCACAAGGCCTCAGTACCAATGTCCTCGCCACGTCTCGATCTCCCGTGGACGCCAGCGCGTATCACAACCTCGCGGTCTCGATGCTCTCCCGCGCCAAGCCCGATTACAGCGAGGCGGCAAAGTGGTTTCGCAAGGCGGCGGAGCTGGGCGAAGGGCGCTCGCAGCTCGCGCTGGGGATGCTTTGCTGGACCGGACGCGGTGTGCCAACAGATCCGGCGCAGGCGGTGCACTGGTGGCGCAAGGCGGCGGACGCGGGTAACCCTGCCGCGATGAGACTTCTGGGCATGGCCTACAATCGTGGCGTCGGCGTGGAGAGAAGTCTCGAGGAGGCCTTGCGATGGATCCGGCGCGCCGCGGACGCTGGAGATGCCGAAGCTCAGGCCGCCCTTGGCAGAATCTGCTATGAGGGCAAGGTCGTCCCGCAGAACCGGGTCGAGGCGCTCTGCTGGCTGACGTTGGCGGTCGAAGCGGAGGCCAAGGCTGCCAAGGACAAGGCCGTCGAGTTTGGCGAAAGCGAGCGGTTTTCCGTTCTCCGCCAGGCCCGGCAGTTGCTGAGAGAGGTCGAACTGTTCGCCAGTCCGGAGGAGAAAGCTCAGGCCAGGGCCAGGGTGGAAAAGTTCAAGGCCGGCCGCGCCGCCCAAGGCGAGTCGCCGTAACCGGGCCTTCCGGGCGGCGGCTGCCCCGAAAGCGACATCCCCGCCCCAGGTGACCTCCAAGTGCCGTCACGAGGCCAAGGACTTTGGCCGGCAAGCGGCGCGCGAGTGCCAGCCGCTTGGAGCTGTCCGCGGACTGAACCCGGAACCAGCAAGCAGGTCGCCGCACGGCAACGGGAACTCCGGTGCGGACTTGGGGACGACGCGTGCGGGCTAACCCGTCAGCGAGTTTGAAACCGGGCAATCTGCCAGCACCCTGAGCTTTTCCCCCAACTGTTGCGGGTCGCGACAGACCCAAAACTCCCATCGCCCAAGCTTGCCCCAGTGGTTGACCGCAGCCACCCACCGGCGGGCGGCCTGGTGCTTGGCCCGGTCTTGTTCGTCCTCCTCGCCCTTGATTTCGAGAATCAAGGTCGTGCCATCGGCCAGCCGCACCAGGAAATCCGGCGTGTAGGCGTGGGTGATGCCCTGAAACTCGTAGGGAATGGTGAATTCGAGATGGTCGTTGCGCGCGTAAGCGACGACCGCGGCCGACTGTTCGAGCCGGAATACCGCCGCCTGCTCCCACGAACCGGTGTCCGTAACCACGAGGTTGATGTGGCTCTTGGCCGTGCCGACGCACGGGCGCACGGTCTTGAAATCCACCTGGGCGGTTGAGCCGATGGGCCGGTAGCGGTTGAGCACCGGCAATAGTGGCGGTTCGCCGCGCAGGTCGTCCGGCTCGATGGCGTCAATCAGTCGCTCCACGGTGCGGCGCACGTACTTCTCCAGCCCCAGTTCGCACGGGTGACAGCCGCGGAAATCCACCCGCGTCCCGACGTATTCGTTGACCAACCGCAGCACCTGCGGGAACAACTGGTGACGAGCCTGCAATTGCAACTTGGCCGGTTTGCCGCTGCTTTCGGTCAATCCCACCACAACTTGTCGGGCAATTTCAAAGCGGATCGTTTGCGGGTGGGTGCTGGCGTAGTATTCAGCCCGGTTGTGCTCCTCGAACTGGAAGCTGCCGGACAAGCTGGGATGCCCGAGTTGATAGCCGACTTGCGGCTTCACAAATGCCGCCGTGGGCGTGTGGTCCGGTTCGATGGCCAGCGGTTCAATCGCTGCCACATCCGCCCGAATCAGGTTGTGCCGCAGATCGAACACATAGCCTTCCACGACCGGAAACCGAATCTCGAACTGCTTCCGTTCCTCCAGTGCGCGAACATGGTTCTTGGGCTTGTCTTCCGGCGCTTTGGCCTTGGTGGGCCGGCCACGGAAGGGGATCACGGAAAACGGCACGCCGTAAATGTCCACGTATTCTTCCGTCAACAAACCCGTCGCCGGATCCGGCGTGTAATCCATGCGCCGCAAGCCGCGTCCGACGACCTGTTCGCACAACAACTGGCTGCTGAAAGCGCGCAAGCCAAGAATGTGCGTGACGTTGTTGGCGTCCCAACCCTCGTTGAGCATTTGCACCGACACGACGCACCGGATTTTCTCGCCCGGCTTGCCCGGCTTGCCCACCGTGGCCACCACCTCGCGCAGTTGTTCTGCCGCCTCGCTGCGGCTCACGTTCGGATCGGCGCTTTCGGCTTCCGCCAACAGCTTCACATCAATGCGCAACGTCGGGGAAAAACCCGGCCGATTCGATAGTAAGTCGGGGAATACCGCACCCGTGCCATAGGTGATCTTCTTCTTGGTTTTTTTCGTCCGCTTCGCTCCAGCCTCCTCGCCGTTCTCCGCCTCCGCATCGTCTTCCGCCTCCGGGGGCAGCTCGGCCGTTTCCTCGCCGGAAATCTTCCGGTAAAACAACTCCGCGATGTCGGTGTTGTCGCAGACGATGATCATGACCGGCGGCGTGTTTTCTTTGTCCGGCGTGGCCTGTTGCTGGTAATCAAACCGTTCTTTCCACTGGCTGGCCAACGTCAACAGGGCATCTTGGGCTTCGCGCCAGACCACTTCCGGCTTGGGTTTGCCGCCGGGAAGCTTTTCGCCCGGCTTGAGGTTTTCAACAATGTGTTTCCACAAAGCAAAATACTTCGGCTCAGGCCGGCCGGTATTGTCGCTGACCGGCAAACGCGGAATCTTCACAATGCCGGACTCGATCGCGTCCACCAGCCCGAAGTCGCTCACCAACCACGGATGCGGCGCGCCTTCGATGTAGCCGCTGCCGGCCAGGTAAAACGGCGTGGCCGACAGGTCCACGCAGAACCGGATGCCACAGGCCTGATTGATCCTGTCCAAACCTGAAATCCAGACTGTAGCCTCCTCGCGTTCCTCGCGTTCCACGCCTGACAGTCTCTCCGCTTCCTCCAGCGACGCGGGCCGGTAGCAATGATGCGCCTCGTCGTTGAGCACCATAATCGGCGCGCGCTCGAACAGATCACCCAGCACGCGACGCGCAAACGCTTCGGGACTTTCCGCGCCCTTATTGACCACGGCGTAACTCTTGCCGCCCTCGGCGTGCTCGGATTCCGGCGCAAATAAGTGCCAGTTTGTAACCAGCACCTTGCCCTTGGCCAATTCAGGCCGAAGCGGCGCCGGTACCAGGTCGAACGCCTCGTAGTAATTGTCCGGATTCTCCGGCCGCAGCACTTGCAGCCGCTCCTTGATGGTCAGGTTGGGACAAACGACCAACACAGCGTTGGGGAAACGCGTGTCGCCCGGCACGCGTCCGCGATTGCAGAACGCCCAGGCCACCAGCATCGCCATGACGACCGTCTTGCCGCTGCCGGTGGCCATCTTGCAACCGTAACGCCGCAACGGCGGCAGCCCCGGCTCGTTTGGCAGGTCGGCCAGGCTGGGGAAAATTCCTAGCTTGGTCTCGATGCTGAACGAGGGTTTCTGCCCGGCGCACAACGCCTGAAAATCCTCTACGCTCAGCTCCGGTTTCCAGCGCGGTTTGCGGCCCGAACCGAGAATCTCGTTCAGGTAAATGATCGTCTCGACCGCCTCGCGTTGGCAGAAAAACAGCCGGCGGGGCCGGTCGGTTCGCGCCCAGTACCGGAGCAGTTGTTTGGTCACGGGCGTAGCGCCCTCGTAGTCCAGTTCGCGCCAGCGTTTGACGTCTGCTCTGAGCCGGTTCACCAAAGGCAAGTCGTCCCGTTCCTCCTCAGCAAACCCTTTGAGCATCAGCGTGGCATCACCGGTGCGACGTGTCTTGAACCAGTAGCCAGCCGGCCGCCGACCGGGAAACTCCGATGCCTCGCCCGTGGCGGTGTCATAAACCCAGTGGGCTGTCGGCTCCTCATAAGGCGAGCACAGGATCGGTTTGTTGACCGGCTGGATGGGAAGGTCCTGCTGAGCTGTGGTAGGCATGGCCTCGTTCACTCCGGTTCGAACCCTGGTTCTTCGTACGCTCGAATGCGGCCTTTTTCCACAATCCACAGCCGCCGGGCCAATCCGCCCAACGACCTGCCGGCCTGGGCCTCCGCCCCGGCCAACCCGGCAACCAGCGTGCGGACGAGCGCGTCCAGGTCCGCAGCCGACGGTTTCTCCGGCAGGCGCAACACCGCCACGCCGGCATACCGGCTGGGACGAAAGCGAAGCGGATTGGCAAAGTCCAGGTCCAAGGTCACCAGAGCACGCCCTTCGGCTGCGCAGTGCCGGATCAATCCCTCATCTGTCGCGCTCGTCAGCGCCTGGCCCGCCACCGTGGCGACGTCGTGGCCGGCCGCCTGTAGGATGGCGCGGCCCCGCTCGCCCAGATTCTCGTCCAGCTTCAGCTTCATGCCCCGGTGGATTCCAGCGGCACGGCCACGTAACGTTCCCGCGCCATTTCCGATCCGTAGGCAATGCACGCCAAGATGTCCTCCTCGGTCAACCCCGGATAGTTTTCCAGAATCTCCGCGTGCGTGCTGCCGCTGGCCAGCATGTCCAGGATCAGCGACACCCAGATGCGGTGGCCCCGGATGCACGGTTTGCCGCCGCAGCGGGCCGGGTCAATCCAGATGCGTTCCAACAATTGTTCGCGCGTCATAGCCTTGCCCAAATCCTACCCGTTGAGGCCCTGCGCTGCTATTCAATACCGCGCCTTCCCGTCCAGCCGGTGCACCCGCAGCACTTCGTTGCCGCGCGGGTCTATGACCTTGACGGCCACGCGCCGATGCGGGCCGGGGGCGAACGGCAGCGACACCGTCCCGCCCAACGCCGCAAACGCCGCCTCGTCCACCACGCCTTTCAACGCCCGCGCCAGCTTGTCCCACGCGCTTTTGTCTGGGAAAAACGCCTGCGTGATGCAGAACGTCCGCCCGTCGTAATCGCTGTCCAAAAACCAGGCCGCCACCTTGTCCGCGTTGGTCGGCAACAACACGTTGTTGACCGGGTCGTAAATGTCCACCCCCCTCCATCTCGACCCGATACATCCCGTCCCGATCCGGGCCGATCAACTTCGTGCGCGGCGTGCCGAACACGGTGAAAATCTGCGAGCCGGGCGTGGTCTTGAGCAAATCGCCCATGTTCACGTCCGGGCGGATGTGCGCCAGGTGACAACGCACCTTCGGGTTCGGGTCTTCCTGAATGGCCGCCTGCGCCGCCGCATCGAAACTGAACCCGGCAAACACCAGATCGTCATACCCGCGCCGATGCGCCTGCCGCAGCGCGTTCTCGACCTGATACGCCGTCACCGGCCCAAACTGCGGCCCGAACGACACCGCCACGCGCCGTTCTTTGCCGTTCTCGGCCGTCCACTCCCCCTCGGCGTGCAGAAACTCCGCGCCGCTGAGCGCTTCCAGCCGACTGAACTTCGCCACCTTGTTGTTCGGGAATCGCACCCCGTCGGCCTTCAGCAACCGCAACATCTTGTCCAGATACGCCTCCGCATTGACCGGCTCGGAGGCTAATTCCGCCTCGTCCCCCCGGGGACTGCCTTCCGCCTCCTTACGTCGGCGGCTACTTTCCGCCTCGTCACCCCGGCGGCCATCTTCCCCCGACTCACGTCGGGGGCTGCCAAACGTCTCCAACTCCTCTGCCGGCGCGCCGCCTATGGGCGTTTCCTCGCCGAGACTTTCTTCGGCAGGCATCACCGCTTCCATCGTGAACGGGCCGCTGACGCGCACGATGCCGCGCACGATTTCCGGCTTATCCACCAGCTCTTCCTGCTCGGCGTTGGCAGCGATGCAGGCGTTGACCTCGTCCATCTTCGCCCGCCAGGCAGCCCGATACGCCCGCAACGCCTCCTGCAATGGCGCCGGCCAGTCCGGGTCGGTATCGAACGGCACTTCCCACTCGTACCAGCCCGCAAAATCATTCGGCACGGTCGTGTAGGCGTCTTTGGCGCGGTTCTGGGGCGGCAACAACCACCGCCGGCGATCCGCGTCGGTCACGGCCTTTTTTCCTTCGCGTTTTTCCTTTTCGAGCAATTTGGCGCGCAACCGCTGACGCAGCTCGGGCGTCACCAGCCGCAGCGCGTCGTTGAGTGCCTTGAGCTTTTCCTCCAGCACGGGCTGATGCTTGGCGAAAATGGCGTCCAACGCCACGTTCTGGGCAATGCTCCGGAGCGTGATGTGCGGCACGGTCTTGCAGACAAACCCGCCTGCCACGCCCCGCGCCTCGTCCTTGAGTTTGTAGTAATCGAATCGCGCGGTGAGCAACCGTTGCCGGGCCAGCGCCAACGCCACGCGGCTGGTATCAATCGTGATCCAGCGCCGACCCCACTGCTCGGCCACATACGCCGTCGTCCCGCTCCCACAGCTCGGATCGAGCACCAAATCGCCCGGATCGGTTGTCATCAGCAGGCAACGCTCGATCACTTTGCGGCTTGTTTGAACCACGTACATCAGATCGGTCGCGCCATGCGTATCGTCCCAAAGATTATGTAAAGGCTGCACGGGAAAGTCGTCATGGTAGGCAATGAAACATGGCAGTTGGCCGGGAGCGATTAGCCGCTCTGCTTTTGTGACCCGGTCAATTCCGATTCGATTTGTTCGCCAACTCTTGGCTCCGCATTTAAATACTCGCCCCTCAAAAACAAAATCGAACATACAGGTCGGCGTGTACCCAGATGAGGCGAGGGCGCTCGCGAAAAACGGCTTGTAGTCTTCGAGCAGACTTGGGTCGGTGCGCTCCTCGGGAGTCATTTTGCGGCGAAGTCCGTTGGCTAGTTCGAGCCATGTATAGCCCGTTGCAGCGCCGATAGGCTTAGACTCGAAAAGCTCGTGGTACTTTGCGGACTTCGCGTTCCGGCAGTACCACAAGAGAAAATCGCAGATGCCTGCTAGACCCGAGGATCCCAACGGTAATGTTTTCTTAAAGGCAACAATCGCAAAGCAATTCTCCACCCCAAACACCTCATCCATGACGGCGCGCACCCGGTGCAGGTTCTCGTCACCGATTTGGACGAATATGCTGCCTGTATCCGCAAGGAGTTCGCGGCAGAGGATGAGCCGGTCGCGCAGGTAAGCCAGGTAACTGTGCACGCCCAGCGTCCAGGTGTCGCGGTAGGCTTTGACCATTTCCGGCTCGCGCGTCAGGTCGGTTTCCTTGTCCTTCACGTCGCGCCGGCCGATTTCGGGCTGGAAATTGGAGGCGAACTTGATGCCGTAGGGCGGGTCGAGGTAGATCATCTGGACCTTGCCGGCCAGGCCCTCGCGCCGGGCCAGGCTGGCCATCACCTGCAACGAATCGCCCAGAATCATCCGGTTGGCCCAGTCCACGTCGTGTTCGTAGAACTGGACGGCCTGCTGGTAGGACAGTCGCGGGTCGGCAAACAGGTCGCGCTGCGCGTCCTGGCGGGCGGCGACTTTGAGGATGGCCTGGGCCGAGATGCGTTCGTGGATGTGGAGGGCGACCGGCTCGACCTCGAACCCTTTCTTCTCGCGTTTGCCGGCCCATTCCAGCCACGGCTCATGATTGCGCAGCGCGGCGGCCAACGCGGCGCGTTCGGACGCGGTGAGCTTTTCGCCGCGTTCCAGCTTGGCAATGACCTTCTCGACGGCGGCGTCCGAATCGAACCGCAAGAGGGGCGGCCGGTGCGGATCATAGGCGAACTGGAGCTTGGGCGCTTCCTTGATTTCGCCCTGGGCGGCCAGCCCTGCGGGCGGAATATGTTTGCGTTTGGCTTTGTGCCGGTAATCCGTGACGGGTGGATGGTTGTGTTTGTTTTTAGGCTTGGCCATGGCGGTTTCGGGGTGATTGATACCATAACGCAATGCGCGCGTCAGCAATCTTCTGGCTGCCGCGGTTATTTTCGGTGGAAGGCGGCGCTGGAAAGTGGAGAGTGGCGCGGAGAAGCCGGAAACCAGACTTTACATTTAGCCGTCTATATGTAAAGTGTGGTTGCCATGATTGAACGACCATCTTGGCAAGAACGCGTGGTGTCGGCCTGGCAATCCGCTCCCGTCGTCTGGTTGTGCGGGCCGCGACGGGTGGGCAAAACCGTGCTGGCGCAAAGCCTGCCGGAAACCGAGTTCTGGAACTGTGATTTGCCCAGCGTGGTCGAGCGCCTGCGCGATGTGGAAAGTTTCTATCGGTCCGTGAAACGGCCGCGGGTGGTCCTGGATGAGGTTCATCAGTTGCCCGATCCGAGCCGGGTGTTGAAGGTGGCGGCCGACGAGTTCCGCAACCTGAAAGTGCTCGCGACGGGTTCTTCGACCTTGGCGGCCACAAGGAAGTTCCGCGACAGTTTGGCCGGACGGAAGCGGGTGGTGGAGTTGACGCCGGTGCTCTACGAAGAGTTGGCGGCGTTCGGCGTGCGCGATCTGCAGGAACGACTGTTGCGCGGCGGGTTGCCCCCGGCGCTGCTGGCGGAGCAGACGGAGCCGGAGTTTTATCGGGAATGGTTGGATTCGTATTTTGCGCGGGATGTTCAGGAATTGTTTCACCTGGAAAAACGCGGGGCGTTTCTGCTGTTGCTGGAGTTGTTGTTGCGGCAGAGCGGCGGATTGCTGGACATTTCGCGGTTGGCTCGTGAATGCGGAGTCAGCCGTCCAACCGTGATGAACTGGCTGGAGGTTTATCAGACAACGCATGTGGTGCGGGTGGTGCGACCGTTTGCCGGGGCACGCCGACGCGAGCTGTTGGCGCAGCCGAAGGTGTATGGGTTTGACACAGGGTTTGTGTGTCAGGCGCGCGGCTGGGATCGGCTGCGGGCAGAGGATTGCGGGTTGTTGTGGGAGCATCTGGTGTTGGAGTCATTGGTCGCGGCGGGAATCGCGCGGCTGCATTTTTGGCGCGATAAACAGCAGCGGGAAGTGGATTTTGTCGTGCCCCGCGGACGTGACCATGTGGATGCTATCGAGTGCAAGTGGCAGGCGTCGGCTTGGGAGATGCGCGGGCTGGCTGCTTTTCGCGCATCGTATCCGAAGGGCAACAATTACGTGGTTTGCCCCTTGCACGGGCCGCCCTACGAACGCACCGAGCAGGGCCACCGACTCACATTTTTGTCGCCCAGCGAGCTGCCGCAACGATTGGCCGGGAGCTTGTAGCACTCAGTGGCGGCGCAGGGCGAGGTGTTCCCGTTCCCGGACGATGACAAAACCGAGCGCCTGCAGCGCGCGCAGGACGCGCGCCCCGGGGGCATCCGCCGGCAACTTGGGCATGGCTGAAATGGCGGCTTCCGCCACAAAGGCCTCCAGGACCGGTTCGTCGGTCTCCAGCGCGTCCGGGCCGAAGGTGTCTAGACGGAACTTGAGGGCCGGTCGAGCGTCGTGCAGGACCTACTCGTAGGTGGCGCCGTCCCGACCACGATGACCTTGATGCCTGCCGGGTCGGCCATGGAGCCACTCCCGCGCGTCTGCAACCGCTTGAGCGTCCACGAAGGGCATCCAACCAGAAGCGAAGGCACTGTCCCCCGGCGGCCGCAGACCGGCCGGGCGCGAACTACCGCAATGCCTCGATGGCCCGGGCCACCTGTTCCTTCACCCGCAAGACGGCGTCCGGGTCGGGCAGGATGCGCGTGGACCAGCGCCCGCCGGCGTTGGGAATGGTCACCAGCTCCTGCGCCGCGGCCAGTGTCTGCGTCGGGTAGGTCTTCTGGGAGAATTTCGGCGCGTCACGGTATTCCAGCAGGCCGCGGTCAGCCAGCCCATCGGACAAATCCGCCGCGAACACCGACTCGTCGAAGTTGCTTTTGCGAATGTCCGCGTGCGGGACAACGACTTTATGCCAGGGTTTGAGGGTTTGAGTTTGGAGGTTGACGCGGGGTCAGCCCCAACAATTTACGGGCGCGGGCGCGCACGCGCCTGGCTGTCGCCACGGCACTCTTGGCGTCCGCAAAGCTGGGCGGGGGCTCCGCCCCCGGATAACGGGAGACGGTGGCGTAATCCGTGAGCCGGTCCTGCTCACCTTCGCTCAATCCCAGATCCAGCCCCGCGGGCAGCAATTTCCGCAGCGCGCCCAGATCATGAGTCTTGGGGAACGCGCGGTGCCTCCAGACCAGCAGCGCCTTGAGATATTTCTCGACGCATTGCTGCGCATGAAACGCCACGCTGGCGGCGGGACAGTTTTCCGCCGGGTGGAGCAACCGGCTGGCTACCTCCCAATCCTCTTCGGCCTTGGCCACCCATTCTTGAACCACGAGCCGGCTGTCCTGCTCAGCGGGCATAAAGCTCCCTGCCTTCATGCACGGCCGGATACTCGATCGTGCCGACCACGTCCTTGCGCCAGGCGAACTCCTCGGGCCGCGTTACGATGATGTCCTTCGGCAGGTCAATGTCGTGAACCGCACGCCGAATCGCCAGCCGCTGCCGGCGCTTGGACCCTTGGACGGGCATCACCACCAGCAAATCCACGTCGCTGTCGGCCGTAGCCATGCCGTGCGCGTGCGAGCCGAACAGGATGATTCGCTCCGGATGGAACCGGCGCACAATCCGCCGCACCATCCGGTCAATCGCCTGCTGGACTCCATCGCGTTTTCGTTTCATGGATTCATCACGGAATTGACCGCAGAATACGTCGAAGGACGCAGAACGTCAGCTTTTTTGCGGTTTCCACCTGCTCGGTGTGGTCTGCACGCTATTCGAGCCTAAACTGCTGTGCCTCACCATACGATTTCCGCCTATACTACAATCCTTGCGAGGCCTGTCTCTCCTTGTCGCTGTTGGGCAACACCCCGCTGATGGCCCGGGCCACCTGTTCCTTCACCCGCAAGACGGCGTCCGGGTCCGGCAGAATGCGCGTGGACCAGCGCCCGCCGGCGTTGGGAATGGTCACCAGCTCCTGCGCCGCGGCCAGTGTCTGCTCGGCGGCGGCGGTGTCGCGGCCGGCTCGCTTGGCGGCGGCAATGTGCTCGCGCAGGAGGCGGAGGAACTCGTAGTCCTCGCAACCTTCCCGGGCTTGTTCCAGCCGCACGGAGCTGACCGGACCGGGATGGCCGATGGGCGCGCCGGGATAGGCCAGGTAGCCGTCGCCGTTGGGGTAACGCACGTAGTAAAATTTGCCCGGCTGCTCGCTCTGGTGGATGTAGCGGTGCCAGCCGAACTCGTACGGGTTGTAGGTCAGCCAATCAATGCCCCAGAATTCGTAGGCCTCCGCGTCGTATTTGAAGCAGTAGTGCGGCAGCAGGCGCTCGACGGCGCAATAGGGCGTGTCGGTGCACATCTGGCCGTCGGTGGTCCACCAGACGCGCGCGCCGCCGTCGCGGATTTTGCGCAGCGTCTCGACCGGCACAATGCCGTAGTGGCCCACGCCCCACACGTCCAGGTAGCCGTCCCACTCCGGCTGGTGATGCCACGTGCTGCAATAAATGGGGATCGCGGGGTCCACTTCGTGGATCATCCGACACAGCGCCTTCATCTGCTCGCGGATCGGCTGTTGCGAATCGAACGGTTCGTCCGAGATGTAGAGCACGAACTTGCGCTCCCAACCCCTGGCCTTGAGGTGCTCCCAGAAGGCCTTCAGGCAGGCCTGGTAAGCGCGCTTGAACTCGGGTCGCAACTGGCTGCGGTCCGCGCCCTCGAACGGCGGTTTGCCCTCGTAGGGCTGCTGGCCGAACTTGGCGCCGGGCGGGTGGCCCCAGCCAAAGCAGTAAAACAGCCACGGCGTGTAAGCGTGCGGCAGCTTTAGCTCGTCGAAGTAGAACTCGGCGGCGCCGTCAAACGCGGCGAAGTCCGCCACCACCTTACCGTCCTCGAACCGCAGGCTCGGCGCCGGGTGAATCGTGTCCGGGCACACGCGCCGCTGGGCCATGAACCGCCAGAAATCGCGCCGGGCTTCTTCGGGCGTCTTGCCCGGCACGGCCCACAGCGGCCCGCTTTGGCGGCAATCGTAGATGGCTTTGAGGTGCATCTCGTCGGGCAGCGTGAAATCCCACACCCGGAGCGTGAACGGCACTTCGGCCAGCGTCTCAGCGGCGGCGCTGAACTGCACCCGGCCCGCGTAATCGCCCGGCGCAGCGTCCTTCGGCACATAGACCGTCACCCAGACAGGCTGGGTGACATGGGCCGCCAGGTCGAACTTGTCGCGCGGCAGCAGTGGATCCGGCCACCAACCCGGCCAACCGTCCGAAGCCCCGCGGGTCTGGGGCACCTTGCGATGCCAGGCGGGCGTGGTGGAGCTGTAGTAACTGGTCTGGTGGTCAATCGGCACGTAGCCCACCACGGCGATGCTGATGTTGGTCAGGCGCTGGCCGCGGGTATTGGCCGGTGGCTCGACCGTCACCGTCACGCCCGGCACCGCGCTCGGGCTGCGCAGGGCCACTTGCAACGGCTCGTAGTCGTGCCGCGCCGCGGTGATGCGGGCCGGCAGCGGCCGCGGGTCGGGCGGCACGTCGTCCTGAAAGACCTTCACCACTGCGTTGACTGGCCAGGCGACAGGCCGGGTCAGCCTGGTGGCGGCGCGCGCCTCGACGCCGCCGGACCGGGCGAGCGCGACCGGCACCAGCGCCACGCCGTCGTGCCAAGCCGTGCCGTGGGCGTGCATCGTCAGGTGCAGTTGGAACGTGGCGATGTCCTCCGGCATGGTGAACAGCCCGTGCAGCAGGGTCCAATCGGTCGTGCCCTGCAAGGCCGGACCGACGCCGGTCATTTGCTGCTCCTGGCAGAGGTCGCCGCGCGCGTTGCGGAAATGCGCGTGGAGCTGCAGGCTGCCCGCCAGGTCCTGACACTTCAGCCACGCGGCGAACAGATAGGTTTGGCGCGGCTGCACCGGCACGTCTTGGCGCCAGCCGGTCCACTGCGGCGACAGGTTGGTCGGGTAGCTCAACCTGGCGCAACGCCGGTCAAACAGTCCCGGCTCGGCCAAGCCCATGTCCACTCCTGGCGGGTGTTCGGTCGGCGAGCCACCGGTCCAGTGCTCGGGCAAACGGTCGCCCGACTCGAAGCTGGGATTCTTCACCAAGTTGTCCGGGCGCTTCAACAGCCGGGCGAAGTCGGCGCGCACCGTCGTTGAAGTCGTCTGCTCCGCATGGCCGCCGGGTAACGCCGGGTTGGCCGCGAATGTGTGTGGGGCCGTTGGGCCGGACGCTGGCCCGCCATCGCCAGCGCGGAAATAGACGTGAAAGGTGTGGCGCGCGCGCGGCTCGAGGGTCGCCTCGAACACCACCAGATCGCCCAACCGATAGGATTCCACCTGCCGACCGCCGGCCAGCACGCGCACGGCCTGCGGATCCACGCGCCCATGCAAGCGCGCCAGCGGGCCGGAAAGATCGGCGGCAACCAACCGGCCGGGAGCGGCCCGGCCCTCCAGATGCAACAGCGTGACCGGCATGCGAAAGTCCCAACCGACATCCTCCGGGCCGACAGGCCAGGGCGCGTCCGCCCCCAGCTCGCGCACGCCTTCCAACTGTTCCGGCGGCAACGGGCGCGCCGTCACGCTGGCGGCCGAGGCATCCAGGCATTCGAGCGACACGTCGTCGAACCAGGCCGTGCCGGTGCCGCGTAACACCGTGCCCAGGTCGGCCACGTTGGCCTCGGCAGGCGCGGTGAACTCAGCCCGCACTTCCTTCCAGTCGTAAGTGCCGCCGCCTCCGTCCAGCATCGGATTGAGCAGCATGGAATTGGTGGCGTTACCCACGTGGATGTACCAGCCGGCCCAGCCCCGCACGTTGGCGGCTTTGACCCAGGCCCGCATCCGGTAGCGCGCCCCGCCCGAAATCCGGATGCCCCATTGCCGCGTGGAAATCCAGGTCGGCTCGGCGCCGTCGGCCACGACGGTCTTCAGGCATCGCTTGCCCGAATGTGGGATTTCAGCGACCCAACCAGCGCGGTGCTGGGCGTCG
>Ga0101944_10002528_pt1 | contig 29187 bp, 24 predicted proteins | sample DewCreD2012metaG_FD_75245 | JGI IMG/M metagenome (GOLD analysis project Ga0101944, IMG submission 75245) | Hot spring sediment bacterial and archeal communities from British Columbia, Canada, to study Microbial Dark Matter (Phase II) - Dewar... ... | reverse complement strand
CAACGAACCACTATTTCGTTTGCACCGTTTCACCAGATTACTCATTCGTTCCATCGAAAATATCTACGGCACAATTTCTGCTATCCAGACACTCCGTTCACCACAATCTGTGATTTACTGAAATTGGAAAAATGAAAAACCGAAAAACCGGAAAACAAGGAAACCTTATGCCTTCTGCTATCCTTTGGGGCGCTGCTGGTGGAATTGGCAAAGCCCTGACCGAAAAATTAACCACCAATGGGCAAAGCGTTGTCGCTGTCTCGCGCCATCCGGCTGAGATGAAAGCCCTCACTCCGCATGTCATTGCCGCCGATATTTCGCAGCCTGCCCAGGTCAGCGGCGCGGCGCGCATGGCTGCCGGGATGGGCGCGCCCTTCGACCTGTTTATCTACACCGCAGGCGGTATTGCCTCGCTCAAAACCGCCGAAATGACCCCAGCCGACTGGAATCGGATTCTCTCCGCCAACCTGACCGGCGCCTTCCTGACTGCCCAGGCCAGCCTGCCGCACCTGAAAGCGGATGCCCGCCTGGTCTTCATTGGCGCGGTTCATGAACGCTTGCGCCTGCCCGGTCTTTCAGCCTATGCCGCCGCCAAAGCCGGTTTGGAAGCCTTCGCGGAAGTCTTGCGCAAGGAAACCCGCCTGCCTGTCCTGGTCGTTCGTCCCGGCGCTGTGGACACGCCCTTCTGGAAAAAAGTGCCATTCGCCATGCCCAAGAATGCCCTGAGCGCCGACTCGCTTGCCGGGCAAATTTTGGCGGCGATCGATGAAGGCAAAACCGGAATTCTCGATCTTGGGTAATGGGTGGTCGGTAATTTTTATGCGCCTCCCGATGCTGAATTTCTTGCTACCAACATGACTTCTCTCTGGTGGATTCGCCGCGACCTTCGTCTTTCTGACAACCCGACCCTTCATGCTGCTCTCAAGCAAGGGGCGGTCATCCCGGTGTTCATTTTTGACCCGCATTTGTTGGAACGTACCCCGGCCCGGCGGCAGGCCTTCCTCTTTGGTGGCCTGGCTGAACTGGACGCCGAGCTCAAAAAACGCGGCTCCGGTCTGGTGATTCGGCGCGGCAAACCGGAAATTGAACTCCTGAATCTCATCATCGAAACCGGCGCGCAGGCCATCTATGCCGAAGAAGACTATACCCCTTACGCTCGCGCCCGTGACGAGCGGATTTCCAACTCCCTGCCGCTCACTCTCGTCCAGGGGCAGACTGTTCATCATCCCGCCGCCGTTCTCAAGCCAGATGGCAGTCCCTACACCGTTTTCACGCCCTTTAGCAAAGCCTGGAAAGCCCTGCTGCCTGCCAGCCTGACGCTGCTGCCCGCCCCGGAGCATTTTCCGCCAGTTACCCTGCCTGCCTCCACCGCTGACCTGCGCTTCTCCGACTCATCCGTCGTTCCATCCGCTTTTCCGCCTCACCAATCCGCTTCTCCATCCGTTATATTCCCCCCTGGCGAATCCGAAGCCCAACGCCGCCTGCGCCAATTCACCCAATCACCAATTACCAATTACCACCAAGTCCGCAACCGCCTCGACTTGGATGGCACCTCCGCTCTCTCACCCTACATCCGCTTTGGCATGATTTCCCTGCGTCAGGCCGCCGCGCAAGCGTTGAATGTCGACCCAGTAAACAGGGAAACAGGAAAACAGGAAAACGGCCCCGCTGTCTGGCTCAACGAACTCATTTGGCGCGAATTCTACATCTCGATTTTGCGCCATTTTCCCCACGTGAGCAAAACCGCTTTCAACCCGGCTCTCGCCAATATCCCCTGGCGGAATGATGAGGCCGATTTTGCCGCATGGAAGGAAGGCCGCACCGGGATGCCGGTCGTGGATGCCGCCATGCGTCAACTGCGCGCCACCGGCTGGATGCACAACCGCGCCCGCATGATTGTCGCTTCGTTCCTCGTCAAGGATTTGTTGATCAACTGGCAGTGGGGCGAACGCTGGTTCATGGATAACCTGCTCGACGGCGACCCGGCGGCCAACAACGGCGGCTGGCAGTGGACCGCCGGCACCGGCACCGACGCCGCGCCCTATTTCCGCATTTTCAATCCCGTTCTGCAAAGCCAGAAATTCGACCCCAATGGCGATTACCTCCGCCGGTGGGTTCCCGAACTGGCCCATTGTCCGGCTGATGTGATTCATGCCCCCTGGGAAAAGCAGATTCGCGTCCCTGGCTATCCCGACCGCCCCATCGTTGACCGCCAAAACGCCAGGGAGCGCGCTCTCAAAGCCTATTCGCTCTCCAAAAACCCGATCATTGGATAACTCGAACCGATGCTTACCATTCGCCCCCTCGAACCCGCCGACATCGCCCCGATTGCCGCCGCCTTCGCCGCCCTGGGCTGGGACAAACCCGCCTCCCAGTACGAAAAATATTTCTCGCAACAGGAGTCCGGTGACAGGGTGGTGCTGGTCGCTCATTCTGGAACCAAAAATCTCCCGATTTTGGACTTCGCTGGTTATGTTACCATCTGCTGGCAGTCGCGCTATCCACCCTTCCACGAGCAAAATATTCCCGAAATCATGGATTTCAATGTGCTGCCCCGGTTCCGTTGCCAGGGAATTGGGTCTCGGCTGATGGATGCCGCCGAACAGCGTGTAGCCACAATAAGTTCAGTAGTCGGGATTGGCGTCGGCATGACCGCTGATTATGGCGCGGCCCAGCGCATGTACGTCAAGCGAGGCTACGTTCCCGATGGGCGCGGGCTGTTTTCGCGCGGCGCGCCGGTGCAGTACGGGCAGACCGTGCCGGTCGATGATGACCTGGTTCTCTATTTCACCAAATACCTATGAAAAACCCTGGTGCCGACCCTGAAACCGGACGCGAAGTCCTGAAGGCCTTCTTGGTTGAAAAATCACCGCTCGGCCCGCTGCGGGTGATGGCCCGCCGGGTGGGACGCTTCTTCCAGATTCCCCTGCCGTTTTTCAGCCCGTATATCGTCTTTGGCCCGGAGGCGGTTCGCAAGGTGCTGGTCACCGAGCGGGAGAAGTTCCTGTGGCGCAACCACGACCCGGTCGCCGACTTGCTCAATCGCGGCGTGCTTGTCACCGATGGGGAGGAACATGACCAGTATCGCAAACTGATGGAACCAGCCCTGCGCCCCGGCCAATTGCCGCAATATGCGGACATGATGCGCAAACAAACTGAACGGGTCAGCGCAGTCTGGCAGGATGGGCAAGTGGTGGATATGCTCGTCGAAGCCCGCAAAATCGCCCTGCTGATTATCATCCAGGCCCTCTTTAGCCGCGACGCCTGGAATGACTTGGAACGAATTTGGACGCCCATCTTGAAAGCCATTGAATATATCTCCCCCGGCGCGTGGATTTTATGGCGCAACATCCCGCGCCCCGGCTACAAAAAACACCTGAAAGTCCTCGACGCCTACCTCTACGAAATCATCGCCGCTCGACGCACTGCAATTACCAATCACCAATTACCCATTCCCGATGATTTACTCCAACATTTGATTGACGCTGGCCTGCCCGACGAGCGTATCCGTGACCAAATGCTCACCATGCTGATAGCCGGTCACGACACCTCAACCGCTCTCCTGGCCTGGGTCTTTGCCATGCTGGGGCAGCACCCCGAAACATATACCGCGCTCCAGCGCCAACTGGCCGAGACCCCGCCTGATAAAACCCCGCCCTTGCTCGACCAGGTTATCAAAGAGACGCTGCGCCTCTACCCGCCCATTCACATCGGCAACCGTATCATGGCGCAGGATGTGACGTTTGGGGAAGGCCAAACCATTCCCGCCGGGGCACGCATGTTCTACTCGATTTACCTGACCCACCGCGACCCGGCCATTTGGGAAAACCCCGATTCTTTTTGTCCCGAACGTTTTGCGCATGGCCGAACCTCGCAGAAGGGCGCGGGGATGGCCTATGTCCCCTTTGGCGGTGGGCCGCGTGCTTGCATTGGAGCAGCCTTTGGTCAAATGGAAGCCCGCATTGTTTTGCGCTACCTGCTCGAAAACTTCGACTTTATCCCTGTTTTCTCTGTTTCATCCTCTCCTTCCAAATCCGTTTCCCCCTCCGCTTCTTCGCTTGGTGTTAGCCATCCGTTGTCCGCTCCGTTTCCTCCGTTGCCCCCCTCCGTTTCCGAATCCGCTTCTCCGCTTGGCGTTAGCCATCCGTTGCCCGCTCTGCTTCCCCACATGGGCGCAACCCTCGAACCGCGTCCCGGCGTCTTCATGCGCGTTACCCGCCGCAATCTCAAATCGTAAATCCAAAATCCAAAATCTGAAATCGTATGACCTACTTCAACTTCCTTCTGCTGTTTGTCGTTTTCCCCATCCTTGTCCTGCTCGTCATCACCTGGCTCGATTTGCGCGCCGGACGCCCCACCCCTGGCTTCGATGCCAAAAAAGTCCCGCTCATCATTGGCGTTCACATTCTGCTCGCCCTGGCATATACCACCCCCTGGGACAATTACCTTGTCGCTACCGGCGTCTGGTACTACAACCCGGACCTGGTAACGGGCATTACCATCGGCTACGTTCCCATCGAGGAATACACCTTCTTCGTCGTCGAAACCATCCTGGTCGGCCTGTGGTGGTGGTTTTTGGCACGACGATTCCCCCCTCTCCCTACCGGAGAGGGGCCGGGGGTGAGGGAAGCCTTCCGCCCCAACCGCTCCCTTGTGTCCCTGTCTACTGGTGTCCTCATCGCCGCCTGGCTTTTCTTCACCTTCCAATTTTTCTTCGCCGGGGACGAATGGAATTACCTCGGCATCATCTTCTTTTGGGCATTGCCGCCCATCATCCCGCAATTCCTGTTCGGCGCCGATATCCTCTGGCACTACCGTAAGCTGGTCTTTTGGGCCATCTTTGTCCCCGGCCTGTACCTGTCGCTGATGGACATCGTTGCTCTAAGCGCCACCACCTGGAACATCTCTAAAGACCAGACGCTCGGCATCAATTTCTTTAGTATCCTGCCCATCGAGGAAGTGGCCTTTTTCTTTATTACCTGCGCCCTGATTGGATTCGGCATGACCCTCATGCTGTCCAATATCGGCTGGGAGCGTTTTTCTGCCTGGCGCGCGCGCGGATTTAGGGGATTGCCCTGAAAAACCTTCCGCCTGCTGGTAAAATCCCTCTATCACGTTTCGAGGGATTCGCATGGGCGCAACATGGTCGCAATCGGCAGGGAAAATTCGCCGAGTCTTCCGGTTTCCGGTGCATGGGGATAAAAACATTCGCCGCCAATGGCTGGCGGGGGTTTTGCAGTCCTTCCTGTTTATCCTTGCGCTTTTGGCGCTGCTCAATGCAATCTTTTATTTTTGGCCGTTCGACAACCCAGACAACCTGTCTTACACGCTCTTTGTCGCAGCCATGACCGGTTTGCTGGCACTGCTTTGGGTCTTAAACCGCAACCTGGCGTTCATCCGGTTTACCCGCCCGCTGACCATCCTCCTGCTGGCAGTGGGCATCCTGTTTTCTGATTCGCCCGAAAGCGTGGTCTGGGGGTCATCCTTCAGCCTGTTTGCGCTGCCAATCATTAGCGCCAGTTTCATCCTGTTCCCGGCGGCTAGTTTCCTGGTGGCGTTGGGCATCAATCTCGAAGTACAGGTTTTTGCCAGCCTGACCGTCCCGGGCCGGGAAATTTATCCGATTTATGACGGCCTCAGCCTGCTGGCGATTGCCGGGGTGGCCTGGCTGGCCGCGGCCAGCCTGGAAAGCGTTCTTGACCACCTCGAGGAACTGGTGGCCGAGCGGACGGAAAGCCTCAAGAAAACAGTCGCCCGCCTGACTGAAGCGACCGAAACCATCCAGGCCTATTCCGAGCAGATGGAATTGACCAACACCCGCCTCGAACAGGCCAGCATGTTCAAGAACCTGTTCCTGACCTCCTTCCGCGACGAATTGGAAGCCCCCCTGACTGCCATTTTGCAGGCCAGCGCCGTCGGCCCGGAGGAGTTATCGACCGGCATTCTGCAAAATCCCGAGATGGCGCGCATCCATCGAAACGGACGCTTCCTGCAAGCCCTCATCAACTATATCCTCGACCTGGGCGACCTTGAAATGGGGACGCTGAAATTGGAGCGCGCCCCCGTCAATCTTATCCCCCTGCTTCGCTCGACCGCCAAACTGCTCGGCGAGCAGTTGGCGCACAAAAAACAACAATTGATTCTCAACGTTACTCAGGATGCCGCCTATGCCTTTGTCGACCGCCGCCGCATCGAGCAGGTCCTGGTCAACCTGTTGAGCACGGCCAGCAAGTTCAGCCCAGAAGGGACGGAAATCTCCGTCTCGTTGCGTGAACGCGAAGGCGGTCTGTGGCAACTCTCAGTGCGCGATTCCGGCCCCGGCATTGGCCCGGAGCATGTCAATCGCATGTTCCAGCCCTACAAACGGCTGGGCGTTTCGCGCCGCATCATCGAAATGCATGACGGCAAACTCTGGCTCGATACCCTCACCGGCGGCGGGGCGAATTTTGTTGTCCAGTTGCCCGCCAGCCGCGATTAGTCACCCATAATGACCAAGAAGTTTCCTGTTTTCGATGTTTTGCTGGGCATCCTGAAAGTCTTGTGGCTTTTCCTGGCCTGTCTGGCCCCGCTCATGTTCCTGGTGGGCGTGATTAGCGTCCTCGACCAGTGGGGAACGCATAATCGGCTCTTGCAAAACCTGGCGGCCTATGGCAAAACCGCGCAAGCGACCGTCAATTACATCGACGACAAGTGGCACTATGCCGGGCTCAGCCTGGTTGATTCAACCGGTGACAAACGCTTTGCCCGCCTCGATTTTCGCTATTACCCCAAGGAAGTTGTCGCAGACATCCAGAAGGGCGACACTCTGACCGTCATTTACATCGACGCGCTGATCTCGGAAGGCGAAAAATCCGTTCTGGTTGAATATTATGACGATATCAAGGCCACCCCGGCTATTCCCGCCGAATACTGGTGGCTGTTGGGGATTTCGTGGCTGGTAGTTGCCATCCAGCCGCAGTTCGTTTTCTTGGGAATAGAGAAATTCGACTTGGCTATGGAAGTACAGTCAATCATCCAGCCAAAGGGGGCCTGATTTTATGGACCTTGCCTCGAACCTTGCCCTTGCCGCCGGTATCATCGTCGAAATCCTGCTGCTTTGGGAGACAGCCGACCGCCAAAAGAAAAACCAGCCTGCGCCGGGTTTTCTTGCATCGGGACTGAGCCGCTTGCAGGAGGTCATTGGCCTGGTGTTACTGCTTTCCTGGCTCGCCATTGCCCTGGCAGACTATTTCGACCCGCCCTTGAGCCTGGGAGTTCTAGATGCGCTGCAAAGTTTTATCATGCTGTTCTCGTTTGCGTTCCTGTTCGCTTTTGGCATGGTCAGCCCCAAGCTCCTGCCGCGCGTCAACGAGCAGACCATCGTTGTCGTCAGTCTGGTGTCTTTATATGGCCTGTTCAACCTGACGCAGTTGGAGTGGTACTGGCTCGCGGCCCTGCTCCTGCCAGCGCTGGGCGTGTTTGGCATGGCGTTAACCACCCGTGTCATCCATCCCTATCTCAAGAGTCTGTTATATTTCTGGTATCTCATCTGTCTGTTCATCATGGCCCTCCAGAGCAATTTCGAGATGTTCATTCGGCCTGCTTCAGAACTGGAACTGACCCTCTTCGATAATTTCATCGGGGGAGCGGCGGGAATTTTCCTGCTCTTGCACAGCATTTTTCTGGTGCGCTTTTTCCTCATGCTCACCGCCCTCATCTTGCCCGCGAATCGTCATCTCATCGTCCTTGCCATGCCTCAACTCTTCGACGACATGCAAATCCCGCGCCTGAAGTTTCTCGGCATCCTGGCGCTCTTCGGCGGGATGATAGCGCTCAACCGCTTGACCGGCCTGCTTCCATCCATCAGCGCCCTCAATCTCTTGATTTTGCTGGCAGTTCACTTCATGGAGCGCCCTTTCAGGCTGACTGAAAGGCTCTAACCTCATGCGCGCCAAACGCTATCCCCGCTTTCTTCGGGAACTTGTCCTTATTCCGGATATCCTGCTTTGGTTTTTAGCGGCTCTCGTGCCAATCATGTTCCTGTTCAGCGTCATTGCCGGGTTCGACCAGGCCGCGCAGCATCGCGGCCTGCTGGCCGACCTCGAAGCGCGCGGGCAGGTCATCTCTGCCGAGATTAATCACATCGATTTCGAGAGCCAGCGAGGCCGCATTACTTTGTTCTACCCTGCCGAAAATGGACAACTGGAACTTGCAGTCATTCGTATCCTGGAATTTTACCCCGCCGACTGGCTCAACGGTCTCGAAAAAGGGCAAAGCCTCGAAATACTCTACGTCCCGCCTGGTCCTTACCATCACGCCTACCAGGCGGTTCCGCATTTCTACTATCCCGCCATCCAGCATCACCTCGGCATTACCCGCGATATTTGGGCGTTGTTCCTTTTCTTCCTGCTGATTGCCGTCTACAGGCCGCACTTTCTCTTTCTTGGTTTCGTCCCTGTCGCCGCTATGCAGGTGACTTTACTGACCAAAGACCCATTATGATTTTTCTCTTTGCCCTCTCTAGCGTCGCCTTCCTAATCGCCCTGCTCATCCTTTACTGGCTGCACACCCAGGCCTGGCTCGATATCCAGACCCCGCATATTGCCCCGCCTGCCGCCGGGCCGCTGGTTTCGCTCATCGTCCCGGCTCGTAACGAGGAAAAGAACATCCGCCGCTGCGTCGAATCCCTGCTCACCCAGGATTACCCCAACCTCCAAATCCTGGTTTTGGAGGACCGCTCGACCGACTCGACGCCCGCTATATTGGCCGAACTCGCCGCCCGCAACTCCCGTCTCGTTATTGTAGCGGGACGCGAACTGCCCTCGGGCTGGGCCGGCAAGCCCCATGCCCTCTACCAGGCTGCCAAATTCGCTGCAGGCGAATGGCTTTTATTTGTAGACGCCGATACATTCCTGCACCCGAACGCGGTATCCGCCTCCCTGGCCTCGGCCCAAAAAACCGGGGCAGATTTGTACACCGTCATGACCGAGCAAATCACCGGCTCGTTCTGGGAGCGAGTCGTCATGCCGTTGGTCATGACCGCGCTCTCCGTGGGATTCTCTCCCCGCAAGGTCAACGACCCCACCACCCGCGACGCCATCGCTAACGGTCAATTCATCCTGATTAAACGGACTGTCTATGACGCCATCGGCGGCCATGAAAAACTCAAAAACCAGATTGTCGAGGACAAAGCCATCTCCGAGCAGGTAAAATGGAACGGTTACCGCCTGATTGTGGCTGATGGACGCGGCATTGCCCAAACCCGCATGTACACCGACCTGCCCTCGATGTGGGAGGGCTGGACGAAAAACATCTACCTCGGCCTGGCCGATAAGCCTGCCATGTTGCTGCTCGGCGCGTTTGGGGCCTTCCTGGCCCTGATGGCGGCTCTGTTCATGCCCGTCTGGCCTTTGTTGGGATGGTTATGGTATGCCAACGGCGGTGGCTACATGGCGATGGGCGTCATTCTTCAGGCATTGACGGTTTGGGTCGTTCTGCTTTATTTTCGGATGCGCGTCAACGCCCAAATGGGCATTCCCCGCTGGTACGCCCTCACCACCCCGCTTGGAGCGGGCGTTTTTGCAGGCATGATGTTCACCTCCGCCTGGAAAGTTCTCTTTGGTCAGGGCGTCACCTGGAAGGGACGCAAATATGACCCCAAAACGGTTCGATGACGAAAGGTTGTTTCGATGACGACAGTTGCCGCGCCTAAAGTTTTGCTGGTTGACCTCTCGCATCAGTTTGGCGGTTCCAGTACCCGCGTCTTGGGATTATTATCTGCCCTTCCGCAGGGGCAGGCCGGTCTGGCGGCCATCCAGGGCAGCCCGGTGTTTGAGCAGGCAAAGCGCATGGGGCTGACTGTTCATGCGGTAGGGAGGAGTAAGACCGATTGGCGCATTTTACCCAACCTGGTGCGTCTCATTCGTGAGCAGGGCTACCAGGTGTTGGATACGCAGAACATCCAATCCAAATTTTGGGGCAGCCTGGCGGCGCTGTGGAGCGGCGCTGCGCTGGTTTCCACCCTGAACAGTTGGTATGACTTCGAGCATGGCGGCAATTGGAAAGGAAAGTTGTATACTGCGCTCGAATTGGCTACCAATTTCCGGCTTGGTGGCTACATTGTTGTCTCCGAAACGGTCCGCGACGCCGTGCAGGCTGCGCGCAAGAAATCGCCGGTTGCGTTGATTTACAACGCCATCGGGCTGGATGTGGAGTCAATCGAGGGAGACAGGCAATGGCTGTCTGAGACCTTCGGCATTCCGCGCGAGGCCCTGGTCTGTTTGGCGGTTGGTAGGCTGGTGTGGGCCAAAGGCTACGAAGATTTGCTGGAAGCAATGCGCATTGTCATGGCGGAAGATTCATCCCTGTACTGCCTGGTGATAGGGGAAGGGGAGTTGCGGGCGAGCCTGGAAGAGAAAATCCGCCAGAATAACCTGGGCGGGCGCGTTGTCCTGGCGGGCTACCGAACCCGCGAGGTCGTTTTATCCGCGCTCAAGGCCAGTGATATTTTCGTCATGCCCTCCCGCCAGGAGGGGACGCCAATTGCCCTGCTCGAGGCCGCCGCCCTGGGTGTTCCCATCCTGGCAAGCGCGTGCGGCGGCATCCCAGAAATGGTCAGTGATGGCGAGCAAGCCCTGCTCGTCCCGCCGGGCAATCCGCCTATGTTGGCGCAAGCCCTGCTCCGGCTTGCCAAAAATCCCGGCTTGCGGGCGCGCTTGAGTCAGAATGCAAAATCTCATGTTCAGCAGACATTCAGCCTGCAGGCGCAGGCGCAGGCGACGTTGGCGATGTATCAAAAAGCGATTCTTAATCGTTGAAATTTCATAATTTTGACAAAAATAGCAATGTTTGAAATGTTTGAGTCTTGCCACGACCAAAAAATCGGCTATAATGACAACTTCAGAGAACTTTCAATTTTGATAAGTGGTGTTGTTAATGTTTTGTTGGTTTATGTTGCTGTTGGGGGTGTTGAGGAGCAAAACAAACTGTTGATGTTTTCTCCTCGTTATTGATAAAAGCCAAAGGGAAAAGAGAGAGGATATGGAATTCAATCTGTTTTTACGTACACTACAGCGTGGCTGGTGGATCATTGTTTTGTCAATTTTTATCACAACCAATATCTCGCTGGCAATTTCATACATAACACCGCCTGTCTATCAAACCACGGCCCGTTATGTCGTTTCCCCAAATGCCGGGCTTTTCTCCAGCAGTTGGGAACTGTTGTCCAGCCTCGACACGCTGGACCGGCGTTCGATTGTAAACACGTATCGGGAAATGATTTCCAGCCCCGCGGTGTATGAGCGCTCACCGGAAATTCAAAAAATCAAACAGCAGGGTGTGGACGATTTCGAGGTTTCTGTCGCAGTGATTCCCGATACCAATATCTTGCGTTTGACGGTGGAAGGCCCCGACCCCAGGCTGGTTGTGGTGGTTGCCAATGCCATCAGTACGGAAATTCTGACATACATGAATGAATTGAACCCAATTTATAACTTGAGCGTTCTCGAAGAACCTCAGTTGCCCACTGCTCCAATTCAGCCCCAGCCTCTCGAAAATGCCCTGTTAGCCTCACTTTTTGGGGGAATGGTGGGCCTGGTGCTGGCGTTTTCACGGGAACAGTTGCAAAATACGCTCGATAAACTGCGCGAACGCTCGATTGTAGACCCGGTTTCCTCCGCTTATACGCGCGCTTATTTCGAGCGGCGTTTGCTCGAAGAGATTACCCAACGCCCAGACGGGAACTTTGCTATGGGCATTATCAACCTGCGTGGCCTTGAGCAGGTTCTGAATGTGTTGCCTGAACCAATTTTCACCCGTGTGCTGGGGGTGGTTTCCAAAAAGCTCAAGAACGAACTGCGCGGACGAGATATTGTGGGTCGCTGGAGCGATACGCAACTGGCGGTTCTCCTACCCGGAACGCCGGAATCAGCAGTAGAGTCAACCTTCAAGCGCATTCAGGTTTACCTTTCAGAATCCGTTCCGATTGATAATGCCGGTGATATGGCATTCAGCCCCGATCCGTGCATTGGGGTTATCATCCATAAGCCTTTCGAAACGGATGAGAGTATTATCGAACGCGCACAGTTGGCAGTCGAAAAAGCATCCGCCTTGTCTGATGCGACTGTTGTATTCCTGAAGAATACCCATTCTCCTGAAGAAAGTACAGATACGACCACAGGCGCAAAGACCGGGTATGGTTATTTATAGCCCGCCACGTTTTTTGAGAGGACTAAAAATGCGTACAAATTACAACCGCCTTTTAACTTTTAGCGTATTGGCGATTTTTCTTTTCACCTTATTGACCCCTCCCCCTGCCGCTGCTTTGGGAATTGATGGTCAAACCGCAGATACGAACGGGGATGTTTTCACCTTTGAGAAACTCGGATACAGCGAAAAGGTGATGATTAGCCCTTACGATTCGCTCCAAATCCTGTTTGGGCTGCCTTCGAATTGGGCGCTGGCGACTGGAACGGAAATTACGCTACGCTTCAATTATGCCAGCAGCCGGTCTGTCTCATCTGTCGATGGCACGGTTCCGGGGGGGACATTGCGGGTTAGTTTCAATGGCATGACCCTGCGTACCATTCTTCTTGGAGCAACGGGCAATATCATAGAGACCATCCCCATCCCTGATGAAGCATTGACGCCAACCTCGGTTGACGGCCGTCACCGTATCTCTTTTCTTTTCGATTCTCGCTTCGAATGTGACGATGCGGCTGCCAATTCATCGCTCATCATCAGCGCCAGTTCTTCGATCGACCTGAAGCACGCGATTGTTCCGCTTACGCCTGATCTGACCATCTTCCCCCGTCCAATTTACCAGGCCGACTCGATTATCCCTTCCCAGGCAACCATTGTCGTTCCCGATAATCCCTCTGAAGCGGAGATGCGGGCGGCCTTGTCTGTTTCTGCCGGGCTGGGCGCTCTCACAAACGGTCGGCTGCAATACAGCCTGGTATCAGTTGGTCAGTTTACTGAGGCGCTCAAGAGCGGCACCAGTGTCATCCTGGTTGGAATGCCGAACAACCTGCCCATCCTGGCAGACGTTCGCGTGCCAAACCCCCTGCGAAACGGGGAATGGTCGCTTGCCGGTATGCAGCCCGATGACGGCCTCGTGCAAATGGCTGTTTCGCCGTGGAATCAGGATAATGCCGCGCTGGTCGTCAGCGGAAATTCTGAAAAGGGATTGGTAAAAGCCGCCCAGGCGGTCAGCGCTGGGAACCTGATTCCGACAGGCCGCCCCGATGTTTCGGTCATCAGCGCGGTCAACCCACTGTCCGTGAGCGACAATATCCCCCAGGACCAGACCCTTTCTAGCTTGGGATATGACAATCGACCGCTTGGGGGTTTTGAGGGAACATACGCTTCGTATTTCTTCCCAGCCTCGTCTGACCAGGTGCTTTCGATAGGCGGGTATATTGATATCGTCTCCTCTCATACCAACCTGCTCGATTTCGAACGCAGCGGCATTACGGTATACTTGAACCGGACTTTCATCGGCAGTATCAAATTTACTGGCGAAGTGGACCAGGTAACGACCACCAGATTGAATCTCCTACCTGGCATCGTGCGTCGGGGCAATAACTTGCTGGAAATTTACAGCGACCTGGTTCCGATATACGACTGTTATTCTCCCGATTTGTCGAGCAATGTTGTGGTGATTAGCGGTCTGACCAATATTCACCTGCCGGTTGGCGGTCAGCAATTAGGATTGAACACGCTTCTTAACCTGAATGACTATCCATCGATGTTCACATCGGATCGCAACCTGAGTGATTTGGCATTCGTTGTTGCCAGGAATGACCCAACCGGCTGGGACGTGGCCTCCAAACTTGCCTTCGATATTGGCGCGTCTGCTTCCATTCCCATTGCAAACCTGGAAGCCGCTTTCGGGGATTCCGTTCCCCAGGCTATTCGTGATGAGCGCAGCCTGATTTTGGTGGGACGCGCCAGTACCCTTCCTGTCGTTGCTGAGCTCAACGAAACCTTGCCGGCCCCCTTTGAGCCGGGCAGCGACGAAGCCATCCAGCCTGCGCTCCTGGTCAATTACCGCTTGCTGCCGGGCGTCAGCGTTGGTTATTTGCAAATCATGCCGTCGCCCTGGAGGGCCGGCAGCGTCATCCTGGTTGTCGCCGGGAATACCGATGCGGGCGTTCCGATGGCCGGGGAGAAGCTTACCAGCTCGGAGTTTAGTTCTCAGTTGAATGGCAATTTTTCGGTGCTTTACAATGACCAGGTTTTGACAACCGATACGCGCTTTGGACAGTCCAAAGAACCTCTGATTTCTGGCTTGCCAGCCGAGGCTCTTGCCACCCCGTCTCAACAGCCTCAGCCAACCCCGGATGTTTTCGCCGACGATGTCGAAATCGAAGCCAGGCCCTCGTGGATCTTACCGGCGATGATTGCGCTCAGCGTGGCAACGGTGCTCATGCTGCTAATTCTTGTTGGGCAGGTTTTAATGTCTAAACGGGTCCATGCCAAAAAGCAGGTCGGCCAGAAACCCGGCAAGGATTAGGGGACAGGGCGTCATGGCTATTCTGTTTTGGCTGGCTGTCCTGTTCGTAATTTATACCTACCTGGGGTATCCGCTTCTGGTCTTCCTGCTTTCCCGCTGGAAGCCAGCCGGGGCGCCCCAGGCAGGTGAGTTGCCGGTTGTCACCCTGTTGATCGCGGCCTACAACGAGGAAAAAGTCATCGCGCAAAAATTGGATAATTCGCTGGACCTCGATTACCCGCGTGAAAGACTTCAAATTCTTGTGGCGGCAGACGGTTCTTCGGATAAAACCCCTGATGTTGTTCGGCAATATGAGTCACAGGGCGTCACTTTGAGTTATATTCCCGAACGCAACGGAAAAATGGCTGCTATTACGCGCGCAATGCCTCTGGCGCGCGGCGAAATCGTCGTCTTTTCAGATGCGAACAACATGTATGACCGCCAGGCCATCCGGGCGCTGGTTGCGCCTTATGCCGACCCGAAGGTTGGGGCAACGACCGGGGCCAAATTGATTATCGAAGATAGCCGTCCTTTGAGCTCGGCGGAGGGCTTTTACTGGAAATACGAATCGTGGATTAAAAAGAGCGAAACCCGTTTAAGCACTTGCACGTCGGCGGTTGGGGAGATGTTGTCCATTCGCAAAGAATTGTTCATGGCCCCGGCGCGCAACATCGTTAACGATGACCGCTATATGGTGTTCGACCTAATTCGGCGCGGCTATCGCATTTACTACACTCCCCAGGCGCGTTCCTACGAAACCGTTTCCAAGTCTGCCGGGGACGAAATCGTGCGCCGCACGCGCATCACCGTCGGCGCATACCAGACGATGGCGATGGCTGCCAGACTCTTGCCTTTCAATCGCCCCCTCGTGTTGTGGCAGGTGCTTTCGCACAAGTTTTTTCGGGCTTTTGTGCCGTTTGCGATGCTTCTGGCGCTGCTCTCGAACCTGGCGTTGGTCTTGTGGCCCGCCCAACCGGGTCGCTATGCTTTTTGGGCGGTTGCTTCCCCATTCAACAATATTTTCCTGGCTTTGCAGGGGTTATTTTACGCCGTTGCGGTGCTAGGGAATCTGTTCCCTTCGCGCGGCAAGTTGGGAAAAATTCTGTATATTCCGACCTTCCTGCTCAATTCCAATCTGGCGGCCTTGTTGGGGTTGTATAGTTTCCTGACGAATAAAAAGCCCCATCTTTGGAAGCGCGTCAATCGTTAACCAGATTACCCTGGAGAGTTTGCGCATGGCATCGTGGCGGAAACGAGTTCTCGATACCGGATTAAGCCTGGCCGTTAAGGCCGGGATTTTTAATTTCTCGCGTTTTGTCAGTCCCCAAACGCTCACTGTCCTGAATTATCACCGGATTGACAACGCTGATTCCCCCGATTTCGACTTGTTTAAGCCCAATGTCAGCGCCACCCCTAAAGAATTTGCCCGGCAAATGGACTATGTTCGGGCGCACTACAACGTCATCTCGTGCGAACAGCTCGACCATTGGCTTCAGGGCAATGCGGATTTACCTCCGCGTCCCGCCATCATCACGTTCGATGATGGCTATTATGATAATCTCTTGAACGCTTTCCCCGTTTTGCGCGCCCGCCGCCTGAGCGCCATCATTTTCCTGACGACCGGCTTTATCGGCACCCGGCAGCCTTTCTATTGGGATATCGTTGCGTATTGCTTCCATCACACCCGCCGCGATCATGCCGATTTGCCGCTGTTGGGGGAATGCCGTTGGAGCGATGCTGCTTCGCGCGAAAAGGTTATGCTCGCCTGGGTGGAGGCTCTAAAAAAAATTTCCGAAGCGCAGAAACGCGCGTTGATTGAAGGGGTGGGGGAAATCCTGGATGTATCCATTCCCGATGACAAGTTTTCCAACCTGTACCTGACCTGGCCCCAGGTGCGGGAAATGAGCCAGAACGGGATGGAGTTTGGCTCCCATACCGTCAACCATCCCATTCTGACGCGCATCCCGCTTGAGCAGGCGCGCCGTGAACTGAGCGATTCGAAACGCCGGGTGGAGGAAGAAATCCAGAAACCGGTCAACAGCCTGGCTTATCCGAACGGGCAGGGTACAGATTTTTCAGGGGAAGTAATGACTATCGCGCGCGAAACCGGCTTCCGGCTGGCGTTTAGCCTGCTGCCGGGGCCGACCCGTTTGGGTACGGTCAAAAGCAATCCGCTGGCGATTCGTCGGGTGTATATCGGTCGAAATCACACTTTTCCCCGTTTTGTGGCTGCGCTGGCCGGACTTCCGCGCCTGCTCAAGTCGCTTTGAGATGACGGGCGTATACTTCAAGGATGTTGCGGGCTATGGGGGGCCAGGCAAACTTGGTCTCTGATAAATGCTTCGCATAGCGTCCCATTTCGGCGGCCCGCTCTTTGTCGTTGAGAATTGTCGTGATTGCTTTGCCCAATTCTCGCGGTGAACCGGGCGGGACGAGAAAGCCGCTCAACCCATCGTCAACAGCCTCAGGAAAAGCCCCGACATTCGTCGCTACCACCGGCCTGCCGGAGGAGTAGGCCACCTGGATTGCGCCGCTTTGTGAACTGCTCAAGTACGGAAGGACGACCACGTCAGCCCGGTGCATGAGCGGCGCGATTTCTTCCATTGCCAGGTAGCGGCTGTCGAAAATTACCCCGTCTTGGAGATGCAATTCATCCACTTGCCGAAAGAGCGCATTCATATCCATGTATTTGGTAGGCATTCCGGCAATCAACAGCCGCGCCGATGGGTTTTGCGCGTACACTCCCTCGAATGCTTTAATCAAATCGGGGATACCTTTGCTCGGCGTGAGCGAACCGAAGAATAAAACCAGGCGGTTGGCGTCATCCAGCCCGTATGTGCGTTGCAGGGCCGCGCTTTGCGCTTCAATATCGGGCGGCGTGGGGAAGATTTGCTCGTTGCCATGCACAATTTCGTGCAGCCGTTCGCGGGGAATCATTGGGTAAAGTGAGTTGAATTTGTTCAGGTTGCTCGCGCCGTGCAGGAAAAGGATGTCGAAGGACTGGTAGACAATGACTTTCATGCGGTCGGCCAGGCGCGCCACAAGCGTTTGCGTTTCACGCGATTCGAGTTCGTGGCATATTTGCGCCAGTTTCAGCCCGCGCCATTTCATGTATTGGAGAAAAAAGCCCTCGAACGGGTATTCCACTTCGCCGAATTGCACGATGTCGGGCCGCGAACGAATGAGATAGCGGGTGAGGCGCATTAACTGATAGATTAATCGAATTGCCCGGACGCCGCGCCTCGCTGTCCAAAATATTTTTCTCAGGAGGCTTTCCAGTTTATTGCGGGGAGGCCGGGTCAGCCGAGGGTCAGAGAGGGGCCAGAGTTTCAGAAAGCGGTTGACCGTGAAATTGTGGGGATAATTTTGCAGTTCGTAATCTTGCCCGGTAACGAGGGTTACATCGGCGCCTTCGGCGGACATCGCCTGGCACAATTGGTATGCGTAGTGAATCATGCCGCCTGCGTTGCGGGGTTCGATGACAAAAATTTTCATGATTGGCGGGTTCCTATCAGTGAATCGTACAGATTTTCGAGCGAAACAATCTGTTGGCCGATGTTGAATTTTTCGTGGCAGATGGCTTGCCCTGCGGTTCCCCAGGCATTCCTCATGGCTGAATCATCCGCCAATTGGGCGCAAGCCTTTACCAGCGCCGGAACATCGCCCGGCGGGAGCAGCCTGCCATTGATTCCGTCCTGAATCATCTCTGGTACGCCGCCAACGTTCGAGGCGATGATTGCTTTTTGAGCGGCCATCGCTTCCATCAGAACGGTTGGCAGGGCTTCGGTAAGCGTAGGCAGGACGAAAAAGTCGCAGACTGGCAGGATTTCAGGAATGTCCTTGCGCTGCCCGGCAAACACAACCTGGCTTTCAAGCCCCAGGTTGCGCGCCAGTTCTTTTAGGGTGGGGCCATGTTCGCCATCGCCCACTATCAGGTATTGTAAGTTAGGATGCGTCTCTCGTAGTTGCGCCATCGCCTGAAGCATGAACTGGATACCTTTTGGTTCGCGCAGCACGGCAACCGTTACCGCGACGATGGAATTGGGGCGAAGACCCAGTTCTTTTCGTTTTTCGAGGCAGGCTTCAGGCGATGGGGTTTTGTGTGCCGATAGGTCGATTCCGTTGTAAAGCGTGATAATTTTCTCGCCCGGAATCTTCCCATCCCGCAGATGGTGCTGGCGGGTGCTTTCGGAGACGGCAATCGAACAGCTGCAAAGATATTTCAAGGCGGCAAGCGTGAGATGGTAACGCCAGCGAGCGCGTTGTTCTTGAGGGTTATCCAGGGTGTGCAAGGTGGTGACGCAGGGAATGCCCATCAGTTTTGCCGCCAGGCTGCCCAGGATAATCGAAAATTCGAGCTGAGCGTGGAGAATCTGCGGCTTGTGACGCCGCAGATAGCCGATGATTTTGAAAAGATTGGCGGGATGGCGCAGGGTGGGAATGTTCAGCAGGTCGACCGGGATGCCTGCTTTTTGCAGGTCTTTTCCGACCGGGTTGCCGCCGCGCTCCTGTAATGCGCAAACCCGCAGGTCGAAGCGTTGGCGGTCGAAACGCTCTAAAATGGCGAGTGTTAACCGTTCCGCGCCACCATGTCCCAGGCTGTCTATCATCCAGATGATTTTCGTCTTCATTTTTCTATTTGTCACCCATCGTCCAGAAGGCGTTTCCTGAACAATTCAGGTCGTTTTTGATAACCTTTGGAATGTTTTTGGTATTACTTGTTATTCCTGGGTTGAGTTTGGACAGCTCGAAGCAGGTCGCGGTTGATGGCAAGCGCGGCCAGCGCGAAGCCAATCAGCATCCAAATATAGCGGAAAAGCAGCCCGTGCAAGAATAGTCCGCTCACCAGGAACGTGAGCAGAGAAAACACCAGCGCTTTGAGCCAAGAAACCCAATCGGAACCGAGGACGTGCCTGTCGTATTTCTTTCGCGCTCGTATAAGAGAAGAAAACAGGTTATAGAAAAAAATGGAGAAGGTGATAAACCCAACTAAACCCATTTCAGACAGGATTTCGATATAGAGAGAATGTGGATGTCTTGAAATTTGATTGGATGCCCTCATGCCGGCGTTGACTAGCCCGAGTTTATTGGCGTAATCCCAATAGTTTGCCGAAAAGTTTCCAAAGCCCACGCCTAGCAGAGGGTTTTCCTGGAACATTGCCAGCCCGGCGCGCGCCTGGTTGCTGCGCCCAACGAATGAATCATCTTGTTGGATGGCAAATTCATTTTGTGATGTGAAGAACACGTTCAACGACATCAGCCGCTGCGTGTAGTTTTGTGGAAGCGCTGCAAACAGGGCGATGATGATTACCCCTGCTACCATGAGATAGAGTGGCTTGATTCGCATTTCCAGAAAGATTAAAGGGAGAATGAGTCCTATTGCCACGAAAGCACCGCGGCTGTTCGTATAAATCACCGCCAGAAGGAGAATCAGGGAGGCTACTGACATCCAGAATTTTTCGCTGTTTTTTTTGCCATGTTTAACTCGATAGATGGCGATGGGCAGCGTGGCTGCGAGGACTTGTCCCCACATGTTCGATTCGCCAATTGGCCCGCCGTATCGCAGCATGCCGCTATCGTCGAGTTGTCCAAAGATGCTCAATTGTGCCAGGCCTAGGAACGTTTGATCGAGTCCCAGTCCCATTTTGATTACGCCCAGACCAGCAACTCCTGTCATTACAATCAGAAAGAGTCGAAGGCAGGTTTCCCACTTTTCGCGCGTATTCAGGGTGATGAATAAGATAATCCCAATCAAAATGTCTTTTGTGACATTGACTATTACATCAAAGGCTTCTCCCTTATCGGGAGCAGCAAACGTCGAAATCACAATCGCAAGATAAAAGCCGAGTAATGCCCACTCGACGCGAGTCAATTCTGGTAACTTCGAGAATTTTCCGGTGCGAAGGAAATAATTCGCCAGGATGCTGACGAAAATCACAGCAACGAGGGGTTTGTTTACTCCTGGGAATCCTTCGTCTGTCAATAGGTCAGAGGCATTGGTAAAGACCATGATGGTCAGAAGGTAGGCGCCAAGTTCCGGCTTTTGATAAATGGTTAGAGCAACAATGATTCCTGCAATTGCAGCAAATGATAGAACCTTGATGTCCGTTGACCCATACGAAATTCCTACGCCTCCAATGATAGATGCAAATAAAGCGGCGAGAATGAACGGCGTCCAGGAAATATTGCGCATGTAGATTTCCGGCAGGTAACGAGTCAGGTCGCTCTTTTCGCGGAGCTTTGAACTTGCCAGGGGAGTGTCTACCGATTCAGTCATAGTGATTCCTCGTAATGTCGCAGTGCTTTAACAGTATACCGTCCTATTGTCTGGGCGCGATGACAGTTTGCGCCAATCGAAGCAGGCTGCTTCCTTCAATCCACCATACAATGCCGAGATAAGTCACCGCGCCCGATAAGACGACCAGTGCCAATTGCAGAAACTCGTTTATATCGCTGGACAGGGTAAGCACGCCAAAGGCAACAGGCACCATACACAGCGCGCCGAACAGAGCGGGTTTGAGTTCTTTCAGAATATCCAGGGCGCTGACTTTCACGAAGCGAGTCGCAACGTAAAGGGTGATGGTTTGGTCGATTACGATGGCAATCAGGTAGCCCCAGGCAAACCCAATCAGGCCGAACTGTGAGCCAATCACCAGCGCCGGCACAAGCACGAAAGCACTCATGATATTGAGTTTGAAGAGAATATCGGGCCGCCCGATGGCTTTATAGACATCTCCCGCATGATAGCCGACTGAGTAAATCAGTGCGTAGAGCGAGAGCAGCCGCAATAAGGGAATGGCTTCCAGCCATTGTTCGCCAAAGAAAACTCTTACAATCGGCTCGGCGGCCACGAATAGTCCCAGGCAGAGCGGCATGACAATCAATTGCACCAGGCGGATGGAGACCAGGAATCCGCGCCGCAGTTCATCGGGTTTATCTTGAATAGACGAGAATGCCGGGAAGAGAACCGAAGCAATGAGCCATAGGTTGCCCACGATGAGCATTTCTGGCAGGCGGTAAGAGATGCTGAATACGCCCAGCGCGGCCACGCCCAGCAGTCTGCCGATGATAATATAGCTCAGATTATCTATGAAAACGGTCAGAATATCTACCCCGGTGACCGAAGCCCCAAACTGAACGAGCTGCCGCGCGATAGTGAAATTGACCCTGATGCGTGGACGCCAGGGTTTAACCATCCATGCCGCGATGACTGAAGCCAGCGCGCCTGCCAGTTGCCCAAAGACCAGCGCCCAAACTCCAAAGCCTGTAAACGCCAGCCAAAGGGAGATGATTCCTTTTACTATTGTGTTACTCATATCGGGAATGAATTTGCGGCGGTAGTCCAGGTCGCGCATCAAGAGGTTGATGTGCGTTGCGCCCAGGCTATTGAGCGCAAACGAAAGCCCCAGCCAGCGCAGGACGGGCGTGACTTGCGGTTCTTGAAAGTAAATGGCGAACAGAGGCGCGAGTGGAAAGACGAGCAGCGAAAGCCCCAGGCCAATCAGGGTGTTGATGGTAAAGACTGTGTCGGCGGCTTCTTCAACATCGTCCCGCCGCTGGATGAGCGCCAGTCCTAATCCCAAATCTTTGATGACCGAGAGATAGTTGATGGCGATGATGGCAATTGCCACCAGGCCGAAATCTTCTTTGGTTAGCAGGCGCGCCAGTACGGAAGTGGTCAGCAGCAGAACGCTTTTGCTTACGCCAAATGAGAGGAAATTCCAGACAACGCCCCTGCCGGCCTTGCGGGTAATGGAAACACTGTCATTGGATTGGATGTCGTTCGTCACAATTTACTCGTTTTTTGAGAAGATTTCTTGTTGTTCTTGATGATAAATTTCCCTCGTCATTGCTTGCAAGCCAAATTCAGGCAAATTGGGTCAGCAATGCGAAAATTATAACATGGCTTTTTCAGCGTTTTGCCCTGGCGAGGAAGGTGGTTTTCAGTTTTTTCGCTATATCTACGCCTGCCAGGACCGCCTGCCCCAGCGTCGAAAGCGAGTACATCCCTTCGACGAGATTTCTTCGGCTCGGCCAGATTTTGCTTACATACGATTCGGGCGTCGTCGAACTGTCAATGTACTCCAGGTCGCCGAGAAACTCTTTCCCTCGTTCCATGATTTGGGTCACGTTGACGATGCCAGGGGAATACTTCGCATATTGCGTGTCCCAACCCATTTTGAAGCCAAACCCAGCCTGGCCGGATATCAGGTTTGCGGTCGATGAGATACAGACACCATCGAGGTGGATTTCTGTGAAAAATATCCGGCCGGCCTGGTTGAAGCCCTTTGCCATTTCTTGGAAAAAACGAAGGTGGTTGGGATTGGAGTAAATGGATGTGCCTTTTTCTCCTTTCCAGCCAATGTGCTCCAGGCGAATCAATTCGGCTATAGACTTGTCCAATTGCGCCGTACCGCGCAATAGAATCCATTCGAAGTGGCCCGCTGCCTGCAAGTGGCGAATATGTCGCTGGTAATCTTTAAGCGCGTGTTTTGATGGCGGCGAAAGAGGCTGCCCATCAAGATTTTTAGGATAGAGCACGGCCCGCTGCCAGTGGCTGTACGCGGTCCATTTCATACCGAACTCGGAGGCAATTTGCCTTGCTTCTTCTGCAAAAAGGTCCTCGGTCGGAGCATTGTTGATGTATAAGCCATTCCATTGGTGTTTTTTTTGCGCCAGGCAGCCATAGATCATTCTTCGCGCATCGCTGGCGCACTCCCTGTCGAGCAGGAAGCCCGACAGGTATGAATGAATGGACTCAAACGCCATGAGATGCGGCAGGGGAAAACTCCGCGTTGGCTTCCTGGCCTGAAACAGGGCAACTCCTACCAGACTGGGAATTCCTGCCGTTTCTTTTTCGACAAACACTCCAAAAACATTATCCAATGAAATGAGATGTTTTATGGCTGGCAGCGCAAAGTAAGGCGAGAGAAACGCGTTTGGCACGCTGGCTCGCGTTTCCAGGTCCGCCCAGGCAGAAATTAACTTCGCATCCATTTCCGTTGGCCGCAAAAGCCTTACGGTGAATCTCCGTTTGTTGTTCATACGATGGTGTTTTGGTCGTTCTCGTCGGGTATTTTATTGCGGCGAGAAAACAGTAAAGTTTTCAGTTTCCGCGCCGTTTCGACGCTGGCGAGTGCTATGTTCCCTGCGGCGGTTAGTGAAAACACGCCTTCGCAAATTGCGCGCCTGCCCGGCCACAGGTCGCTAATGTATGAAGCAGGCGCAGCCGAACTATCTATATATTCCAGGTCAGACAAAACTTCTGCTGCATGTTTTACCGTTTCGATTTCATTCATAATTCCCGGGCCGAATCGAGCATACGCAGAATCCCAGCCCAATTTAAATCCAAACCCTGCTTTGCCTGATATGAAATTGGTTGTCGATGCAATGCTTTTTCCGTTCAAGCGCAATTCGGTAAAAAAAGACCGGCCTGTCTTGTTGAAACCGGCCACCATCTCATAAAAAAAGCGCAAGTGGTTGGGGTTGGAGTATAGAGAAGTTCCTTCGTCGCCTTTCCAGCCGCTATGCTCCAGTCGGACGAATTCTTCGGCAAGCGTTTGCAGTGAATCGGTTTGGCGCGTGAAAACCCATTCGACTTTTCCGAGTTCTTCCAATTTTTTCAGGTTTTTTTGATGAGTCTTCATTCTTCTTTTGGGTATTTGCGCTAGAGCGGCCTCCCCAAACTCCTTTTCAGGGAGAACTGCGCGCGCCCACTGTTCGATTAGATTCCAGCGCGCTCCAAATTCGCTTGTAACCGCTTGCGCTTCCTCTGTTAGGAGATACTCTCCAGAGAGGTTGTTGAGATGCAGGCCATGCCATCGGTAGCGCTGCGCGCGCAGGTAGCGGAAAATTTCTCGCAATGTGCTGCTAGCGTGTTCTCGGTCAAGAAGGAAATCGGACAGGTATGAGTGAACAGATTCGAATGCAGCCAGGTGATCGAGAGGGAATCTTCGGTTTGGTTTTTTGACCTGAAACAGGGCGACTCCCACCAAATCTGCCAGGCCTCCCGACGATTTTTCGACAAACACCCCAAAAGTGTCAGTAGAAGATTCCAAATAGCGCAAAGCTGGCATGACAAAATATGGAGACATAAAAGCGTTGGGAACAACCGCGTGCGTTTCCAGTTCATTCCAGGCGGAAATGAGACTGGAAGTTATTTCGGTCGGCGCTAAAACGCGAGCCAAATAGCGGCTGTTTTTCTGCAGGTTTCTGACGTTTTGTGACATGGGGTAGCCCGGTATATGTTTTTGAAAATGGTTACTTTGCAACCTGACAAATCTTTTCCATCTCAATCAAGGCGGAATTCGTTCCCTGCGCCTGGAGTGTATTGGGGTAGGCAAGGTACAAATCGCGCATCGTTCGCGCATAACCTACCAGGATGACCCTGTCGTGGTCTGCAATTTGCATCAGATGGTCTGTCAGAACGCTGGTTTCCACGCCTTCCATTTCGGAGTATAGCACAGAGAGTTCCTTTCCCTGCCCATTTCTGTATTTGCGTTCTATAAAGAGACCACTTTTACCTGTTTGGAGGTAATTGTCCGATGTATAAAAACCCATGTTGTACAAGTTGTTCAAGTAATAATCAGGAGACCAACTGGTAACGACAATTGGGGCGTTGAGCCGTAAGGCTGTTTCGATTAAGTCTTGGCGTTCTTGCGCCAATTTTTCTACAAAAGTTTTCCAACCGCCCAACAAGATGTAGGCGTGTCCGTAAAGCGGTCGAGGTCCTTCTGGGGTAGGAAACGCCATGCCGGGGCCCAGGGTAATAGAAATAGATGTTTTATCTGGTTCTTGATAGTCGAAACGTCGAATCTCGAAACCCGGCCCCCAAGATGTATTTTCTCTTGTGATGCGGATGCCAATCAGCCAAGGGGTTATTAAGCTGACGATAATGAGCGCGTAAACCAATACCTTTTGGCGGGGATGTTTTTTTGTAAATTCGACTATTCCGTTCAGGCCAACCGCAAGCAACAATACCAGTGTCGGAATTGCGGTGATGATAAATTTGGGCACGCCTGACCTGATCCAGGGAAGACAGCTCAAGATACCTGCCAAAACCACAATCAATAGTAGATTGCGTTCTTTTATCAATAAGATAAAGCCAATCAGTGCCAGAAGTAAAAAGACAGGGGTGAATAAAGGCGTAAGATTCAGGCTGGTGCGCATGATTGTTTCCACGAACGAAGCCTGCCTGTCAGGTGATAAACTCCCAGCCTGATTCATGACATACAATACAGTTTCAAACTTGGCGATAAAATCTGCAAGTCCATATCCGCTCAGGGATATCATCATCCAGAGTGTGGGCAAAGCAAACCCGACCCATAAGCCGGTCGAAATTAGCCTGCTAGAAGGAGTTTTATGGGCAGGGTGGGTGAGAATATCGGCGGCAATCACAAGGGCGTAGGCAGAAGTGTTCCAGCGGAAGGCTCCACCCAGTCCGAACAGTATCACCGAAAGGCCCAATAACAGAATTTTATTTCGGGTGTTTGTATAGGTTTGCTTATAGGAGTATCGGAGAATCAGGTGTGATGCGAGAATAAAACACATTGCGACCAGAGTCGGCGAGTAAACCAGTCCAAGGTAAAAAAATTCTGGCGCGGATAACAGGGTCACCGCAGGGAAGAACAGGTAGAAGCCAGGTAAATTGTCTTTTTTGTGTTCTTGCAGCCAATCGAATATCAGCAGGAATACCAAGATAAACATCAAAACGTTTGCATAACGGGTTATGCCGAGGGCCGCAATGCGCACTACAGTCTCTTGGGCTGGGAGAAAACTTAGAGCAAGGTCCATCATGCCATGATAGGGGGAGTATGGGGGTTGGACAGAAGGGTCCCTGCCCATAACATGATATGCAACAGACGAGGCGTCATCCCCATCCACATAGACATACGTCCCTGTGATTGTGTAAATTAGCCCGAAGGCAATGAGTGGAAGAAATATCCAGAGATGTTTGATGGAGGCGTTTTTCATCTTCTTGTGATTTCGGCTGCATACATGATTAATGCGTTCCCGTTTTTGGCGGGATTCGTCCACAGATTTCGCAGATTCCACAGATTTGGTTCTTAAAATCGGCGAAATCGGTGTCATCTGTGGATAGATTTTTACTTCTCCCCGTTAAAAACGGTAGAGCCATGTTTAATTGGTGTTGGTGAAAACACTTTTTTTGAGTTTTTTCAGATGCTTTGAAATGATTGGCAAAGACTTTGCCCGTGTTTTCATGAGATTCAACCATTTCCAAACGGTAAATAATGTTCGACTGCGAAAGGTTCTGACCCAATAGACATCTTCGGAGCCGGTCGCCATGCTGGTTTTGTAGTCTGCATCGCCAGCCATGAAATCATAAATAGACCTTCCGGCCTCTGCATTGTGTAGGATTGCGTAATAATGAGAAACTAGGCCGGGCCGGTATAGATTGCCAGGCAGGTAATTAAATCCGCTCTGGTAGAAATACACCCTGCCGTTGTAAACAAAACTGTACAGATATCCCAGCACGATATTGGGCGATGAAACCTTTATCATTTGGATTTCGCCATAAGGAAACCGCCCGGAAACCAGGTCCTTGTGAAACTGGAAAAAATATTCGTTGGAAAAAGCACCCTGTATGCCGCGCTCCTGCCACTCTTTTTCATGAAGAACGGCCAGATTATCTAAAAATTCCAGGGCTTCGTGAGATGTTTTTGCCGCCTGAATCTCAATTTTGCCATCCTTTTCATACTCTTTGATTGATCTCCGAATCTGGCTTCGCTTGTTAGAACTCAGGAAACGCAAATAATCCATTCCCGCTTCGCGCACCTGCGCTAGGTCAACATACGGAGCACCCGACTTTTGCTCTACAACCAGATTGAACCTGTTGCTCTCATTTATCAGGTCTTCGAATCGTTTCACAAATTGTGCTGAAAGGCCAGGAAGGTAAAACTCATCCCATGCAAATCCATCCAGTGCGCGAAACAACCCTTCAGTGTCAAGCGTAATCCCAGGTCGAATGAGAACCGAGTTGTATTCTAGGTAAATTTTATCGAAAAATGGAAGTCCAGTGGTGTTTAGGGAAATGACTCGGGAGTGAAACAGTTTGCCCCATTGCTTGTTTGACAGGCCTGCAAAAAATGCCAGGACGGGTACGTCTCCCACGAATCCCACGATGACTCTTACTCCATGTTGGGGAGGGAGACTTTTTAGCCAGGTGGACATCCACCCCCAGGAGAGAAAATAGTGGTGTTGGCACTCTTGCAACAGGGCGCGCCAATATTTCTCAACAAGGGAATAGTCATCGAGCGGGTGATATTGAGTAAATTTTAGATGGGCGATTTCATTCATGGTTTTTTGGCCTTGCCTGTTAATTTGAAATCTCGCCCAAGACGGCAGGATTATTCCCTATCATTTCTCGAAACAGGGCTTGCAGTTCCGGATTATCTTGCACGCGCATGGTTGTGTCGTTTTCTGGGTTGCTATCATTTTGCCAGGCCTCATTCCACCAGGTAAATCCAATCAGGTTTTTGTATTGCATCGAGACGATGATTTCCAGTGCTTCGCGGGACCATTCCACCTGGTCTAAATAGGGGTTGTTTTTAGCGCTTCCCAGTTCTGCAACAATGATAGGTTTGTCCGGTGCCATTTTTATCATGCGTGGATAGGTATCCTCGATTTCGGCACGAAAGGAACGGTAGTAAGAACTGAATGGGGTATGTGTCCCATACGCACTGAATCCAAGCCAGTCAATCCATTCAGCTCCAGGGAAAAAATTCTCGAAAGCATTCCATGCTTCGTCTGGATAGCTTATGCCGCCCGCATGAAATACCCAGGTGATGTTATCCGCGCCAGCGTTGCGGCAAAGTTGGATGATGTGGCGGTACGCATCACGAAATCGTTCTGGGCCATCGGGCAGGTTGGGGTCACCGTAGCCGCCCGTCTGCCCCCCACCGTTATAAATTCCTGACCAGGGGAATGAATCAGAATTGACCTCAGTACCATATTCCGCAATCAGGGGCGTGCCAAAGTCACGAGCAGATTGGCACCAGGCGCGCAGGTCAGAATCGAACTGGCCTTCAATGATGTTTTGGAGCGTATAGAGCGGTTCATCACCCCGTGACTTGAAAAAGGATTGCATCATGAGCCGCAGATAGGGTATGCTGTTCTCACTCCGAATCCAGAGAGCGGTTTCAAGTGGAAACTCTTTTCCATCGAACCAGAAATGCGAAAAGTAGATCCAGGCTGCCTGCTTGCCCGCAGCGAACTCATATTCTCTGAGTGCTTCCAGGCTTACAACAACGGTGTCTCCACCGCTGGGGAATACCCCGTGATACAAATGATTTTCTGGTGGTAGGGGGATGCTTTTTCCCGTTAGCCAGGCAGCCTTTGTGGGTGCTAATGCAGGATCTTCTACAGGCTCAGCCGGTTCAAGTGGTGCAGTTAAGGATGGCTCAACATTGGGAGAGAGGGTTTGATGTTGCCCAGAACAGGCAGTTACAAACGCCAATCCGATATGTACTAGAACCCAGAACTTATATTTCAACTGCTACTCCTAAAATGGTATCCAAATGATAGCCTGGGGTAAAAGGGAAATCCTTTCACCCCAGGGATGATTCGTGTTTTGCATCGAATATTGTGGCGCAACCCAGTTAGTGCGCTCCGCGTTGTTTGAATACCGCGATGACCGTCAAAAAGAGCAGGCAAATATCCAGCCACAGACTGCGCCGTTCAATGTAAGCAATATC
>Ga0101944_10002527_pt1 | contig 29188 bp, 20 predicted proteins | sample DewCreD2012metaG_FD_75245 | JGI IMG/M metagenome (GOLD analysis project Ga0101944, IMG submission 75245) | Hot spring sediment bacterial and archeal communities from British Columbia, Canada, to study Microbial Dark Matter (Phase II) - Dewar... ... | reverse complement strand
AGCGAGCAATGCCGCCAGCGGAGCAAACAGAACCATCGTTAGGTGCACAGCCGCGGCCGTCTCTTTCCCTAGTGCTTGGGCGTCGCCGGCCGAAGGCGTGGTCGACAGCGGATAGGTGATGAGCGCGGAATGGACCGCGTTCAAGGCCAAAAACACCGACAGGTACACGCCATAGATGCCGTACTCGGAAGGGACCAGAGTCCGCGCCAGAGCCACGTTCGTCAAGAACGCCCCAGCGCTGACGACGCCCTGGTCCGCCAGCGGCCAGAGCTGAACCCACCGGCCGGCCTCGCGGAGCCGCTCGCGCTGTTCTACCTCAGCAGGCATGCTGGTGCTCAACTTTTCAAAGCAGCCGCAGTCCGGGCCATGGGCACGGGTTGAGGTGAGTCCTTTGCGGTCGCTTGCCTGTACATCTCTTCCAGCCGGGCTCCCACCGCAGCCCAACTCCAGAGTTCTCTTGCCGCCCTCCTGGCCGCTTGGGCCGCCCGGAGCCTTTGCCTCCCATCCCACATCAACCTCAACAGGGCCTTGTGAAGTTCTGCCGTTACCTGCTCGGGAGACTCAAGGGGTATGACCACTCCGCATCCGGACTTCGCCAACTGCCCGCAACCGCCAACATCCGTAGCGACAACCACCCGGCCCGCGGCCATGGCCTCCAGCACCACATAGCCAAACTGTTCATGCAAGCTCGGATGCACCAACACATCCACTTGCGCCAGCAGCGATGGAATCTCCGACCGGGGCACCCAGCCGAGGAACTTCACCCTGTGAGCGCACCGCAGCTCACTAGCCAGGCGCTCCAGCCTCTTTCGCTCCGGCCCGTCGCCCACAATCCAGTACTCGCTTTCCGGATGCGTCTCTAGCAGGCGGGCAAACGCCCGGATCCCCATGGCAATCCCCTTTCCTCCATCCAGCCGCCCGATCGAAGCCATCCGGAAGGGGCCTCCTGTTCGAACCGGGAGCCCACCCAAAGCCGCCATCTCTGTCTCGCTCAATGCCCCCACCGGTTGCCGCCTTACCGTCAGCCAGGCTGGCCAAAACCGCTTGGGTGAGCTAGTAACCACCACGCTCGCGCGGGCCGCCGTCCAGCGCAGATTCAACCAACCCATCCCGCCGACGGCCAGGCTTCGGAAAGCCTCGCTAATCCTGGCCCGCCAGGAAAGAACTCGGTAAAAGCGCATCGGAGTATGTTCTTTGACGCCGGCAAACCACACAAAGGGGATGCCAAGCCGCCCCAGAAAACTCGGCGCCCAGGAATTCACAAAGGTGACGTGATGAACGAGGTCGAACCGATGTTCCCGGTGTAGCTTCCGTGCCACGCGAAGTGCCCAGAGCTGCCAAAGAGAATAGTACAGGTAGCCAAGACACTTATTCGTGCCGATCCAGCCGTATACTTTGGGCAGTCCAAGGTATACGAAATGTGCCCGCTTCAGCGGGCGGAACGCCAACTCCCGCTCAATCGCTGCCCGGTTGTGTTCCTCCGTCAAGACCACGGTCTGGTGCCGCAGGGCTGCTTGTGTGGCCACGCCCCAGCCGACACCCGGTTCCGAGCCCCTTCCCGGCTGGCAGGAGAACGCCGAAAGCAGCACCCTCATCTATCCCTCCCGCCCGGCGCCCGGAGGTTGCCGCCGCTGGGCGCAGCCGGCCTTTACAGCATTTGCTCGGGCAACTGCCACGCCTGCCTCCGCCTCAACCCCAGCGCCTCACAAGCGGGCCCATCAGTTTCAAGCAGAATCTCCGGCTGGCATCGCTCGACCACCCGCCCGGCGCCGCTCAATACCAGCGCCACCGCCACGCCGCCAGTCGCAGCAACGTCCCAGCCGGATCCGCCTGGAAGCCGGAGTTGCCCCGCAAAAACGACGCCTTCTCCCTGAAACTGGACACACCTCCGGCCCTCTCAGTCCCACATTGGGCCTGATGCACACTCACTCGCTCTGCGGGGGAGATGCTGCCTTGGGGGAGGATTCCTGCGCACCCTGCCCCCGCCCTTCTGGGCCGTGGAGCCGGGTTCTACTTTAGTTCAGTATAGGGGAAACCCCTGGGATGTCAAGTCAAAATAGCGGTGCCGGCTACCGCATCGATATACCCCAGCACGCCCACCGCCTCCCGGCTCCTTCCCCCGTCCGCGACGCTGCCCCAAGTCTGCCCCCAACCTCCCTCCGCAGCGTATGATCAAACAAGAGCCGGATCAGGAGCCCGCCCGGCTGCCCAACTATTGCGCCGTCGCCGCAAAGGGAGCGGCGCAGCTCCTGTCTGCTCGCACACCGCAATGTCTGGACGCTCTACGAAGATCGTAGCTACCCTGGGGCCGGCCAGCGATTCTCCCCAGCTCGTCGCCGAGCTGCTCCGCCAAGGCGTGGACGTCTTCCGCCTGAATGCTTCCTACGGATCCCAGGCCGAACACCAGGCCCGCATCCAAACCATTCGCGAGCTCAGCGCACAAGCCGGCAAACACGTCGGGATCCTGCTCGACTTGCAGGGCCCGAAAATCCGCCTGGGAAAGTTTGCCGAAGGACGAGCCACATTGCAGACAGGCTCCAAGTTCACCATCACCACCCTGCCCGTCCTCGGAACCGAGAGCCGGGCCGCGACCACATACCCAGACTTGGCCCGGGATGTCCGCCCCGGCGACAGGCTTCTGCTCGCCGACGGCGCCGTCGAGTTGCGGGCCCTCTCCTCCGACGGCGTCTCGGTCGAGTGCGAGGTGGTCTCGGGAGGCTCGGTCTCCGACAGCCGCGGAATCAACTTGCCCGGCGTCCCAGTCCGCAGCCCTTCGCTGACCGAAAAAGACATCTCTGATGCGGAGTTCGCCCTGTCCAACGGCGTGGACTTTCTGGCCCTCTCCTTCGTGCGCACCGGCAAAGACGTCCGGCGCCTCCGCCAATGGTTAAAAGGAAAGAACGCTTCCACGGCGGTCATCGCCAAAATCGAGAAGCCGGAGGCTTGGGAAAACCTGGACGACATCTTGGCGCACTCGGACGGCATCATGGTCGCCCGCGGCGACCTCGGCATCGAAACCGCACTGGAAAAGGTGCCGGCCATGCAAAAGGCGATGATCGACAAAGCCCGCCGCGCCGGCCGCATCGCGATCACAGCCACCCAAATGCTGGAGTCGATGATCCAGCACCCCGTCCCGACCCGCGCCGAGGTCAGCGACGTAGCCAATGCCGTCTATGACGGAACCGACGCCTTGATGCTCTCCGCCGAAACCGCCGCGGGCCGCTACCCCGTGGAGACCGTGCGCTGGATGGCTTCCATCGCCGAGGAGGCCGACGCCAACATCCGCCGGCGCGGCTTCGCCTCCTTGCCCGCCAGTTCCGGCGATGAGTTGGCCGGAATCGCCGCCGAGGCGGCCTATCATGCGGCCCGCTCCGCGCAGGTGGCGGCCTTGGTTGTCTTCACGGTGAGCGGCTTCAGTGCCAGGCTCGTGGCCCGATATCGGCCTCCCGTTCCCATCTTCGCCTTTACCCCAAGCCTGGAGATTGCCCGTCGGCTGGCCCTGGTCTTCGGCGTGCAGCCTTTGCTCGCGCCCGCCTTCGACTCGACCGATGAAATGCTTCGTTTCACTGAACAGACCCTCATGAACAGCGGCCGCCTGCGGCCCGGCGATAGCATCGTCTTCGTGGCCGGTCAACCGCCGGGCATCGCCGGCACCACGAACCTGATCAAACTCCACCGCTTGGGCAGTCCCCGCTAGCCGGCCTCCACGCCGCAGCGTCAACTCCTTTGGGCAGGTATAATATAAGGTTTCAATCATCATCCAACCCCGGGAGAAATCTGGAAGCATTCATGGCAAGCAAAAGAGTAGGCATACTGACGGGCGGGGGCGACGTCCCCGGTTTGAATTCGGTGATTAAAGGCGTGGTCTACCGCGGCGCGGAGCTGGACCTGGAGGTCACCGGCATCCGCTTGGGCTGGCAGGGCCTCACGCATGTCAATTTCGAGGACCCGCAGAGCGTCGCGCGCTACATTCTGCCGCTCAACCGGGCCAATACGCGCACCATCGACCGCACCGGCGGCACCTTCCTCCACACCTCGCGCACCAACCCCGCCAAGATGAAGTCCTTGCCGGACCATCTGGCCGGCAAGTCCTTCCCCTTCACCGAGGTCACCAAGAACGGCGTCACCAGTAAGGTCTATGACATCACCAGCCAGGTGCTCAAGAACTTGGAGACCCTGCGCCTGGACGCCCTGATCGCCATCGGCGGTGACGATACCCTCTCCTACGCCGCGCGCTTGGACAAAGAGGGTTTCCCGGTGATCTGCATTCCCAAGACCATGGACAACGACGTGCGCAACACCGAGTACTGCATCGGCTTCTCCACCGCCATCACCCGCGCCGTCGACGCCATCGAGCGGCAGCGCACCACCGTGGGCTCCCACGAGCGCATCGGCATCTTCCGAGTCTTTGGGCGGGACGCCGGCCACACCGCCCTGTACACCGCTTATGTCACCTCCATCCGCTGCGTCATCCCAGAATATAAGGTCAACTTAGAAAAACTAATCGATCTGGTTGTAAGTGATAAACGAAGCAATCCCAGCAATTATTCCCTGGTCGTGCTTTCCGAAGGAGCCGAATGGGAAGGCTATAAGGTCAAGGAATACGGCGAACCGGACGCTTACGGCCACCGCAAAAAAATGAGCGTGGGCGAAGACCTCAGCGAGGAGATCAAACGCCGCGCCGGCGAGGAGACCGTCGTCAGCGACCTCACCTACGACCTGCGCGGCGGCAGCCCCGATTTCGTCGACAAGCTCGTCGCCACCACCTTCGCCAATATGGCCTTGGACGCGCTGTCCGAAGGAAAACACGGGATCATGACCGCCATCGTGAACGGCTGCTACGCGCTGTCGCCCATCCCCGACCCTAAGCTGGGACCGCGCAAGGTGGACGTCGCCGCCATGTACAACACCGATCGTTACCGGCCGAACTATGCCGCCAAGCTCGGTTTCCCCATCTTCTTGGCCCGGGCTTGAGGCCGCCCCGGCCGGAGTGCCATCAGAAAAATGACCAATACAAACACGGGAATCTTTCAGGAGATCGTCGAGGCCGAAGGTCACCTGATCGATTCCCACATCATGGAGCGGATCTTCGACAAAGTCGTCGAACATAACGGCCGGTTCGAAGTCGAGCAGTTCCGCATCGGCCGCACCAACGAAGAGCCGTCCTATCTGCGCCTCCGCGTCGAGGCCCCCACGGCCGAAGATCTGGCGCGCATGTTGCCCCAACTGATGGATCTGGGTTGTTCCCTCGCCGACCCCGGAGACGTCACCCTGCGCACCATCGAGAAAGACCGCTGCGCCCCGGAGGATTTTTACTCCACCACCAACTTGCGCACCCTCATCCGCTACCAGCAGCAGTGGATCCCGGTCGAGAATCAGCGCATGGACGCGCTGATCGTGGTCCAAAACGGCCGCGCCTTTTGCCGCCGCTTGCGCGACCTCCGGGCCGGCGATCAGGTGGTCGTCGGCATGCGCGGCATCCGCGTTCTGCCGGAGTCCAAGGAACGCGACCGCCTTTCGTTCGCCTTCATGACCAACGGCATCTCCTCGGAGCGCCAGGTGGAGACCGCCGTCCGGCAAACGGCCGCCCTGATGCGCCACACCCGCGAGGCCGGCCTCAAGGTGATTGTCGTCGCCGGCCCCGTCGTGGTTCACACGGGCGGTGCGCCGGCTTTGGCGGCTCTCATCCGCCACGGCTGGGTCCAGGCGCTGTTGAGCGGCAACGCTCTAGGCGTACATGACATCGAAGCGGCGCTATTCGGCACCTCGCTGGGAGTCCGGCTCAGCGATGGGCGGCAGGCTGAACACGGCCACCGCAACCACATGCGCGCCATCAACGCCATCTACAACTGCGGCGGCATCCGGCAAGCCGTCGAGCAGGGCAAGCTCACCAGTGGTGTCATGTTCGAGTGCGTGCGCTCGGGCGTCCCCTTCGTTCTGGCCGGAAGCCTCCGCGATGACGGGCCGCTGCCCGAAACCATCACCGATATGAACCAGGCCCAGGACGCCTACGCCGAACAGCTCCAGGGCGCCGGCCTGGTCCTCTGCCTGGGCTCGATGCTCCACTCCATCGCCGTCGGCAATATGCTCCCCAGTTGGGTCAAAGTGGCCTGCGTGGATATCAACCCCGCCGTCGCCACCAAGGTCAGCGACCGCGGCACCGGCCAGGCCGTGGGCGTGGTGACCGACGTCGGCATGTTCTTGGACTTGCTGGCCAAGACCTTGGTCCAATCATGAAGCGCTCTTACACCGACGAACACGCCCGCTCCGGACTCGACGCTCCCCTGCCGGAGTTGGAAGTCTTCCCGAATCACTTCCCCAGCTACGAGATCGAAATCGTGATCCCAGAGTTCACTTCGGTCTGCCCCAAAACCGGCCTCCCCGACTTCGGCAAGATCACCATCCGCTATGTCCCCGACAAGTTCTGCGTCGAGCTGAAGTCGCTCAAAATGTACGAGCTCGGCTACCGCAACCTCGGCATCTTCTACGAAAACGTCGTGAACCGTTTCCTCCGCGACTTCGTGCGCGCCGTCAAGCCTGTATCCGCCACCGTCATCGGCGAGTTCACGCCGCGCGGCGGCATCTACTCGAAAGTGACCGCGAGTTGGAGCGCGAAAAAAGGTGGCAAACGGTGAGACGCCGCCCCCTGACTCCACGGCCCAGGAGCTGATCGAGCTGGCGCGCGAAATCCGCGAGCGCGTCCGCTCCCGCCACCCCACTCACGCCTCCGGCGGCGTCGCCTTGCCGGATCTGATGCCGCTCTTCCACGCCCGCGATGCGGCCGAGGGCAAAGTGGCCTCCATCGGTACGGTCAACCCCCGGCCCCCCGGCGCGCTCAACTCGCTGATCCAGCTCCTAAAGCGCTTGGTTGCCCGCTTACTGGACTGGCACGTCCGCGAGCAAGTGGAGTTCAACCGCTCCGTAGTGCAGGCGCTGAATGCAACCCTGGAGGCGCTTGATGAGAACAACCGCGTTCTGGCGCGGATTGCAGAAGCCGCCGCCCTGGTTAATCCAATTCGGGAGGCGCTCGACGAAAACAACCGCGCCCTGGCCCGGATTGCGGAAGCCGCCGCCGCAGGCCGGGACGTGGCCGCGCACTGGGCTCAGTGGCGGCCCGCTTGGGAAGAGAAGCTCGAGAAGAGCGAAATTCACGCCCTGCGCGCCTTGGCCGAACTCCAGGGCGTGTTTCAACAGCGGCTGGTTCAGTTGGAAATCAGCTTCCGGGAGCTCACCCGGCGGCAGCACGAAGAATTCCGGCTCTCATCCGAGCGCTCGGCGCTCGAAATCCAGCAGCGCTTGTGGCAAGACCTGGAAAAAGTGCGCATCGAGTTTGAACGGCTGATTCACTCGGAACTGCGCCTCCTCCGCCAGCGCGCCGCGCGGCTGGATCCCATTCCGCCGGCCGCCCCCCTGGCGCAATCCAGTGAGCCAACCGTGGATCCGCTGGCCTTCGCGCTGCGCTTCCGCGGCTCCGAAGAAGAGATCCGCCGCCGCCAGGCCTTCTATGTGCCCTACTTCCGCCGGGCCGGCCAGGTTCTGGATCTTGCCTGCGGCCGCGGCGAGTTTCTCGAGCTGATGCGCGAAGCCGGCCTCACCGCCCGCGGAGTAGACCTCGATCCCGCCTGCGTCGAGATTTGCCGCGCCAAAGGATTGGATGTGCAACACCGAGGCGCCTTCGCCTGCCTGGAGCAGCTTCCGCCCGCCAGCCTCGACGGAATGTTTTGCTCGCATTTCCTCGAGCACCTTCCCGGCACGCGGGTTGCTGAGCTCATTCGACTGGCGGCTTCGCGGCTCGCTGCCGGCGGCCTGCTGGTTGTGGAGACGCCAAACCCGCAATGCTTAGCCACGCTGGCTGCGGCGTTTTACGCGGACCCAACCCACCGGCATCCCCTGCCCGCTTCGCTCTTGCGCTTCTATTTCGAGGAGGCCGGCTTCGGAGGCATCGAAGTGCATCTGCTCTCGCCGGCCGTGGAAGCCTATCCCGAACTCGCCGCCCTCCCGGACGCCTTCCGCGAATCCTTTTTCGGCGCCATGGACTACGCCATCCTGGGCCGCCGCCTCTGAGTCCTCTGAAAACGGTCGAGCAATCTCAGCGGTCCCCCCCATCTTTTGGTCTGGCAACCTCCGGAAAGACCTTCGCGCTCAGCCCAGCGGCTCCGCACTCTTGCCTTTCCACGCGATGGTCTTGCCGCTATTTCGGATGGAAAGGCCGGCCATGAGCGTGGGAATCGTGGAAATGGCTCCAATCTCTATATCGCACACCGGCCTCTGTCGGCTCCGAATGCAGGCCAGAAAGTCCAACACATGCTTGCCGCAATCTGAATCGAAGGACGCTACATAGTTGGGCGGTTCGTCGTGCAGCGCCACTCTCTTCTCCTCAAACGGAGGCGTTCCGCCGGTGGCGCGCCAGTTTCTGCTCACTGGCCGCACGCTGTAGCCATTGCGGTTAACGAATAGCACACCTTCATCACCCCATAAATAGGTGCCGAGAACGTCCGGGCGCGAACTGTAGTCGGCGACGAAGGTTGGATACTTCCAGCTGACCTCCACCGTATCCGGGACGCGCCCATCCTGCGGCCGGCTGAACCATCCGTAGGCCGCAGCCGCAGTAAGCGCGGGCTCGGTGACGCCCAAATACCAGTGAGCAATATCGAGCAAATGCACGCCCCAATCGGAAAGCGCGCCGCCACCATACTCCCAATAACTGCGCCAGTTGCGCTGCCTGTCGCGGCTGTATGGCCGCCTGGGTGCAGGGCCTTGGAACATCTCCCAGTCTAAACCTGGAGGGGGCGTAACGGATTCCGCAGGTGCGCCGGCGCCCCGTCCCCCGGCGTCCCGTCCTCCCACTGGCGCGCTGCCGCCGGGATTGATTAGGACGACGTGGCGGACCCTGCCGAGGATTCCACTCTGCACCTCCTTGAATGCTTCCCGGAATGGCAAGCTGCTACGCTGCATTAAGCCGACCTGCACCACGCGCTTGTGCTTCCGCGCAGCTGCGACCGCCTTAACGCACATGTCGATGTCGTTGGAGACCGGTTTTTCCAGATAAACGTCCTTGCCGGCCTGGCAAGCCTCGATAAGCATGGGAACATGCCAGTGATCAGGCGTGGCGATTACGACGGCGTCAATGTCTTTGCGGTCGAGCACCCTCCGGTAATCGCTGTATGTATCCACGTTGCCGCCCACGCGCTCAGCGGCTTCTTCCAGGTTGGGCTTGTATACGTCGCACAGCGCAGCGATCTGGAACGCTGGGATGAACCTGAAGTGGGGGATTAGCGCGGCGTTGGCGCGGATTCCCGTGCCGATAAACCCGACTACGACCTTGTCGGAGGCGGCTGGGGAAGCAGGGAGTCCAGCCCCCGCAAGGGCTACGGCCGCTTGGGTTAAAAATGACCGACGGTTTTCCATGTTGGTATTCCTTCCGATCGAACTCAGTGCTGGCTCAGCCGGCGCATCCAGATGTTTCGGAACTGGATGGTCGTCTCCGGCGCGGGTCCTTCGACGCCGGGGGATATCGCGATCTTCCTGCCGACGTACATGCTATGGTCCTGGAGCACGAGGGGCCCTTTTTCGACACACTTGCGCCCGCGCACCGGCACGTGGTCCTGAATCAGGACGCCGTTATGCAGCAAGGTCAAACTGCCGGGTGTTTGTACGCTGCCATCGGAACCGCAGCGCGGGGCGTGGAAAATGATGTCGAAGCTCTGCCATTCGCCGGGACGGCGGCACGCGTTCACCAGCGGAGCGGATTGACCATAGAGCGCACCGCAGGAGCCGTCGGGGTACGTCTCGTTTTCGTATGAATCCAGAATCTGAATCTCATAACGGTTCTGAAGCAGCACGCCGCTGTTGGCGCGCGCCTGCCCCTTCATCTCGGGTTCATACGGCAGGTTGAACTCCAGGTGGATTTGCGCATCCTCGAACTCTTCAATGGTGCGGGTGTCCCCAGCCCCGGTGCGACAAATCATCACGCCCTCCGCAACCGTGCACTTCGACGGTTTGCCGTCCATGGTGGTCCAGCCGGAGGCGTCCCGCCCGTTGAACAGGACCACGGCGTCAGAGGGAGGTTTGCCGGGTCCACCCGGATCCACCACCGGAGGTAGCTGTCCCGGCGGCTGCTGGCCGTACGCGAGTCCGCCGGCGAGTAAGCAAATGTAGAACGCGAGTTTTTGTCTCATGGTCGCTCCGCTGAACAATGATTGATCTCCTCTCGGACTTCAGCCACAGGAACTCCGCCCGGCGGCTTTCCTGCATTGCTAACTACGCATTCCCGGCAGCTGCCTGGACCTTTAGGGGTCGCCGCCTCAGTCCGCCGCCGTGCTAGGCGTAGGCTCTCACCGCAGGAACAGACTGGCCGGGCAGCCCGGAGCGCGGGCTTCCGACGGCCGGGGAGTGTGAGCGGATCAGCGCACTCCATATCCCCGCAGGGTCCTGATCCGCCGCCGGGCGACCAGAAGTCCTGACGCTGCCGAGCGCCCGTCCGGCTTCCGCGGCTGTGACCAGATTCCCGGTGCTGATTGTGATAAAGCTCCGCGTTTCTGGACATTGGAAGGAGTCGCCGGCGGTTCGACTCTCCTCCACTACCGGTACGGCGAAGCCGTCCGAGCTCACCCGGAGCCCGAGCCGCGTCCATGCCGCCGTTGAAGCCTTCCAGCCTCGGGGAAGTGATTCTCCCGTCCCTTGCTCGCAGCACGAGATTTCCCTTTTGTTCTGATATGGCAGTAAAAAGAATCATAGGGCGGAATTGTTCCCTTGTCAAGGAGCCTCGAAGGTGGTTTCGGTTTCGCCCGTTTGCGATCGCCATGGCGCCTTCTGCTGCGTACTCCCACTCCCCAAGCCAACATTGCAGGCGATGCCGCACGCGAATGGGTGGTTGCCGGCCGCGGGCCCTGTTTTCACGTAGTTCCACCAGCGGCCGGCCCTTTTGAGAAAGAGCTTGACAGAACCTCAGAGTTGGGTTAAGTTTTAACTGATATGCCAGAAGAGACGCAGGACCCTGCCAGCCCCGCTTGCACCGCACAGTCGCCTTGAGGGGTCAACTGAGGCCCCGCGGAGGGTGGTCACCACGCGTTCGCTTGTTAGGCCGTGCCTGTGGGGGCATCGACCTGTGTTTTCGAAGGTGACGTTGACTGTACAAAAGGAGGTAATGACAACATGTTTTGGCGCATGGTCCGGCTGGCGATGGCAGCCGTTGTCTTTGTAGGGATCTTGGCCGCTCAGACCGGAAGCGGCATCGTTCAAGGCGTCGTGCGGGATGCCAGCTCCGCCGTCATCCCGCGAGCGACCATCACAATGGTTCACACTGCAACGGGCGGAAAATATACCACATCGACCAACGAAGTGGGTGTGTTCAGTTTCCCGCCGACTCAGCCCGGCTCGTACGAGATCAAAGTCGAAGCTCCAGGCATGCAAACCTGGCAAGGCAAATTCTTGCTGGCTGTCGGCCAGACGGTGCAACTCACTCCTGTCCTCCAGGTGGGATCGGTAACAACCGTGGTCACGGTGGCTGGAGAAGCGGCGCCACTGGTGACAACGTCCGATGCCACCCTCGCGAGGAATCTGGAACGGACCCGCATTGAGCAGCTGCCGCTGAACGGCCGCAATATTGCAACGCTGGCGCTGATCAGCACGCCAGGCATGTACGGCGGGCAGGACGGCTCGATGAATCCCATCCTCTTCGGACTGCGGGATGGAGTCGAGATGTACCAAGACGGCGCGGTCATCAAGAACCGCGACACCGGCAACTTTACCGGCAGACTTCCCGGAATGGATGCAATTGAAGAGTTGCGCGTAGAGACGAGTCTTTCAGCGGCGAAATTCGACCGTCCAGGATCGCTGATTCTCTCGACCCGCAGCGGAAGCAACAGGGTTCACGGCACACTATTCGAAACGCATCGAAACAGCGCAATAGGCACAGCCCGGCGCCGCCAGGACTACTACGACAAGCCTCCACACTATATCCGGAATGAATTCGGTGGCTCGGTCGGCGGTCCTGTGTGGCTGCCGAAACTTTACGATGGCCGGAACCGCACCTTCTTCTTCACCTCGCTTGAGTTCTTGCGGATCGCCAGTGCTTCCACAACCAGCACCACTGTGCCAACCATGGCTATGCGGCAAGGGGATTTCAGCGGACTGATCGACAGCGTAGGGCGCGTAACCACCATCTATGATCCCTGGACCACAACAGGTCCTCCGAACTGGCAGCGCACCCCATTCCCCGGAAACTTCATTCCGGCAGCGCGAATGTCGCCGATTGCGAAGTACGTGTATGGGATCATGCCGGAACCGACGAACGCCGCCAACCCGCTCGTGACAAACAACTATTTCGGTCTCGGCTTTTCTAATACTAGGGACTGGATGTGGTCTAACCGCGTCGACCAACGGATCAGCGACCGAGACAACATCTTTTTCCGAGTGTCCTACAACTTTGATCAAGTGATGTACTCGAATGGGGTCCCATCTGCGGATAAACTTCTGAATGTAGTCTATGGGACGCACGACAACTCCAGTGGCGTGGCGACTTGGACCCATGCCTTTTCGCCGACCTTTATTGGCCAAACGATAACGTCATTCTCGCGGGAAGACAAATTCGTAGGTTCGCCGCCTCTGCCCGGTGGCAAGAGCATGGTGGACTTACTTCAGATGCCAAATCCGCGGAACGACCCATACGTTGTCTACCACTCCTACAGCGGAGGTTTCGGCCTCAACTTCTCCCAGCAGCAAATGCGCCAAAACTTCACCAATATCCTGGTCATTCAGCAGGACTTCACCAAACACCACGCCAATCACGAAATCCTGTTTGGCGGAAAGCTGCGCCGGGAATACCTTAGGGTCGCCATCGACAGTTCAACCTCAGGTTCCTGGTACAGCAACCAGTGGACCGCTCTGTTTGATCCCGCGAGCGGCTCTTCCTACGGTTCCGTTCCCCAGACGGGCCACAATGCCGCCAGTTTTCACCTTGGGGCGGTTTCGCAGTATCAGCTAACGCTCAAGCGGCCTCCCTATAACCTCAGAGAGGCTGGATATTATGGCTACATCCAGGACAATTGGAAGGTGACCCCGAACTTAACACTAAACGTGGGCCTGCGGTATGCCAATCTTCCTCCGATTCGAGAGAAGGACAATCTTGTAGCAAGTTTTGACAAGTCCACCGGTGCCATCGTGCTAGGCCGTACGCTTCAGGACATGTACAAGTTTAAAGCCACAACGCCGGAGGCGATTGCGCAATTTGAAGCGATCGGCTCCAAATTCGTCTATCGCGAGGAAGCAGGATTTCCTGAGGCGCTGGTGAACGGCAATCCGTGGGTATTCCAACCACGCGTGGGGTTCGCATACCGCATCGGAGCTTCTCGCACGCCGGTTGTCGTTCGCGGTGGCTACGGCATGTTCGATTCCCAAGTGGCGCTTCGTGTCTGGGACAACACCCAGGGGAGTTTGATCCCCTTCGGGTATCCGGTGCAATATCAAGTGAATGATCAAAGCCGGGTGGGAGATGGATTGCCTAATTACGCCCTTCGGTCCGCGCCCGTCTATGTGGCCGGCGTGTCGTCTCGGACTGCGCTGGACGATCCGAAGTTTGTGTCAATCTCGAGAGGCATTGGCATCGAGTATACGAATGCCGATCAGCCTCCTTCGACGGCTCACGAGTGGAACTTCTCCGTGGCCCGGGAGGTACTCTATGGAATCGTTGTGACAGGGAGTTATGTCGGCACTCACGGGGTCAAGTTGCCACAAAAGTACAACTTCAACGCAGCACCCAATGACTATGTGTGGTACATCCGTACAGGTCTCCCAACTCCGACAGGGACGTACGCTTCGGTAGGCAGGAATCCGTACAACAACACAACGTATGGAACGATTGCGAGCTTCCAGAAAACGGGATATTCGAACGCAAACTCGTTCAATCTGGAGGTGCAGCGCCGCTACGATCGCGGCTACGGCTTCCAGTTTATGTACACGATGATCAATGCCTTCACGAATTCGACGTTCGTGGGGAACGGCGGCGGACCGACGATCGTTCCGGCTACGACGTACCTGCCGGGCGCCGTGCCGGAGGACTTCGACTCGCTGAACCGTTTTCTATACTACACGCGGGACACGGCGCTACCCAAGCACCAGCTAAGGTGGAACTGGGTCGTGGATCTTCCTTTTGGGAGAGGCAAGTGGCTGTTCAGCGGCGCCGGCAATGTTCTGGACCGCCTGGTGGGTGGCTGGCAAATCGCGGGGATCGGTTCCTACCGGAGCCGGTACTGGTCGTTGCCCACGAGCAACTGGGGGCCGCGCGGCAACATAGAACTCTACGGCAAAAAGTACCCTATTCAGGACTGCTCCGGGAACACCTGCGTCCCAGGTTACTTGGCCTGGAACGGGTACATCTCCCCGCCTCTGATCAACAGGAAGGACGCCTCGGGCCGGTGCACGGGGATTTGTGGCGTCCCGGACAACTACAAGCCGGCTGAGACTCCGTTAATCCCCTGGGGGAGTACAGAGTTGCCGCCCAATGCGCCGTCGAACACGAACATTCAGCAGTATTGGGAAACGAGCAACGTGTGGGTGCGGTTGAACAACGGAAGCGTTGTGCGCACCACCTACAATACGAACTACCACCCGTGGCGCAACCAGTATATGCCAGGCCCTTGGAGTTTCGGGCTGGATGCGTCGTTGTTCAAGAGTGTACCGTTGACCGAGACCGTGAATCTGCGGTTCAATGCGGACTTCTTCAGCGTATTGAACAATCCCGGATTGGGAACGCCGGGGGGCAACGGGATTCTGAGCACGCAGAACTCCTCCAATTCTCCACGCGCTCTTCAACTGACGCTCCGGCTGTCGTGGTAGGTAATGGGGAAGGGCGGGCTGGCCCGCCCTTCCCTGACGCAGGGCGAAACGGCAAAGAGGATGATCGTCACAGGGTGATGAACGAAAGGCGGGTGGCCGGATGGACGTGGATAGAAGAAGGTTTGTAAGCGGCGTGGCAGCCGGGTTGACTTCATTCGGATTCGCGGATGCGGCCCAGGGCAGGACGAGCCCGGGGCAAGGCACGGTGGCCGGTGGAGGGAGCCCGAGCGTTGGCCGGCCGGTTCGGGCTGTGAGCATCGGTTTCAAGCCGGGGCTCTCCCTGGAAAAGATCGGGGAGCTGGTTGACAAGGAAGGATCGCGGGGCGCGGACCTGATCGCTCTGCCGGAGACTTGCCGGGGCCAGACTGAGAAGACCATAGAAGCAGCCGATGGTCCCACGGTCACGGCCCTTGCACGGCTTGCCGAGAAACACCGAACCTACATTGTGTGCCCCATCGACCGGATGGAGGACGGCCGCAGATACAACTCGGCGCTAGTTCTGGACCGCCGCGGCCGGATTGCTGCCATCTACGACAAGCTGTACCCGTTCTGGGTGGAGGAGTTCAGCAAGCGTCCTCCGGTTCAGCCGGGCAACGGCGTGACGGTCGTCCAGACCGATTTCGGAAAACTGGGCCTTGCCATCTGCTTTGATGTCAACTGGGGCGGGCTCTGGCAGCGGCTGTCCGATTTCGGCGCGGAATTGGTGGTTTGGCCGAGCGCCTACTCGGCTGGGCGATCGCTTCAGGCGCGGGCAACCGATTTCAACTACTACATCATGAGTGCGACGTGGGTCCCCGACTGCTCCGTTTATGATATCGACGGCGAGCAGCTTCTATATGAAGCCCAGAATGCTGGCGATATCAACATTACTCGCTATACCTTTGACCTGGACCGCTGCCTGTTTCACCAGGATCTCAATTTGCCTCGCAGGCTCGAACGGCTATTGAAAGAGCGGGAGAATGACGTAGAGCGGGAAAAGTGGCTTCCGAAGGAGGGCTGGTTCATACTCCGAGCGAAGCGCCCGGGCGTCAGCGCCCGCCAGCTTGCGCGGGAATACGGACTGGAGGAACGCAGGCCGTACATCAACCGCAGCCGGTGCGAGGTTGACAAGGCACGGGGGTGGCAATTCGACTAAGCGTCTCCTGTCCAGGCAGATTCCCCATCGCCGGCGAGCAGAGAGCCGTGGAAAGAGGAGGTCGAGTGAGTGGGAACAGAAGACGAGGGCTCAAAAGGTGGATTGCCCTGGCTGCCGCGGCTGGCATTATGGCGCTGTTGGTATGTCTTGGGGCGCTCGCGCAGGCCGCTCGGGCACTCATCGTCTTAACGCCAGAGGAATACTTTGAGGGTCCAGGGTTTTTGTTCCTTGTGTACCACAACAACTACTCCGGTATGCAGGGGGGACTTCAAATGTTCCAAAACGGCGAGCGGCTGCTGGATTCGGGGCAACTCCTGATTACGGCCAAGGACTCATCGGCCGGCCTGTCGAACCGGATCTTGAAGCGAACCGTGGACCCGGAGCGGGCGGCGGCAACCGTCGCCGGCCAAGTGGGGGGCTTGAATCTGGATTATCGGCTGCAATGCCGGACCGACGGCCAGCGCATGTTCGTCAAACTGAGTTTTGACGCACCGCTGGACTGGCGCGCGATCCGGCAGGCCGGGCTGCGGATGTACCTATACCCTCCAGCGTACTTTTCGAAGTCCTTTCAAGGCGATTCAAAGGTGGGCGTGTTTCCCCGGCAGTACGGGGGAGAACCGCTGCTGATGGAGTCGGTGGGCGTCCTGCGGGTGGCCCAGGAAGATCCCGCTCGCACTATTACCTTCACGCGCCGCGGCGGACGGTTTCAGCTCAGGGACGAGCGGGGGAGCCACCCCACCGCATGGTTCTCTGTGACTGCGTTGATCGAGCCGGGCGTAGCCGATCGTGAGATCGAGGTGGAGATCCAGCCGTCCATCGATGCCAGATGGCGGCGGCCGCCGGTCATTGGCATTTCGCAAGTGGGGTATCACCCGCAGCAACCCAAACGAGCGGTGTTGGAGCTGGATCCTCATGAGAAGCCGTCGGATGCGAAGGTAAGCCTTTTCAGGTTAAGCGCGGCCGGCGGCAAGAATCTGGTGAAAGCCGCCGTGCCGAAGCCGTGGGGACGGTTTTTGTACTACCAATACGCCGTTTTCGATTTCACGGATGTCACAACCCCGGGTGTCTACACGCTGGAATACCGAGGTCAGATAGCGGGGCCCTTTCGCATCGACCCCCATGTCTACGATCAAGCCTGGCAGCCGACGCTTGAGGTCTTTCTGCCGGTCCAGATGTGCCATGTTGCCGTGCGGGAAGGAAACCGCTTTTGGCACGGCGCCTGTCATTTGGACGATGCATTGCAGGCCCCGGCAGGCAAGATTCACTTCGACGGCTACCAGCAGGGTGAGCGCGAAACGAAGTTCGCCGATTACGAGCACATTCCCGGGTTGAACTGGGGCGGATGGCACGATGCGGGGGACTTGGACCTGCCGGCAGGCAGCATCGCGAACACGACGTTAGCGCTGGCCCTGGCGCAGGAAGAGTTCAAACCGGGACTCGACCGGACCACTGTGCGCCGCGCCAGCCGCGAGGTGCTGCTGCACAGGCCCGACGGTGAAGACGATCTGCTACAGCAGATCGAGTACGGCGTAGAAGGGCTGCTGGCTTCTTTCCGGGCGGCGGGACACATCTTTCCCGGGATCATCGAGAATACGCGGGCCCAGTACGACGTGACGGGCGACCCGGTGAACATCACGGACAATCTCATCTACGACAGCAGGCTCAAACCGGACGAGGTTCGAGAAGGACGTTCGGGGAAGCCCGACGACCGCTGGGCATTCACGAACCGGAACACAGGGCTGCAATATCGGGTGGCCCAAACGCTGGCCGTGGCCAGCCGGGTGCTCCGGGACAAGAAGGATGCTCTCGCGGAGGAGTGCCTCAACGCCGCGCGCAAACTCTGGGAATACGAACAGACCCACCCGCCCCAGTACGCTCCGAACGCATATGTGGGCCGCGGGGGCAGCTTCCCGAGCGACGAAATTGCCGCTACGGCCGAGTTGTGGCTTACGACGGATGACCCGCAATACCGGGAACGTCTCTATGCGCTGCTGAATCAGATCCGCTCCGTGCCGCCCGAGCAAGTGGGCCGGGGTCCGGGGTGGGTGCTCGTGCGGCTGCTGCCGAAGATTCCCGATCCGCAGCACCGGGACTACATTATGGATATGGCGAAGAGGTGGAAGGCCGCGGCCGATGCGATCGAGGACTCCAATCCATACGGCGTGCGCTTCCCCTCCTCAGTGTTGAAGCCGGATTCGGCGCCCGGCACGAGGAGCGGCGCCACCATGGGCATTGGCTGGGACTTGCAGAGCGACGCCATGCGCCACTATTTCTACTACAAGCATCTTCCTGAGATATTCAAAACAGAGACCCTGTTCAACGTAGTGAACTTTGTGCTCGGCTGCCATCCGGCGTCCAATATGAGTTATGTTTCCGGAGTAGGCGTGAGGTCCCCATTGCAAGCGTACGGATTTAACCGCGACGATTATTCTTACATCCCAGGAGGCGTCATTTCGGGCGCTTCCTTCGTAAGACCAAGGTTCATGGAACTGAAAGAGTTTCCTTATCATTTTAACCAGACAGAATACGTCATTCATGGAGCCGCTTCTTACATCTTCGACGTGCTCGCCGTGCGGAGCGTGCTCGAGAGGGCGCGGCAGCCGGAAACAGGGGGATCTGCGGCATCGGTGCGTGGTTCTCGCCCATGACGGACTGTTGCGTGGAGGCAATGACATCCGAATGAAACTCGAAGGGAAAGTGTGCTTGATCACCGGTGGAAGCAGCGGAATTGGCGCGGCGGCGGCGCGGGAGTTCGCGGCTCGCGGGGCGGACATCGCCGTATGCGGTTTGGCGGCCGATCAATTGCTGGCGCAGGGCGTGTGCAAGGAGATTGAGGCCTTGGGCCGCAAAGCGCTAACGATAACGGCTGACTTAGCGGACGCCACTGAGGCCGCCCGCTGTGTGCAGGAAGCGGCTGCTTCTCTGGGTGGACTAGATGTGCTGGTTCACTGCGCGGGCGGGCCGGCGCAAGGCGGCATTCTCGAGGTTGATCCCGCCACGTGGTACAAGGCCTTTGATATCCACGTTCACGCCATCTTTCACCTCACAAGGGCCGCGGTTCCCCACATGAGGGGACGGGGCGGCGGCGTCATCCTGCTGGTGTCGTCAGCGGCTGGTTCGCGAGGTTGCGCGGGAGCCATCGCCTACGGCGTAGCGAAGGGCGCCATCCCGCAATTCACGCGCGCCTTGGCGCGGGAGTTGGCGGACCTCAATATTCGGGTGAACTGTGTCTCGCCGGGAATCATCCGGACTCGATTTCAAGATTATTTGACGCCGGAACAGGTTGAGAATAATGTGCGGAACCGCATCCCGCTGCATCGTGAGGGACAGCCTGCCGAAGTGGCGGCAGCCCTGGTTGCGCTAGCCGAGAACGAGTTCATCACGGGGGCGGAACTCCCGGTGGATGGCGGCATGGCGATGCGCATGGTTTGATCCTGGGATGGGCGAAGAGTGGCGTGGAAAGGAATAGTGCGAGTGGAGGCAACGATGAACCGCCGATCATTCTTGGAGAGCACTCTGGCTTTGCCGGCTGTACTGGGAGCGTCGTTCGGACAAGGGCAGACCCATCGCCTGCCCAAGACCGACTCTCACTACCGGCAGGTGCAATCTTACATTGAGGACGTGCCGGTAGCCGGGTATCGCTGGGCTTCCGAGCAGGCGTACGAGGCCTTCCGTGACATCAAGTATGGCGTACGAATCCATTGGGGTCTGTATTCCATCAAGGGAGACCCGAACGAGTCGTGGCCGTTCTTGAGGATGTCTTTCGCCGAGCGGCAACGTTATCAGGAGCTCCATAAGACTTGGAACCCTCAGGGTTTTAACGCCAATGAATGGATGGACCTGTTCGCCGCTTCCGGAATGAAGATGTTCGCCCTCACCACGAAGCATCACGACGGTTTCTCCATGTTCCACACTCGTACGCGAGTGCGGCAGCGGGTGAACTGGACCGCCCCCGGCGGCCCGCGCATGGAAGCCTGCAATGTCGCTTACAGCATCGCCGAAACGCCTTTCCGGCGGGATGTCGTAAAGGAACTGTGCGACGCGGCGCGCAAACGAAACATCAAGATAGACCTCTACTTCTCGCACCCAGACTGGTACGACGCGGATTTCCGGCCCTATTGCTACCACCCGCTTCAAGTGCCTTCTTCAAACGTATTGACCACAGATTTTGAAACCGCCAAAAAGCGCCTCGGAGAGTTGATGATCACCGTTCCGGATCCAACGCCGCAGGAGGTGGACCGTATGGTGGCGCGGCACCGCGCCCAACTCACCGAACTGCTGACTCGGTATGGCAAGATCGACATGTTGTGTTTGGACATGTGGTTCGGTCCGAAGATCTGGCCGAGAATACGGGAGACCATCCTGCATTTGAGGAAGTTGCAGCCGGACGTGATGCTGCGCGCCCGGGGCATCGGCAACTATGGCGACTACTATACTCCCGAAGGTTTCGTGCCTGGACGTGCGGAGAACACGGACATGCCGTGGTTCGTGATCTACCCGCTGGGCACTTCGTTTTCGTACGATCCGGACGCCAAGAATTACAAGGGGGCGGCCTGGATCGTGCACAATCTTATTGACTCGGTTGCGAAGGGCGGCGCGTTCATGGTGGGCATTGGGCCGGATGGAAATGGGCGGTTTCACCCCACTGCCGTTGAGCAGCTCAAAGAAGCAGGTGAATGGCTTAAGGTGAATGGCGCGGCGATCTATGCCACCCGCGGCCGCGGCGCTGAGCACTGGTCTGAAGGCTCCGACATTCGCTTCACGCGGTCGAAGGACAGAAGGACCATCTATGCATTTGCATTGAAGTGGCCCCAAGAGCGACTGCTTCTGAGGACGGTCCGGCCGGTCGCAGGCTCGGTGGTCCGGATGTTAGGAGCGAACACGCCGCTGGAATGGAGCCGCCAGGCGGAAGGCATCGAGGTCCGGATTCCATCGGGAATGCAGGATGAGTTCCGCCGGCCCTGCCGCCACGCCTGGTGCTTCGAGATTCGCACGGAGGCCGAGTGAAGACTACCTTGAAACTCGAACCCAAGTCGAATGCGGTGCGGAGCCAGCCGGCACCAATACAATCTCTGTCCGAGCGGGCGTATTACTTTATCCGTGAGCAGATTCTTCGCGGCCGCTATCCATTGGGATCGGTCCTGTCGAGGCGACAACTTGCAAAGGAACTTCGCATGAGTTTTGTGCCCATTTCCGAGGCCTTACAGCACCTGGAGATTGACGGTTTGGTTGAGAGCAGGCCACGCGTGGGTACCCGGGTCCGGATCCCGACGCCGCAAGACGTCCTCGAACGGTATGCGCTTCGCGAGGCTTTGGAGACCCAGGCGGCCCGGTTGTGTGTAGAGAACGCGGACAGCTCGGGGAGGGAAGAACTGCGGAGGATGGGCCGGCAGTTGGATCAGCTGTATGCTTCGACTGCCAACTCCGACGAAGAATATCTCTTCTTCGTACACACTTACCATATGAAGTTTCATCTGCGCATTGCTGAGATCGGGAAGAATGCCTTATTGCGGGACGCCATCGAGCGGGAACAGGTCCTGGTTTTCAACTGGCTCTTCGATACGGCGGCACAGAGGCGCAGTTTGCCGCCAGGATTTCATTCCGCACTCGCGGAGGCGCTCGCCGGCGATTCCGTTGAGGCGGCAGATCAAGCCATGCGAGAACACATTCGCTACGGGCGGCAGCAGGTACTGGAGGCGTTACAGCCTCTCTCCCGCCACAATGGCTGGCGGATGCCGCGTTCGTCTGCTGGCCGCCGCTCCGCGTCCGGCGCGTAAACCGGGGTCAAGAGGCAACGAGTGAACGTCAATCCCACGTCTCTGCCCGCCGCCCGGCCAGTACCGGTTTGCAATGCAGCCCCTCCGGCGTTGACGAGGCGCCGCTGGGTCATGATCGCACTGGTATTCCTGGCGACCGTTATCAATTATCTCGACCGCCAGACCCTGTCGGTCGCGGCGCCCATCATCACTGAGCAATTCCGAATGACGAACGTGGACTACTCGCGTGTGGTGTTCGCCTTTATGCTGGCCTACACCATCATGAACGGCATATCCGGTCCGCTGGTCGACCGCCTGGGGACGAAGCTCGGTTACGCCCTCTGCGTGGCCTGGTGGAGCGTTGCCGCCATGCTGCACTCGCTGGCAAGGGGTGCCTTCAGTCTTGGCATGTTCCGTTTCCTTCTGGGCATGGGAGAAGCGGGGAACTGGCCGGCCGGCGTCAAGGTGGTCGCCGAGTGGTTTCCACCCAAAGAGCGGGCGCTTGCATCGGGCATCTTCAACAGCGGGTCCTCAATTGGCGCTGTGGTGGCTCCGCCGCTTGTCGCATGGATCATCCTGCATTCCGGGTGGCGGAGCGCATTCTTGATCGTGGGAGGCAGCGGACTGATCTGGCTGCTCCTATGGATCCTCATTTACTACACTCCGGCAAGCGCCAGGGCGGAGGCCACGGCGCCGCCGGTCTCCGCGTGGAAGCTATTGCGAACACGCTGGGTGATTACGTTCACCATATCGAAGATTTTCAGTGATCCGGCCTGGTATTTTTATATCTTTTGGTTCCCTCAGTATCTCAAGAGCGCGCGGGGCTTTGACTTAGCCGCTATTGGCAAATTCGCCTGGATACCCTTCTTGACGGCGGATGCAGGTAACCTGATTGGAGGGGCGTGTGCATCCATGTTGCTAAGCTTGGGGATGCGGGTTGTGAAGGTTCGCAAGCTGTGTGTTTTGCTGTTTGCCGTGCTGATGACCGCGGCGATTCCGGCCGTTTTCGCATCTAGCGCCGTCGTTTCCATTGCACTGATTTCGACGGCGACCCTTGGGTATACGGGAGCCCTCGCCAATATGCTGGCCATGCCGGCCGACCGCTTCGCGAAGAACACAGTCGGGTCAGTGTGGGGGATCGCCAGCATGGGGGCCGGCTTCGGCGGGATGGTATTCAGCCTCGTCACGGGATGGATTGTCGATCATTATTCCTATGTGCCGGTTTTTGTGTTGTTCGGGATCCTGCCATTGATCGCCGCTGGAATCGTGTGGTCGTTGCCGGAGTCTTCCTCGCCTGGAGCGGACGGCCGCAGGGGTGACTTGGAGCGATCAGCAAGTTGACTGCCCGCTGGATGTGCTGAATGCGATATCCTTGTGCAGCCGGAGAGCGGCGCAGCCCCGCCGTGCAAAAATAGGCTGCGGCCGGACGGCGCGCTCCGCCCTGCAATCAGGCTTTCGTGCTCTGGATCACCGCCGCCGGATGTTTCCAGACGTCGGGCTGAACCTCCATGCCGAAGCCCGGCGCTTCGGGCGCGCTGATGTAGCCGTCGCTCGGCGCGATCGGGTCCACCAGGAACTGTTTCCAGTCGCGCTCGTAGAAGACCTGGCAGCTTTCCTGAATCGCCACGTTGGTCAGCGCCGCCGTCAAGTGGGTCGTCGCGTAGAACAACAGCGGCCCGCCGGCGGTGTGCGGCGCCACAGGCAAATGATACGCCTCGGCCATCTGCGCGATCTTGCGGGCTTCGCTGACGCCGCCGCACCAGCACACGTCGAACATGACATACTTGGCGGCGCGCGCCTCCAATAGCTCGGCGAAGGCGAAGCGTCCGGCCATGCGTTCGCTGATCGTCAGCGGCAGGGATGTCGCTTCGGCCAGTTGGCGGTATTGATGGAAGTTGCCCGGCAGCAGCATGTCCTCCAGCCACATGGGCTGGTACGGCTCCAGAGACTTGGCGATGCGGATGGCGCTAGCCAGGTCCCAGTTCGAGTGGAACTCCATCAGGATGTCGATCTGGCCGCCGAATGCATCGCGCAGCTTGCGGACCGGCGTCAGCGCCTGATCGATGTCCTGAGGCGTGATGAACTGGTTGGCGTTGCGGCGGGCCGCCGCATCGAAGGGCCAAATCTTGATGGCGCGGATGCCGCGGGTGTCGATCAGCTCCTGCATGATCTTCTCGGGCTCTTTGTTGAAGTCGTACTTGTACGGGAAGCAGGTGTTGTAGACTCGCACCCGGGGATTGGAGCGTCCTCCGAGCAAGCGGTACACCGGCAGCCCCAGCGACTTGCCGAGCAAATCCCAGAGAGCCAGATCGACGGCGCTGAGGGCGCGCATTTCGCCCCCGCCGGTGACCTGATAGTCAAACGTCCGGTAGAAGTCCATCCAGAGGCGGTCGATGTCGCGCGGGTCGCGCCGCAGCAGAACCGGCGCCAGCGCCGCATGCACCGCCGCCGCCTCCACCGCGTTGCGGGGATAGGTCTCGCCAATGGCCACGAGGCCGGTATTGGTGTGCAGGCGGACCCAAGTCCAGTGCGGCTGCCACGGCGCGTCCGCGCGGTTGCGCCAGTAGACGGTGTCGACCTGGGTGATGCGCATCGCAGGGGCTGCCGCCGCCGCAGCGCGGAAGGCGGCCAGAAAAGGAGCGGAGGCGGACAGCAGAAATTGGCGGCGTTTCATCGTGGTTCTTCCTGTCATAAGCGGGGTCAGTATATCACCGCATCCGGGCGCCGCTAGGGCGCCGTCAGGTTCACCTTGCGGCGGCTCACCGTGGGGCCGGCGGCGGCAGAACGCTCCGGCCGCGCTTCGGCCTTCAGCAGGCAAGCCCCGGCGTGAATGGGGATTTGCAGATTCAGACGGTACGTGTGCTGCCCGAGCGGGGCCAGCTCGAAGTTCGTCTCTGCGGTGGCCAGAGGCGGGCGGCCCGGGCATTCCAGAGTTAAGCCCAGCCGTCCGCGGACTGCCTCATAGCCGTCGTTGATCATCATGATGTTGAACGCGCGGGACGCGTCCGCCGTCAGGTTCGGCTGCCAGAAGTTCAGATAGACGCCCAAGGGCTTGAAGGCCTCCCCCACATAATCCGCGAACTCGGGATGCAGTTCGAGCTTTTGCAGGTCCGCCCAGTGGTCCGAGGTGAAGGCCTCCGGATAGCTGGAAGTAAGGTATACGAAGTGGAGAACTCCGGCGAAGTTCCTGTGGGCGCGCCAGAACTCCGTGAGGCCGGCCAACAGATAAGCGTTCATCTCCAAACGGTCGCGCGCGGTGGCCCCGGGGGGCATCAGGCGGGCGTAGACGTCGCGGGTCAACTCGGTAGGCGAGCCGTCGCGGTTCAGCCAGAGCCAGCCGTATTCGTTGATCAAGGCCGGGTGGCCGGTCGGATGTGCGGAGTTGGTGCTCTTAGCCCCGGTCATGTTTTCCAAGTCGGCAATTTCGAAGCCGCGCCCCAAACGGCCAAATAAATAAGGATGGTCTTCCACGGGGTCGTCGGGTCCCACCGGCAGGTTGTAGCCGTTCTCCCAGGGGCGGTTGGAGAGGTCCAGACCGCGCACTTCGCGGATGATGGTGCTAAGGGCGTCGTGGCGCGTCTCGTTCTGGGCATCCCAGATCACGACGCTGGGATGATTCCAGTTGTCGCGCATCCAATCCTTGTACTGCGCGATGACCTGCGCGAGGTCCCAGGAGTCGCGCCAGCGCCAGATGAAGAACTCGTTCTGAATCAGAAGGCCGGCCTCGTCGGCGATCTCGAGCCAGCGGTCGGGCACGGGCCCGATGCAGAAGCGGAAGCTGTTCCAGTGCATGCGCTTGGGGATTTCGGCCAGCAGCCGGCGCACCCAGCGCTCGTCCCAGGGCAGGGGGCCGCAGTTGGGGTCCTCGAAGAAACGGTGCAGTGTGATGTTGGAGCCGCGCAGGAAGATGGGGCGGCCGTTGAGATAGGCGCGTTTGGTGGGCGTGTCGAAGCGGAACTCGCGCATGCCGAAGCGCGTGGCGAGAGAGTCGCCGCCGGCGATGGTCTCCAGCGCGTATAAGAACGGGTCGTCGGGAGACCAGAGCCGGGCGTTGGGGATCCGCAGCACTTGCCGGCTGACGGCGGCTGCTCCCTCGGCCAGATTCAGCTTTTCCGGCCGGGTGGCCGCGCCGCCCCGCAGGCGGTGGGTCAGGATGAAGCTGCGGGCCGGGCCGTAATTGCGGAGGCGGGTCTCGATCAGGATGTCCGATGATTGGAGCCGCGGCGCAACCTGAACGCTTTCAATGACGGGGTTATCGGCGAGGATGACGGTGACGCTGTCGTAGATGCCAGGCGTCCACAGGTTCTTCTCCTGGTCGGTTCCGGCAGGGACCGACGCCGGTAGAACGCCGGGGTGGGCGCCGATGCGCACAACCAGTTCATTGTCTTCCGCCCAGCGGATGGCCGGCGTGAGATTGAAATAACTGGCGGTGAAGCAGCCGGGGTACTCGCCCAGCAGCGTTCCGTTCAGCCATACCGCTGTGCCGAACTGGGCCTTGCCGATGCGCAGAATCGCAACCTGTTTCCGTGCTGAGGGACGAAACGTTGTCCGGTACCAGAAGTAGTTGCGGTCTTGGCGGGGGACTCCCACAGTGGTGACGCGGGCCGAGGCGGGGAGTTTCTTGCGGCTAATCAGGTTGTTGATGAGCTCTGCGCTCTCGAAGCGGTCGACATCGGGAAAGCGTGGTTGCGCGAGGTTCGTCAGGCCCGGCACAGGCGCCTTGTGTGCAAAGACTTTGGGCGGGGGTGCGGGTTCCCGGCTGTCGGCGACCGCCCATTCCCCGTCCAGGGATATGGTGACGCGCTGGCCGTAGCCAGACTGGGCCATTAACAGCAAGAGGATGAGAACAGAACGGAGAGGCATGTTTCACTCCCGCAAAAGTTGGGTTGCTCGCGGGAATTATGCCACACCCGGGGCCGGCCAGGGGCATGGAAGCTCGCCGAAGAGCCAATTGCACAAGCGCGGCGGGCGGCTACGCCACGGCGCGGTGCGGAGTGCGGTTGTCCTCAGCCAGTAGTGCCGACAACTGCATGGCGTTGATCACGGATTTGCCCGCCGCTGGGTTCACAAAGGTCACGAACGCTCCGGCTGCGTGCGCGGCCGCATGGCGGATGCGGGCGGCCCACTGTTCCAGCTCCGCGGGCGAGTACAAATAGTCATTCCATCCCGGCTGTTGCGCGAACTGGCGCGGCCAGTAGCCGGGATCATGGCCGTGGAGCCGAAAGTGGGCCGCCCCGCTGGTGACGATCGCTTGGGCGGTCATAGCCCCGGCGTAGGGCGGCTGGTCGAGGTTTACAAAGCCCAGGCGGTAGTCGATTAGCGTACCTAGCGCTTCCTCGGCGAGCCAGCTTGCATGCTGCATCTCGACCGCCAGCGGGAACTGGTAGAAGGCCCGCCGGAGCTGTATCAGGAACTCGCGGTTTTCCATGGTGAAGCGGAACGCCCAGGGGAAGGTCAGCACTAGGCAGCCCAGGCGCCCGGCGCGATGTAGGGGCCGGAGGCCGGCCTTGAATTCGTCGATCTCCGCCGGATCGAGCGACCGGTCGCGCGTGAATCGCCGTCCCAGCACCACCGTGAAAGAAAACCGCGGGTTGTGGCCGGCGATGGCTGCATAAAGCCGCGCAATCTCCGGGCGCAAGGGGCGGTCGAAAGTGGTGTTGATCTCGACGGTGTCGAAGCGGCTGGCGAGAAACTCCAGGGGGTGGCCGTGACCCGGCGAGCGGCGGGGCAGAACCACACCCTGCCAGTCCGGGTACTCCCAGCCCGAGGGTCCGATGCGGATGAGTGGTGCTGAGGGCGGCGGCTTCATATTCGCCTTTTCTTCGCTTCTAGTCTAGCGCGGACCGAGGAGGCTGTCAAGGGAAAAATCGATGCCTGTAACCTTTGCTGAGAACCGGTCGTATATACAGGCAAATCCCCGTTACGACAGCGGGCGCACTCACCTAATCGCTCTGACCCAGCGCCCGCTCTTTTTTTGCTACACTCCAGCCAAAGGGGATGTTCGAGCCTTCCTACCTGCGTCTGTTTCATTCGGGCGAGCTCGGGCGGCGCGCGGCGCTGCTGGACGCCCGCCTGGAAGCGTGCGACATCTGCCCCTGGGATTGCCGGGTGAACCGGCGGGCGGGGGAGACCAAGGTCTGTCTTTCCGGCTACTTGCCGGTGGTCGCCGCCTGGACTCCGCATTTCGGCGAGGAGCCGGCGCTGAGCGGCTCGCACCTGGGCAAGGGCAAGGCGGGGGGGACGGGCAACGTCTTTCTTGGACACTGCAACCTGCGCTGCGCCTACTGCCAGAATTTCCAGATCAGCCAAGGGCTCAAGCGCGGCCAGAAACCGGCGATGAGCTTTGAGGAACTGGCGGGCGTGCTGCTGGAGTTGCAGGGGCGGGGTTGCCACAATATCGGTTTCGTCTCGCCCACCCATTTTGTGCCGCAGATCGTCCGCGCCGTGGAGCTGGCGGCGGAGCGGGGGCTGCGGCTGCCGCTCGTGTACAACACGAACGCCTATGACGACGTCAGCGTGCTGCGCCTGCTAGAGGGGATCTTCGACATCTACCTGCCCGATCTGAAGTATTCCGACGACGAAGCCGCCTGGGAGTATTCGAAAGCGCCCCGCTATGTGGAGCATTCGAGGGCGGCGGTGGCGGAGATGTACCGTCAGATGGGCGACGAGCTGGTGCTGGACGAGCAGGGGCTGGCGCGGCGCGGGCTGATCGTCCGCTTGCTGATCTTGCCGAATGACCTTGCGGGCCTGCGCGAAACGCTGGAGTGGATTCGGGAGGCGCTGTCGCCCCGGGTGACGCTGAGCGTGATGACACAGTATTACCCGGCGGGACGCGCCACCGAAGAACGGTTCGCGCTCCTGGGGCGGCGGATCCGGGCCGGCGAGTACGAGAAGGTGCTCGGATGGCTGGAGGAACTGGGTTTCGAAAACGGATGGGTGCAGCCGCTCGAAGACCGAGCGCCGGACTATTACCGCCCCGACTTCCGCGATCCGGTGATGCCGTTCGCCGACGCCCGCGACTTCGTCGTTTAAGCGACAGGCCTCTCCGCCTTCGGCCAGTTAGCCGGAACTGCTGGCTCAGCGCCCTGCGGACGCCGGCGCACACAGCAGCCTGACATCCTGCTCGCTGAGCCGGGCCTCGGGGTGAAGCAAGCGGTACTGCCAGAGCGGCATCGCCCCACTTCGCGCTTCCTCGCAAATCTCTTCGAGCGCGTGGGCCCGCTTCTCCTGCGGCCATAGGCGTTAAAATAAGAGTTGCAATAATGAAAGGCGTGTGCTAGACTGGCCTCATGGATCTGCCCCCCTTGCACGAGAAGGACTGGGAGTATGTGCTGACCTTGCTGCCCGAGGATTTGGAGGAATCGGCGCGCCGCGCCAGCGCCTTGCTTCGCTGCCGCCAGATCCCGGATGCTGCCGCCTTGATGCGCCTGGTGTTGGCCTACGCGGTTTCCGACCTGTCGCT